>Ga0207421_10000332_pt1 | contig 60505 bp, 50 predicted proteins | sample SodLakKL_010_SED_4_FD_187542 | JGI IMG/M metagenome (GOLD analysis project Ga0207421, IMG submission 187542) | Alkaline sediment microbial communities from Lake Tanatar, Kulunda Steppe, Russia - 8KL_010_SED (SPAdes) (version 2) | ecosystem: Environmental > Aquatic > Non-marine Saline and...
CGCCCCGGGTGGGTGGCGGGGCGGCCGCTGCTGAGGGTGGCGGGGCGGCCGCTGCTGAGGGTGGCGGGGCGGCCGCTGCTCAGGAGACGACGATCTCGCCCATCGCCGGCAGCCGCTGGCACACCGTCGTCGTGCGCCGCTCGAGCTCGTCGACGAGCAGTCCGCGCACCCGGCTGGCGACCGCGGCCCCGAGCCGCGGGTCGAGGCCGCGCTCGAGGGAGGTCAGGACCCGGCCGTGGAAGCTGTAGAGGCCGCAGATCTCGTCGGCGGCGTCGTGCTGACCGCGCGCGTGGAGCGTGGCGATGAGCGCGAGCCACGACTCGTGGTCGAGCTCGACGACCACCGGGCGGTCCCTGCCGTTGGACGCGGCCTCGAGGGCGCGCTCGAGCGCTGAGGCCTCACGCCGCAGGAAGGCCTCCGCGTCGGACTCGTCGGACGGGAACGGCCTCGTGTCCTGCCTCGCGTGTGCCTCGTCCACGAGCCGCGACACCTCCCTCGATGCCTGGGTCCACGGTCCGTACCGTGGTGCTTACGCTGGGATCTTCGGCATCACCGACGGTGAGATTGAGCGATTCTTTCGCCGCCGCTGGCGTGGTGCGGGCGCCTGCGCCGTCACCGGCGATCGCCGCGCGCGATCATGGTGGGCGTGCCCGAGCTGCCCGAGGTCGAGAGCGTCCGCCGCCAGCTGCTGCCCCGCCTCGCGGGGCGTGCCATCCGCGCCGTCGACGCGGTGCCGCAGGCGCGCTTCAGCGGGCTCTCGCGCGCGGCCGGGACGACGATCACCGACCTGCGCCGACGCGGCAAGTACCTCCTCGCCGACCTCGACACCGGACAGGACGCCCTCGAGCTCGTCGCCCACCTCGGCATGACCGGGGCGTTCCGCTTCCGCGACGAGGAGGGCTGGGAGCCCGACGCCTACGTCCGCGCGACGCTCGTCCTCGACGACGGCGTGCTCGACTTCCGCGACGTGCGCCGCTTCGGCCGCCTGTCCGTCGTCGACGCCGGCGACTACGCCGACATCGCCACGCTCGCCGCGCTGGGCCCCGAGCCCCTGTCGCCGGCGTTCACCCCCGAGGGGCTGCACGCTGCGCTCGCGGCGTCGCGCCAGCCGGTCAAGGCCCAGCTGCTCAGTCAGCGGCCGGTGGCCGGGGTCGGCAACATCTACGCCGACGAGGCCCTGTGGTCGGCGCGGATCAACCCGCGCAGCCGGCGCGTCGGCCCCGAGCGCGCGGCGCGGCTGTGGGCGGCCCTGCGCGAGGTGCTCGCCGCGGCGATCGACCGTGAGGGGACCACGTTCCGTGACTACCAGATGGTCAACGGCCAGTCGGGGCGCTACGCCACCCATCTCGCTGCCTACGGTCAGGCGGGTCGGCCGTGCCGACGGTGCGGCGCTCCGCTGCGCGCGATCACCGTCGGCGGCCGCGGGACGACGTACTGCCCGGCCTGCCAGCGGCAGTGAGCGGGCTACACCCCGCCGTGGCGGGTGTGGACCTCGTCGATCGCGCCGTACTCGACGGCCTCCTCCGCGGAGAGCCAGAAGTCGCGGTCGGCGTCGCGACGGATCGTCTCGAGCGACTGGCCGGTGCGCTCGGCGAGGATCTCGTAGAGCCGCTCGCGGAGGTAGACGATCTGCTTGGCCTGGATCTGGATGTCGACGGCCTGCCCGCGTGCGCCGCCGAGCGGCTGGTGGAACATGATCCGCGCGTTCTGGGTCGCCGAGCGCGTGCCGGTGGGCGTGGCGAGGAGGAACGCCGCCGCCGAGGCGGCGATGCCGACGCAGACGGTGTTGACCTTCGCCCGCATGATGTGCATGACGTCGTAGACGGCGAACATGCCGGAGACGAGCCCGCCGGGGGAGTTGATGTAGAGGGTGACGTCCTCGTCGGACTCGGCGTCGAGCGACATGAGCTGGGCCACGAGGGTGTCGGCGACGGTGTCCTCGATCGGCCCCCGCAGGTAGAGGATGCGGTTGTCGTAGAGACGCCGGAACGTGCTCGCCTGCGCGAGGTGCTCGAAGGGCAGCTCCTCGCTCTCCGCACGCGGGTAGGGGAGCGACAAATCGTCCATGCGGTGAACCTCACGGGTCGTGGCCGTCGTCGGGCGCGGCGCGCCAGCGTAGCACCGGCAGGGGCAACCTCGGCTTGACGGCGCGGAGCTAGCGGGAAACACTCGCGCAGAGCGGCGGATCGCCGGCTCGGCGGGAGGTCGTCGCACCGTGAGCGACGAGGGGGTGCCGATGGGCACGAACGCGTCGGAGGCAGCAGAGGGCGAGGGGAGCCGGTCGCGCACGCTCGGTCGGGGGATCGCGGTGCTGCACGCGCTTGCCGCGTCACCCGACGGGGTCACCGTCGCGGGACTGTCCACCGCGACCGGGCTCGACCGCGCGGTCCTCTACCGGCTGCTCGGCACCCTCGGCGACGAGGGCCTCGTCGTGCGCGACAACGGCTCGCGTCGCTACCGGCTCGGCGTCGGGCTCATCGAGCTCGGCGCGAGGGCCGCGCGCGGCCTCGAGGTCCGCCGGCACGCGCTGCCGGGGATGCGCCAGCTGCTCGAGCAGGTGCGCGAGGCCGTCTGCCTCGCCGTGCGCGACCGGGGCGACATCGTCGTCGTCGACCGCCTCGAGCCGCCCGGGCGGGGCACGCGCATCGGCTACCCCGTGGGCCTGCGCCATCCGCTCAGCGTCAACGCCCACGGCCGGGCGGTGCTCTCCCGCCTCGATGCCGCCGAGGGCGAGGCCCTCGCCAACCACGCCGGCGCCGATCCCCTCACCGACCGGGCCCGCGGCTTCGCGATCGCCACCGACGAGTCCGGGGGCGAGATCGTCTCGGTCGCCGCGCCGATCCTCGACGCCGTCGGTGACGGCATCGCGAGCGTCGGCATCGTCGCGCCGGCGAGCCGTGTGCAGGACCCGGCGCTGCTCGGCCCCCCGGTGCGCGCGCTCGGGCGCGAGGTCTCCCGGCGTCTCGGCTACCGCGAGGAGGCGACCTAGCCGAGGACGATGCGGATGACGAGGAGGCCCACGATGCCCCCGGCGGCGAGCAGCAGCAGGCCGCCGAGCACGGTGAGCAGGATCGTCACCGCGCGGCGACCGCCGCCGCCCTCCTCGTCGTAGTCGTCGTCGTCGAAGCGCATCCCCTCGTCGGCGGCGCCGGCCTCGACCGGGTCGGCGAGGTCCTCGGCCGGACGTGGCGGACTCGGGTCGCCGCTGCCGATGCGGATCGGCTCGCGGGCGGGCGCCGGTGCGGGTGGCTCCTCGTCATCGGCGCTGAACCAGAGCTCGTCGTCGTCGGCCTCCGGCGCGCCGGTTGCCGGGGCGGCGGCGGACGGGGCCGCGGACTGCGCGTCGTCATCGGTCGGCCCGTCGTCGTAGACCGTCGCGAACGCCCCGGTCTCGACCTCGTCGCTGGGGCGGCCGGGGCTGACGGTGATCTCGTCGGTGTCGCCCTCCTGCGTCGCGGCGACGAGGTCCTCGCGGGCGGTGGGCAGGTCGCCGATGAGGTCGTCGAGCGCCGAGGCGGGCTCGACGTCGGCGCGGGCCTCCTCGGTGGCCTCGGGCGTGTCGGCCGGCGGGGCGTCGTCGTCGGCGGTCTCGGCCGTGACGGGCTCGGTGGCCGGCGGGGGGGCGCCCGCCTCCGGCGCCGGGCTGACCGGGGCCTGGCTCGCGCCGGCGCCCGCGGCCGCCGCGGCCGCGCCCTCGGGGGCGTCGGGGGCCTCGAGTGGCGGGGCGACCTCGGCGACGGCACCGCCGCTGGTGAGGACCGCGACGAGGACGCGCTGGCCGAGGTCGGGCGCGGGCGGCAGGCCCTCGATCTTGCGGCGTCCCCGGCGCAGGTCCTTCGCGAGGTCGGCGCAGGCCCGGTCGCTGGCCACGAGGCGGGCGAGCTCGGCGGACTCCTCGTCGTTGGTGAGCCCGAGGACGTCGTCGGCGAGGCGTGGGTCGTCGCAGCCCGGATGGTCCTCGGCCTCGGCGAGGGCGAGCAGCGCGCGCCGGAGGTCGGCCGCGGCGCCGTCCTCGCGCTGGCTCGAGGTCGGCGTGCCCCGGTCGTGGGCGAGCAGCAGCGCGCGCACCGCGGCATCGTCGAGCGCGGCGATCGCCTGCTCGGTGCGGTCGCTGCCGACCGGCACGTCGTTGTCGCGCAGGAGCAGCGCCGCCGAGGCCGAGGCGGCCTTGCGGCCCTGCTCGCGCAGCGTCTGGCGGGCCCGGGCGAAGGTGCGCTGACGCACCCAGGCCTCGAGCGCGCCGACGCTCGGGGGCTCGCGCCAGAGGTCGCTGTAGACGTCGACGAGCAGGGCCTCCACCTCCCGGGGGCTCCCGAGCAGGCGCCGCCCGACGCTGTGCGCCGCGACGCCGGTGCGGTGGTAGGCCTCGGCGAGCGCGAGGGGCTCGCTCGCCGACAGCCCCTCGAGGAGCTCGGTCGTCGAGGCGCGCTGATGGTCAGGGGTGTCGGTGTGTGCCACGAGGCTTCCTCCGGGAGCGCAAGCTTCGGCACCTCGTAAGCCTAGTGGAGTCGGGCGCGCCATCGGCGACGCCGACCCGTCCGGTCGGGCCCCGCGCTCACCAGCCGATCGTCCCAGGGCCGCCCTTGAAGGGCCCGGCGACGTCGGAGGTGATCCAGCCCCCGTAGAAGTCGCCCTCCTGCGCGGCGACCCGCTCGTCGTCGACCCAGCAGGCGTCGACGCGGCTGGGGTAGACGCAGAGCCGGCCGGCGAGGGCCTCGTAGCCGGGCCTCGGCGCGTCGTAGGACCACGCGGCATCGCGCGCCTCGCGCCCACCGACGACGAGGGAGACGTACGACGCCGTCCCCTTGAACTCGCAGGTCGTGCGGCGGGCGGACGGTCGCAGCTCCACCCCGTCGAAGGCCTCCCGCGGCAGGTACCACGTCGGGGGGTGGCTCGTCTCGAGCACGCGCACCGCGTCGTCGGTGTCGCAGATCACCTCGCCGGCGAGCTCGATGCGCACACGCCGCGTGTCGGCCTCGACGCGCGGCGGCCGCGGGTAGTCCCACACCGACTCCCGACCGGGATCGGGGGGCGGCTCGTCGCGGCGGCTGCGGGGTCCTCGGGGCATGACGCGCTCCTCTCGTGGCGGGTGGCGGCCGCGGCGGTCGCCGGCGCTGCCCTCGCGGGTAGCCCCCAGGGTGGAGGGGTACCGTGGCGGCGACGACCGCGTCCTTCGTCGACTCTCGAGGCAGCCCACCGTGGACCGCAACACCCGCTTCCGCATCCTGGCCGCCGTGCTCCTTGTCGTGCTGCTCTTCTGGTTGTTCACCGCGCTGCAGCCGGACAACCGCATCAGCTACGAGGAGTTCCGCGAGGCGGTCGAGGCCGGCGAGGTCGAGTCGGCGACGTTCACCGGCCAGGCCGTCGAGGGCACCTTCGCCGATGAGGAGGAGGGGACGTTCACCACCGTCGTGCCGCCGCCGGTCGTCCTCGGCGACGAGGGCATCGAGGAGTTCCTCATCGCCAACGACGTCACGCTCGACGCCGAGGTCGAGGGCGACAACTTCGGGGCGCTGCTGCTGTTCTTCGGCTTCCCGCTCCTGCTCTTCATCTTCTTCTTCTGGTACCTCAACCGCCAGGCGCGTGGGCAGATGGGCGGGATGTCCAACGTCGGCAAGTCCAAGGCCAAGGTCCACGAGCCGCACGAGCCGACGACGCGCTTCGACGACGTCGCCGGCTACCGTGAGGTCAAGGAGGAGGTCCAGGAGACCGTCGCCTTCCTGCGCGAGCCCGACAAGTTCCGTGGCGCCGGCGCCGAGATCCCCAAGGGCATGCTCATGGTCGGCCCGCCCGGCACCGGCAAGACCCTGCTCGCCAAGGCGGTGGCCGGCGAGGCCGGGGTGCCGTTCATCTCGGTGACCGGCTCGGACTTCATGGAGATGTTCGTCGGCGTCGGCGCGAGCCGCGTCCGCGACATGTTCAAGACCGCGCGGGAGAACGCCCCCTGCATCATCTTCATCGACGAGCTCGACTCCATCGGCCGCAAGCGCGGCGCCGGCCTCGGCGGTGGTCACGACGAGCGTGAGCAGACGCTCAACCAGATGCTCGGCGAGATCGACGGCTTCGAGGGCTCCGAGGGGATCGTCATCATGGGCGCGACGAACCGCCCCGACGTCCTCGACCCCGCCCTGCTGCGCCCCGGGCGCTTCGACCGGCAGGTGACGATCCCGTTGCCGACGCTCTCCGAGCGCGTCGAGATCCTCGGCGTCCACACGAAGGGCAAGCCGCTCGACGACGACGTCGACCTCGAGGTCGTCGCCCGCGGCACCCCGGGGATGGCCGGGGCGGACCTGCGCAACCTCATCAACGAGGCGGCGCTCATCGCCGTCCGCGAGGGCTACGACACGATCTCGATGCACCACATCGAGGCCGCGCGGGAGCGTCAGACCATCGGCCGGGAGCGCTCGAGCGTGCGCCTCGACGAGGAGGAGAAGCGGGCCGTGGCCTACCACGAGGGTGGGCACGCCCTCGCGGCGTTCCTCTCCGAGGAGGCCGACCCCGTCTACAAGGTCACGTGCCTGCCGACGGGCATGGCCCTCGGCGTCACCGAGCAGCTGCCGATGGACGAGCGCCACATCTACCTCAAGAGCTACCTCGACGCGCGCCTCAAGGTCATGCTCGGCGGGCGCGCCGCGGAGATGGTCGTGCTCGGTCAGCCCACGACCGGTGGGCAGCACGACCTCGTGCAGGCCACGCGCCTGGCCCGCGCCGTCGTCCGCGAGTACGGGATGAGCGACGCGCTCGGTCCCGTCGGCTACGGCGACCAGCAGCAGGTCTTCCTTGGCGAGGAGCTCGCTCGGGGCTCGGAGTACTCCGAGCGCACCGCGCAGACCATCGACGAGGAGGTCGGCCGGATGCTCCGCACCGCCCTCGAGGAGCTCGTCGCCGACTTCGAGGCGCTGCGCGGTGGGCTCGACGCCCTCGCCGACGACCTCGTCGAGGCTGAGACCCTCAGCGGGGAGGAGGCGCTCGCGGCGATCCGCCGGGGCATCGACGGCGAGCTCGCCGACCGGCTGCACGGCAGCGCGGTGCCCGCCGCGACGCCCCGGGGTCAGGCCGAGGCCGACACCCGTGAGGACGCCGAGGCCGAGGAGGCCGGCGAGCGCGCCGGCATGGCCTGAGCCGCCCGCGTCCGGCGCGCGTGGGGGCGCGTCCGCCGCGCGGGTGGTCGGTGCCTCAGCCCGCGGCGTCGCCGAGCGCGCGGAGGTGCGGCAGGACCTCCCGCCCGATGCTGTCGAGCGCGGCGTCGACGTCGGCGGCGAGGACCTGCACGGCGACGATGTCGGCGTCGACGTCGGTGACGAGCGGGCGGTAGGCCTCCGCGAGGGCCTCGAGGTCCGGGACGACGGTGAAGCGCTCGAGGACCGCCGCGCGACCCATCGCATCGGCGCGCTGCCGCAGCACCGCCGGGTCGACGGCCTCGAGCCGGCCGGGGGCGCGCAGGCCCCGCATGGGCCGCAGCGCCTGCCAGGCCTCCTCCTCGTCGGCGGCGAGCACGCACCAGCGGGTCGCCATGACCGTCGTCGACGCGCCGCGGGCGGCGGCGGCCTCACGGTAGGGGCCGAGCACCCGCGCGTGGCTCTCGGCGGGGTCCTTCACGCTCGTGATGAGCCCGTCGGCGCGGGCGCCGGCGAAGGCCGCCGACTTCGGCCCTGCGGCGGCCATCCAGATCGGCACCTCGCCGAGCGGGGGGCTGTAGAGCCGGGCGTGGTCGGCGCGGTAGTGGGGGCCGTCGCTCGTGACCTCCTCACCGGCGAGCAGCCGGGCGAGGAGGTCGACGGCCTCGTCCATCCTCGCGATGCGCTCCGCGTAGTCGGGGAAGGGCAGCCCGAGCGGGCCCTCGTTGATGTTCTCGCCGGTGCCGACCCCGAGCCGGAAGCGGCCGCCGGAGAGCCGGTCGACGGTGGCCGCGGCCTGGGCGATGATCGCGGGGTGGTAGCGGAAGAGCGGGCAGGCCACGCTCGTGGCGAGCTCGACGCGCTCGGTGGCGTGGGCGACCGCGCCGAGCCACGACCACACGAAGCTCGCCGCGCCGTCATCGTCGACCCAGGGGTGGAAGTGGTCGGCTCCGGTCACCATGTCGAAGCCGGCCGCCTCGGCGCGCACGGCCTGGGCGAGCAACGTCTCGGGCTGGTGGCTCTCGTGGCTGCAGAGCCAGGCGAATCGCATGGTGGCTCCGGGTCTCACGCGCGCGGCGCGACAGGCGTCGGGGGTCGGGGGTCGGGGGCGTCGTGGGCGCAGCCTCGCAGACGCGGCGCCCAGCGCGCCGGCTCCCCGGCGTCGGCGTCCGCCTGCGCCCCCTCCCGTCGGCTCACCGCCTCAGCCCGTCCTCGGCGTGGCGCGCCGCGTCGCACGCTCACGGGCGCTCGCCGCCCGCAGCGCGCGCAGGGACGGCCCCGAGGGCAGTGGCAGGTCGTCGGGCTCGTCGACGTCCCAGCCGAGCAGGGGGTCGGCGACGACGGCGGCGTCGAGGCCGAGCCGGTAGGCCTCGGCGAGGTGGTGGGCGCAGGAGCCCGCCCCGTAGCCGAAGCGCAGCGCGGCGGCGGTGGGCAGGGCGAGGACGTTCGTGCCGGTGCCGTGGCGGTCGGCGACGACGGTGACCGCAGGGCTGTCGACGAGCCAGGTGAGATCGTCGGCGAGCGGCAGGTCGGCGTGGGCGACGACGAGACGGTCGATGCCGGCCTGCCGGGTGGCCTCGCGCGCCCGGGAGGCCGCCTCGTCGGGTCCGCATCCGGGGTCCTCGACGGCCTGCCCGCCGACCTCGAGGGCCCAGCGGCGCACCACGGGGTCGGGGGTGACGACGAGCAACGGCAGGTCCCCGACGGCGCGGCGCACCGCCCCGGCCATCGCGCGCACGAGCGCCTCGCGCCGCGCGGCGGGCATGGCCCCGCCCAGGCGCGACTTGCCGTCGGCGAAGCCGCGGAGCAGCAGCGCCACCGCCGCCGGCGCGGTCCTCACCGCGGGGGCCCGACCGCCGCCGACCGCGCCACCGCCGCCGCCGGACCCGACCAGGGGTCCTCGACGCCGATGGTCCCGGTGTCGTGGCGCCCGGCGAGCCCCATGACGGTGATCGTGCCGGCGAGCACGGCGATGCCGACCGCCTGGGTCGCGGTGACGGTCGCGCCGAAGGCGAGGTAGTTGATGACCAGCGCGCTCAAGGGGAAGGCGAGCTCGCCGAGGGTCGCCGCCGCGGCGGGCGTGCGCGAGAGCCCCCGGTAGTAGAGCAGCAGCGCGAGCAGCCCCGGGATGAGGGCGAGGAGCAGCAGCGCGGTGCCGTCGGCCGGCGCGTAGACGGTGAAGCCCGACGGCCCCTGCACGAGCGCGACGATGAGCGCGCTCGCGGGCAGGCCGAAGGCGATCCGCAGGGCGGTGAGCGGGCCGAACGCGACCTTCGCGGTGAGCCGGCGCCCGAGGACGGTGCCCATGGCCCACAGCGCGGCCGCACCGGCGGCGAGCAGGGCGGGCACGAGCCGGTTGACGCTCACCGCCAGGGGGTCGGGGAAGGTGATGAGGTAGGCCCCGCCGACGGCGAGGGCGAAGTAGAGCGCGTAGCGCGGCATGAGGCGCTCGCCGAGGATGAGCCGTGCGCCGAGCACCGCGACGAGCGGCTGGAGCTTCTGCAGCAGCAGCGGCGCGTTGGGGTCGTCGAAGGTGAAGGCGGCGGTGAAGAGCATCGTCGCGGTGGCCGAGGCACCGCTGCCGATGAGCACGATCGAGACCCAGTCGGCGCGGCTGAAGGTCCGCAGGGCCGGCCACGCGCGGCGCAGCAGCGGCAGCGTGAGCGCGACGAGGATCGCGTGCTCGGCGAAGACGACCGAGGAGGCCGGCAGCTCGAGGGCGAGTCCCCGGCGGAAGAGCGCGTCGGTGCCCCACAGTGCCGACGCGAGGACGACGAAGAGGAAGCCCGTCCCGGTGCGGGCCGTGGCGACCTGTCGTGCGGCCGCGAGGGGAGGGGTGCTCATCGGCGGGCCCGATCTCGGCAGGGTCGACGGGGGCGGCGGGTGCGGGGTCGCGCCAGGCACGAGGATGACACGCTCACCCTCGCGTGTCGTCGTCGGCCCCGTCGACGGGGCCGACGAGCAGGACGACCCCGTCGGGGTCCTCCCGCCAGGCGAGCTCATGGCCCTGGTCGGCGAGCCCGGCGGCGACGAGGCCGGCGGCGAGGCGGTCGCCGCGCACGACCAGACCGTCGGGGTGGGCGGCGAGCGTGCCACCGGCGGCGTGGGCCAGCGCGGCGAGGTCGTCGTGCTCCCAGCGCGCGGGGCCGGCGCCGCCCCCGGCCGGCGCGCTCATCGTCGCCGCCTCCCGCAGCCGCGCGGCAAGCCGCCCACGCCCGTGGGCGAAGAGGTCCTCGTCGGGGGGGCGCACGAGCGCGCCGGCGCCGGACTCGCCGGACGGCCGGGCGAGGCCGCGCAGGAGGACGACCGGGGTGCCCGAGGCCTTGCGGCGCACGAGGTCGCTCGCGGCGGCGACCTCGTCGGCGAGGGCGACCTCGGTGACCTCCAGCGCCCCGCCGTCACGGTCGGAGCCGCCGCGCTCGTCGTCGAGCGCGGCCATGCCGGCGAGGCCGATCGCGACGTCGGTCTGCCCGCGGCGCCACGGCCGGCCGAAGGTGTCGGTGATGACGACGGCGACGTCGGTGCCGGTGGCCTCGGCGAGCCCTGCGCGCAGCCTGCGGGCGCTGGCGTCGGGGTCGTCGGGCAGCAGGACCAGCGCGCCGTCGCCGACGTTGGAGGCGTCGATCCCACCGTTGGCGCAGACGAGGCCGTGGCGGGTGCGGGTGATGAGCACCCAGGGGGTGTCGACGACGACGCGCTCGGCGTGGGCGCGCGCGAGGCGCCGTCGCGCCGCCTGGCGTGACTCCCCGGGCCGGGGGTCAGCGAGGGCGCCCTCGGCCTTGCTCACGACCTTCTGGGCGACCGCGACGACGTCGCCGTCGGCGAGTGTGGCGCGGGCGGCGATGAGCGCGGCGAGGTCGTCGCCGGGCCGGACCTCCGGCAGCCCGTCGACCGCCTCGACGACGAGGCGGCCCGGCCCACGCCTGCTCGCCGCTCGCTCGCGCATGGCCCGGCAGGCTACCCCTCGTGTCCGGGGCGCCGGGGGCGGCGCACATGGTGGGGGCTCACCCCGGTCGCGCGCAGGAACGCCGCGGCCTTGTCCATCGCCTCGGCGTGCTCGGCGGCGGGGTCGCTGTCGGCGACGATGCCCCCGCCGACGCCGTAGCGGGCGACCCCGCGGGCGCGCACCGCGGTGCGGATGCCCACCGAGAGGTCGACGAGGCCCTGGGAGACGACCCCGATCGCCCCGCAGTAGGCTCCTCGGCGCACCGGCTCGAGCAGACGGGTGCGGGCCACCGCCATGCGCTTGGGGGCGCCGGTCACCGAGCCGCACGGCAGGGTCGCGGCGAGCAGGTCGACGAGACTGGTCTCGGGGCGCAGCCGTCCGCGCACCGTCGAGGTGAGGTGCCACACCGTCGGGTGGGCCTCGAGCGCGGCGAGCTCGGGCACCCGCACCGACCCCGGCTCGCTGACCCGCCCGAGGTCGTTGCGCTCGAGGTCGACGATCATCACGTGCTCGGCGGCGTCCTTCGCGCTCGCGCGCAGCGCCGCGGCGGCGGCGGCGTCGGCGGCGGGGTCGGCGCGCCGCGCCCGCGTCCCCTTGATCGGCCGCACCACGACCTCGTCGCCGTCACTGCGCAGGAACGTCTCGGGGGAGACCGAGACGACCTCGCTCGTCCCCGCCTCGAGGTAGGCCGCGTGGGGGGCGTCGGGGCTGGCGTCCCAGAGCCGCCGGGCCAGGGTCACGCCCGGCGCGGCCCACGCCACCCCGAGCTGGAGGGTGAGGTTGAGCTGGTAGAGGTCGCCGTCGCGGATCCACGCGAGCACGCGCTCGACGCCGGCGCGGTGCGCCTGCGGGGTGAGGCTGCGCCACAGCGGGCCGGGCCCGGTCGGGGCGGGCGCGTGCAGCGGGTCGGCCGACGCCGCGTCGCCGACGAGGGCGCGCAGCTCGGCGAGGCGCTCACCGGCGGGGCGCCGGCTCCAGCCGGGCAGCTCGGCGGCCACGAGCCACGGGGCGCCGCCGTCGGGGGGCAGGCAGACCGCGCTGTCGTGGACGGCGAAGCGCAGCGGCGGCAGGCCGTGGGGGTCGGGGCGGGGGTCCGGCGGCAGGGCGAGCCACGGGGTGGCGGCCTCGTCGGTGAGCAGGCCGACCGCCCCGCCGAGGAAGGGTGGGGCGGTGGGGTCGCGCGGTGCGCGCCAGCCGCAGTTCTCGGCGAGGCGCGCGAGCCCGTCGGGCTCGTGGACGACCGCGAGCGGCTCGCCGACGACGACGGTCCAGCCGCGCACGCGCAGCGCCGCGGTCTCGCGCCGACCGGGCAGGCTCGCGAGGCGCAGGGGGCAGACCGGGCGCGCCGCGCGGGCGGTGCGGACCCGCAGGGTCTCAGGCGCGGGAGGGGACCCCGTACTTGCGACGGAAGGCGGCGTCATCGAGCTCGTCGAGGTCGGCCTGGAGGTTGGCCTCGAACTCCTCCGCCTCGCGCTGGTCGCTGAAGGTCTGTGACCACACGAGGTTGCCGGTGTCGGTCACCTGTAGCTGCACGTCGAACATCGTCCCGCCGTTGTAGGCGTCGCGCATGCGCGTGAGCACGCGGAAGCGGCGCCGTGCAGACTCGGTGCTCAATGTGGACAACCTCGGAGGATCCGGGCGGGACATCGTGCCACGCCCTCGCGGGGACGCAGCAGGCGCAGCATAGCCGCGAGGGGCGACCGCGCACAGACCGCGTCGTGGCCGACCGGACGTGAACGGGGCCGGCGGCGCTAGACTCCGCCCGCCCCCACGACGGCAAGGCGGTGACGTGAAGCTCTACACCCGACGAGGCGACGACGGCACGACCGGGCTGCTCTACGGCGGTCGCGTCGACAAGGACGACGCCCGCACCGAGGCCTACGGCACGACCGACGAGGCGGTCTCCGCTCTCGGGCTCGCCCGCGCCGAGCTCGCCGAGGGCCCCGGCGAGGCCGACGCCGAATGGGCCGCGTCGATCCTCACGATCCAGCGCGAGCTCTTCATCGTCGGCGCGCAGCTCGCGACCGACCCCGAGCACTGGCCGCGGCTCGAGGAGGGCCTGAGCCTCACGACCGAGTCGATGGTCGAGGCGCTCGAGCGGGGCATCGACGAGCTGCTCGAGCGCTACCCGCTGCCGCGGGAGTTCACCGTGCCCGGTGGGCGCCGCGCCGGCGCCGCGGTCGACCTCGCGCGGACGATGGTGCGGCGCGCCGAGCGGCAGGTCGTCCACCTGCACCGGGAGGGCGCCATCCCCGACGACGTCGTCCTGCGCTACCTCAACCGCCTCTCCGACTTCCTCTTCGCGCTCGCGCGCGCCATCGAGGGGGGCGCGCACACGCCGACGCGCGCATGAGCGCGCCCGGCGTCGCGGGTGGGTGACGCGGCTCACTCGTAGCGCTGCTCGGGCGCGGGGAAGGCCCCCGCGGCGACGTCGTCGGCGAAGGCCCGCACCGCGTCGGTGATCACACCACGCAGGTCGGCGTAGGCCTTGACGAACCTCGGTGGCGGCCCCGGGCTGAGGCCGAGCAGGTCGTGGACGACGAGCACCTGCCCGTCGGTGTCCGCGCCCGCCCCGATGCCGATCGTCGGCACGCCGACGGCGTCGGTCACGGCCTTGCCGAGGCTCGCGGGCACGCCCTCGAGGACGATGGCGAAGGCGCCGGCCGCCTCGAGCGCCTGCGCGTCGGCGAGGATGCCCTCGGCGGCCTCGGGCCCGCGGCCCTGCACCCGGTAGCCCATCTCGTGCACCGACTGCGGGGTGAGCCCGAGGTGGCCCATGAAGGGCACGCCCGCCTCGACGAGGCGGCGGGCGAGCTCGCTGACCCGTGTCCCGCCCTCGGCCTTGACCGCGTGGGCGCCACCCTCCTTGACGAGGCGCAGCGCCGCGCGCATGCCCTCGTCGACGTCGACCTGGTAGCTGCCGAAGGGCAGGTCGGCGATGACGAGCGACCCTGCGGCGCCGCGGGCGACCGCGCGGGTGTGGTGGAGCATGTCCTCGAGGGTCACCGGCACCGTCGTGGCGTGTCCGAGGACGTTGTCGCCGACGGAGTCGCCGACGAGCAGCAGGGGGATGCCGGCCTCGGCGAGGATCGCCGCGGTCGTGGCGTCGTACGCGGTGAGCATCGCGAAGGGTGCGGGCTCGTGCTTCCACGAGCGCACGCGCGCAACGGTCACCGGTGGGGGTGGTGGGCTCGGCACGTCGATCACCTCGATGTCCTGCCGGCCCCTCGTCGCCGTGGCTGCCCTCCGGGGTCCAGCGGGAGGTGCAGCGTACCCTCGAGGGGGCCGCCGGCCGACCCGGCGCGCCAGGCACCGGCGGCGAGGACAGGAGGGCTCGTGAGGGTGGTGCTGCAGCGCGTGGCCTCCGCGGCGGTCGAGGTCGACGGCGCCGAGGTCGGGCGGATCGGACGCGGGCTCGTCGCCCTCGTCGGCGTCGGCCGGTCCTCGACCGAGGAGGACGCCCGCTGGCTCGCCGGCAAGACCGTCGGCCTGCGGCTGTTCCCCTCGGGTGGGGAGCGCATGGCCGCCTCGGTCGCCGAGGTCGGCGGCGCGGTGCTCGCGGTGAGCCAGTTCACGCTGCACGCCAACGCGCGCAAGGGGCGGCGGCCCTCCTTCGCCGAGGCGGCCGAGCCCGAGCGGGGCCAGTGGCTCTACGAGCGCTACTGCGAGGCGCTGACGGTGCCCGTCGCCCGCGGGGTCTTCGGCGCCGACATGCGCCTGGACCTGCGCGCCGACGGTCCGGTGACGATCCTCCTGCGCTCCGACGCCGGGATGCGCGACGTCGGCTGAGGTCGGGCCTTAAGGGCGCGGTGGGCAGGTCGACACTCGACGTCAGGGGCCGAGCGCAGGGACCGCTGTCACGACCGTGCCGGGTCGATCGGCCCCCGACCCCGGCAGCCGCGCAGGGAGGACCCTCCCCCGATGCCACGCACCGAGCGGGCTCCGATCGAGCGACTCGTCGCCGTCGCCGAGGGCATCCTCGACGCGAGCGTCGAGGTGCTCGACGCCGCGGTGCGCCCGACGGTGCCGCCGGGTGGCAGGCTGCTCGCCATCGACGGTCCGGGCGCGGGGGGCTGGCTGCGGGTCACCCCCAACGGCAGGGGTCCGCTGCTCGCCGAGGACGACCGCGTCCTCGGCGTCCTCTGCTCGGCGCTCGCCGAGCTCGGTGCCGTCGTGCGCCCGCTCGTCGTCTCCCCCCAGCGGCTCGGCGAGGTGCTCGAGCGTCGCGAGATCGCGATCGTCTACCAGCCGATCGTCGACCTGCACAGCGGCGCGGTCCTCGGCTACGAGGCGCTCTCGCGCTTCCCCGCGCCCCCGCAGGCGCCTCCCGACCGCTGGTTCGCCGACGCCGCCGCGGTCGGGCTCGGCGTCGAGCTCGAGGTGCTCGCCGCCGAGCTCGCGGTCGCGCCGCTGTGGGCGCTGCCCGAGGGGGTCTACGTCGCGCTCAACGTCTCCCCGGAGGCCGCCGGCTCACCGCAGCTGCGTGCGGCGCTCGACGGCGCCGACCTCTCCCGGGTCGTCCTCGAGATCACCGAGCACGATGCCGTGCCCGACTACGGCGCACTCAACGGCGAGCTCGACGTGCTGCGGCGCCGGGGGGCGCGCGTCGCGGTCGACGACACCGGTGCCGGGTACGCGAGCCTGCGCCACGTCCTCGAGCTCGGCCCCGACCTCGTCAAGCTCGATCCAAGCCTCACCGTCGGCATCGACCGGCAGTCGCCGTCGCCCGAGCTCGCCCGCGCGCTCGCGGGCTTCGCGACCGCGCTGGACTTCGACGTCATCGCCGAGGGGCTCGAGAGCCAGGCCGACGTCGACGCGCTGCGCCTGCTCGGCGTGGCCCAGGGCCAGGGCTACCACCTCAGGCGTCCGGGTCCCCTCGGTGAGGCGGACTTCGACGCGCTGTCGCACACCGCCTGAGCCTCAGCCCCACCAGCGCTGGGTCATCGGCAGCCGGCGGTCGCGTCCGAAGGCGCGGTGGGTGACCTTGATGCCCGGCGCGGCCTGACGCCGCTTGTACTCCGCGCGGTCGACGAGCCGGGCCACCTGCGCGACGAGGTCGGCGTCGAAGCCCTCGGCGACGAGGTCCTCGACGGACTGGCGACGCTCGATGTAGCCGGAGAGGATCGGGTCGAGGACGTCGTAGGGCGGCAGCGAGTCGGTGTCGCGCTGGTCGGGCCGCAGCTCCGCCGAGGGGGGCTTGGTGATCGTCGCCTCGGGGATCACCGCGCCGGCCGGGCCGCGCCAGTGCGCGCGGTGGGTGGTGTTGCGGTAGCGCGAGAGCTTGTAGACGAGGGTCTTGTCGACGTCCTTGAGCACCGCGAGCCCGCCGGCCATGTCGCCGTAGAGCGTGGCGTAGCCGACGGCGTACTCGCTCTTGTTGCCGGTCGCGAGCACGAGGTCGCCCCACTTGTTCGACAGCGCCATGACGATCGCCCCGCGGATGCGCGACTGGAGGTTCTCCTCGGTGACGTCGGGCTCGGCGCCGGCGAGGAGCGGCGCGAGCGCGGCATCGAAGGCCTCCATGATGGGGCTGATCGCGACGACCTCGTAGCGCGCACCGAGCGCGGAGGCCAGCGCCTCGGCGTCGGTGAGCGAGCCCTGCGAGGACCACGGTGAGGGCAGCGCCACGCAGGTCACCGCCTCGGGGCCGAGCGCGTCGACGGCCACCGCCGCGGTCAGGGCGGAGTCGATCCCGCCGCTGACGCCGAGGATCGCCCCGCCGAAGCCGTTCTTGCCGAGGTAGTCGCGCACCCCGAGGACCAGCGCCTCGTAGGCCTCGCCGACCGCGCCGAGCGGCGCCTCCTCGGCCGGGCCGGCGTCGACGTCGAGGTCGGTGACGACGAGGTCCTCGGCGAAGTGCGCCCCACGGGCGACGACCGTGCCGTCGGGAGCCATGAGGAAGGAGTCGCCGTCGAAGACCACCTCGTCCTGCCCGCCGACGAGGTTGCAGTAGGCCAGCCAGGCCCGGCCGGCGCGCGCGTGGTGGCGCGCCCAGCGCTCCCGCTGCGCCCGCTTGTCGCGCTCGTAGGGGCTCGCGTTGAGCGAGAGCAGGACCTGCGCCCCCGCCTCGGTGCTGTCGGCAAGCGCCCCACCCTCGCCCCAGAGGTCCTCGCAGACGGTGACCCCGACGCGCAGCCCACCGGCGTCGACGAGCAGCGGGCTCGTGCCCGACTGGAAGTAGCGGGCCTCGTCGAAGACGCCGTAGTTGGGGATGCGCTGCTTGCGGTAGTGCGCCTCGACCGCGCCGTCGCGCAGGACCGCGGCGCTGTTGGCGAGCGTGCGGGCGGTCTCGTCCTCGCTCATCACCGTGTCGTGGGCCACGGCGAGGTCGGCACCGCCGTCGAGGTCCTCGACGACGCCGACGACGAAGGGCACCGGGCCGACGACCTCGGCGAGTCGGCCGAGCTCCGCGGCGGTCGCGGCGACGAAGGCCGGCTTGAGCACGAGGTCCTCGGGTGGGTAGCCGGTGAGGGCGAGCTCGCCGGAGAGCACGAGGTCGGCCCCGGCCTCGACGGCGCGGCCGTAGGCCTCGGCGAGCGCGGCGCGGTTGCCCGCCAGGTCGCCGACGGTCGGGTTGAGCTGGGCCAGGGCGATGCGCATGCGGTCGCCTCCTCGTCCTCGTCCTTGCCGCGCGGTGCGTCGCGCAAGGGATTTACCGAAACGAAACAGGTCGGCAAAGGGTGGTTGACAGCGCCTGCCTACGGTTCCACTGCGACCCGGGCCCGCGCGCTGCCCAAGGCTATCCGGCCTCGACGGCGGGACGCGCGGGTCAGGCCAGACCCCAACGCCGAGGCGAGGGCCGCGGACGGGTTGACACGAGCCGGAGGCCGCGTGCGCGGCCATGACATGAAGGTGGAGGACTCCATGAAGCGATCGATGCGACGCATGCTGGTGCTGGCCAGCGTGACCCTGCTGGGCCTGCTGGTCCTCGCCGGACCCGCGATGGCCCAGGACGACCTCGCGACGCAGGACGCGTTGAACATGACGTTCTTCCTGCTCGCGATGGTGCTCGTCTTCATGATGCACGCGGGCTTCTCGATGCTCGAGGCGGGGCTGACCCAGTCGAGCAACGCCGGCAACATCATGATGAAGAACATGATGGTGATCTCCGTCGCCTTCATCACGTACTTCGCCGTGGGCTGGGGCCTCATGTACGGGACCTCGGCGGGCGGGATCATCGGCACCGACGAGTTCTTCCTCATCCCCGGGACCTACAGCGCCGAGCTCGAGGGCTTCCCGTTCCTCGCCTCGGAGTTCATGTTCGACGCGGTCTTCGCCGCGACCGCCGCGACGATCGTCTCCGGTGCGGTGGCCGGCCGCATGAACCTCTGGGGCTTCGTCATCCTCGCCGCGGTGCTCACCGCCTTCGTCTACCCCGTCGTCGGCCACTGGGGCTGGGGCGGCGGCTGGCTCGAGGAGGCCGGGTTCCTCGACTTCGCCGGCTCGACCATCGTCCACCTTGTCGGTGGTGCAGCGGCGATCACCGCCGCGGCGATCCTCGGGCCGCGGCCGGGCAAGTACGACGCGCAGGGCAAGTCGAGGTTCCTGCCCGGGCACTCGATGCCGCTGGCGATCCTCGGTGTGTTCTTCCTCTGGTTCGGCTGGTTCGGCTTCAACGGCGGCTCGGTGCTCAACGCCGAGGTCTCCGTCGGCCCGGTCCTGCTCACCACCGCCCTCGCCGCCTCCGCTGGCGCGCTCGCCGCCGCGGTCGTCTCCGCGGTGCGGGCCAAGGGCAAGACCGACGTCTCGATGGTGGGCAACGGCATCCTCGCCGGTCTCGTCGGCATCACCGCCGGTGCGGACGTCGTCGAGCCCTACGCGGCGATCCTCGTCGGGGTCGTCGCCGGGGTCCTCGTCTCCTTCGCGATCCCGCTCGTCGAGCGCCTCGGCATCGACGACGCCGTCGGCGCCTTCAGCGTCCACGGAGCGGTCGGCGTGCTCGGCACCTGGTGGGTCGGGTTCTACGCCGTCGAGGGCGGCGTCTTCTACGGCGGCGGCTTCGAGCTCTTCTCCTGGCAGGTCATCGGCACGGTCGCCGTGACGGCCTTCGTCGCCATCGTCACCGCCGTCGTGTGCTTCGGCCTCAAGGCCGCGGGGATGCTCCGCGTGCCCGACGAGGAGGCCGAGGAGGGCCTCGACGTCCACGAGCACGGCGTGCTCGGCTACCCCGAGAGCGTCCTCACCGGCGGCAAGGAGTAGCCGCCCCGCACGACGCCCTCCGCACGGGGCCGCGCGCCCCGTCGCCTCGCCTCCCTCCGCCGGCCGGCGCCCCTCGGTGCCGGCCGGCGGCGCGTGGGGTGGCCGAGGGCGGCTGCCGACGGGCGCCCGCGGTGGCGAGCCGACCGCTACGATCCGTCCTGCGACCCGACGACGCCCGGAGGCCCCGCCGTGGACAAGCAGCAGGAGTACGTGCTCCGCACCGTCGAGGAACGCGACATCCGCTTCGTGCGGCTGTGGTTCACCGACGTGCTCGGGATGCTCAAGTCCGTCGCGATCACCTCCTCGGAGATCGAGGGCGCCTTCGCCGAGGGCATCGGCTTCGACGGCTCGGCGGTCGACGGCTTCGCGCGGGTGCAGGAGTCAGACATGCTCGCCGTGCCCGACGCCTCGACGTTCCAGGTCCTGCCCTGGCGCGGCGACGACGCGCCGGTGGCGAGGATGTTCTGTGATATCCGGACACCCGAGGGCGAGGCCTTCACCGCCGACCCGCGCCAGGTCCTGCGGCGCAACCTGCGCAAGGCCTCCGAGCTCGGCTACAGCTTCTACGTCCACCCGGAGATGGAGTTCTTCCTCTTCAACGGCCCCGACGACCCCACGCCACTCGACCACGGCGGCTACTTCGACCTCACCCCGCTCGACGTGCAGTCGGACTTCCGCCGTGAGGCGATCCAGACCCTCGAGGCCATGGGCATCTCCGTGGAGTACAGCCACCACGAGGTCGCTCCCAGCCAGCACGAGATCGACCTGCGCTACGCCGACGCGCTCACGATGGCCGACAACGTCATGACCTACCGGCTCGCCGTCAAGGAGGTGGCGATGCACCGGGGGATCTACGCGACGTTCATGCCCAAGCCGATGGCGGCCTACTGGGGCTCGGGCATGCACACCCACGTCTCGCTGTTCGACGGCGACACCAACGCCTTCTACGACGACGCCGACCCCTACCACCTCTCCGAGGTCGGCAAGCGCTTCATCGCCGGGGTCCTCGCCCACGCCCGCGAGATCACCGCGGTGTGCTGCCAGTGGGTCAACAGCTACAAGCGACTGGTGCCGGGCTTCGAGGCCCCGGTCTTCGTCTCCTGGGGGCGGCACAACCGCTCGTCACTCATCCGCGTGCCGATGTACAAGCCGCACAAGAGCGCCTCCGCGCGCGTGGAGTTCCGCGCCCCCGACCCCGCCTGCAACCCCTACCTCGCCTTCAGCGTCATCCTCGCCGCGGGGTTGCGCGGCATCGAGCAGGGCTACGAGGTCCCCCCCGAGGCCGAGGACAACATCTACGAGCTCACCGACACCGAGCGCCGCGCCGCGGGCATCGACTCCCTGCCGCGCAACCTCGACGAGGCGCTGCGGGTCATGGAGGACTCCGAGCTCGTCGCCGAGGCGCTGGGCGAGCACGTCTTCGAGTTCTTCCTGCGCAACAAGCGCGTCGAGTGGGACGCCTACCGGGCCCAGGTCACGCCCTTCGAGATCGAGCGCTACCTGCCGATGCTCTAGCGCGCGCCGGTGGCGAGACGCAGGGCGCCCGGCGGTAGGGTGCGGGGGCGATGACCGACGCTGCGACCCCGACGAGCGGCCTGCTCGCCCGCCTCGGGGGTGACACCCGGGCCGCCGAGGACGCCCTGCGCGCCCTCGGGCTGTGGGACGGCGACCGGCCCGCCGCCGAGGCCGCCCCCGTCGTCGACCTCATCGCTGCGAGCCCCAACGTCGAGCGGGCCACCCGCGCGATCGCGCGGGTCGCGGAGGGCCACGGACCCCGGGCGCTGTCCTCCCACGAGCTCGTGCGCCGCCTCGCCGTCGTCGCGGGCACGAGCGAGGCCCTTGCCGACGTCTGCGTGGCGCACCCCGCGGCGGTCGCGATCCTCGAGGGCGACCTCGCCCCGGCCGAGGTCGACGAGGTGCGCCGCGCCTGCCACACCGCCCTCCTCGACGCCGAGGAGCCGGCGCGCGCCCTCACCGTCGTCCAGCGCCTCGGCCTCCTGCGCGTCGCCGCCCGCGACCTCCTCGGCCTCGCCTCGACGGCCACCGCCGCCGCCGAGCTCGCCGACCTCGCCTCCGGCGTGCTCGCCGCCGCCCTCGACGCCGTGGGCGACCCGGCGGTGCGCGTCGCGGTGATCGGCATGGGCAAGCTCGGCGGCCGCGAGCTCAACTACGTCTCCGACGTCGACGTGATGTTCGTCCACGAGGGCGAGCACGCCGCGGCGGCCCGCGTCGTCGAGGCCTTCCTGCGCCTGCTCGGCGAGAGCACCCCGGAGGGCCGGGCCTACGACGTCGACGCCAACCTCCGACCCGAGGGTCGCGACGGCCCGCTGTCGCGCACCCTCGAGGGCTACCAGGCCTACTACGACCGCTGGGCGCTGACCTGGGAGCAGCAGGCGCTGCTCAAGGCGCGGCCGGTCGCCGGCGACGAGGAGCTCGGCGCGCGCTTCACCGCGCTCGCCGAGCCCTACGTGTGGCCCGACCGCCGGCAGGGCTCCGACGTCGACGAGATCCAGCGGATGAAGTCCACGGTCGAGAGCTCCGCGGCGGTGCGCAAGGCCGGCTCGCGGCAGGTCAAGCTCGCCCCCGGCGGGATCCGCGACATCGAGTTCGCCGTGCAGCTCCTCCAGCTCGTCCACGGACGGCACGATCCGAGCCTGCGCAGCCCGACGACGCTCGCGGCGCTCGAGGCGCTCGCCGAGGGCGGCTACGTCGACGACGGTGATGCGAACCTCTTCGGCGACGCCTACGACTTCCTGCGCACCGTCGAGCACCGCCTGCAGCTGCGCAAGCTGTGGCGCACCCACGTCGTGCCCGACGACGATGCCGAGCGCGACCGCCTCGCGCGCTCCTGCGGGTTCCGCCCGATCCGCGCCGCGACCGCCCTCGAGCAGTTCGACCGCGAGTACACCCGCGTGCAGGGCTACGTGCGGCGCATCCACGAGCAGCTCTTCTACCGCCCGCTGCTCGACCGCTTCGCCGAGCTCTCGAGCGCCGACCAGCTCGCCTTCGCCCCCGACGACGCGACCGGCCTCTCACGGGAGCAGGCCGCCGCGCGCCTCGCTGCGCTCGGCTTCGCCGACGGCGATCGCGCGATGGGCGTCCTCGCCGACCTCGCCGAGGGGGTGAGTCGGCGCGCCCGCCTGCTGCGCACGCTGCTGCCGGCGCTGCTGCCGGTGCTCGCCGCCGCCCCCGACCCCGACGGCGGCCTCGAGGGGCTGCGCTCCCTCGCCGACCGGCTCGAGGGCGCTCCGGCGTTCCTGCGCACGCTGCGGGACAACCCTCCCGTCGGCGAGGTGCTCGCGACCGTCCTCGGACGCAGCCGACGCGTTGGGGAGTGGCTCGAGCGTGAGCCGGAGCTCATCAGCGGCCTCACCGACGAGGGGCTCGCCGAGCCCGTCGACGCCGCGACCCACGCCCGCACCGCCGAGGGCCTGCTGCGCCGCGGCGAGAGCGTCGGGCGCACCGCCGACGCGCTACGGCGCCTCAAGCGCCGCGGGATCGCGCGCATCGCCGTGCGCGACCTCACCGGCCGCGCGAGCGTCGAGGAGGTCGGCGGCGAGCTCACCGGGCTCGCCGACGCCGCGCTCGACGCCGGGCTCGCCCTCGCGGGGCGCGACCTGCCGGTGCGCTTCGCCGTCCTCGGCATGGGCAAGCTCGGTGGCGGCGAGCTGTCCTACGCCAGCGACCTCGACGTCATCCTCGTCTTCGAGCCCGCCGAGCGCCGGCGGGAGGCCCTCGACGCGGTGACCGGGCTCGTGAAGTCGCTCTCGGACATCACCGCCGAGGGCCAGGCCTTCCGCGTCGACCTCGACCTGCGCCCGGAGGGCCGCGACGGCCCGGTGGCCCGCACGCTCGAGTCGACGCGGATCTACTACGCCGAGCACGCCCAGCCCTGGGAGCTCCAGGCGATGACCCAGGCGCGCGTCGTCGCCGGGGACCAGGCCCTGGGCGAGGAGCTGCTCGCGACGGTTCAGCCGCTCGTCTACCCGAGCCGGCTGCCTGCCGAGCGCCTCACGGCGATGCGGCGGATGAAGGCCCGCGTCGAGGCGGAGCGCGACAAGGGCCGCCGCCGCGGGCTCGGCGTCGCGCGGGGAGACCGCCTCGACCTCAAGCTCGGGCTCGGCGGGCTCGCCGACGTCGAGTGGACCGTGCAGCTGCTGCAGCTGCGTCTCGGCGGCGAGCACCCCGAGGTGCGTCGCCCGGGCGCGCTCGGCGCGCTCGGCGCGCTCGCCGCCCTCGGCGCCGTCGACGGGCGCGACGCCGCGTGGCTCGCCGACGGCTACCGCCTGCTCGCGCGCGTGCGCAACACCCTCTACCTCGTCGGGGCGCGGGACCCCTCGCTGCTGCCGGCCGGGCCCGGCGAGCTCGACCGCCTCGCGCAGACCCTCGGCTACGACGCCCCTGGTGGGCAGGACTTCGTCGAGGACCTCACCCGCCACATGCGGCGGGTGCGCAAGGTCCACGAGCGGCTCTTCTACGACTGACCGTCCTGGCGCACCGGCCGGTAGGATGACGCGCGACCGGGGAGACAGCCGGGAGCCGACGAGAGGCGCCAGGCGAGGAGTGGTCGTGATCGGGACCTCCGACGACGTGGTGTTCTGGGCTGGCCTGCTCACCGTGGTCGCGCTGCTGGTGCTCGCCGTGCGCGAGCGGAGGGCCCACCGCTCGCGTCTCGCGGCGATCCCGCTGCGGATCTCCGTCAACGGCAGCCGCGGCAAGTCGACGGTGACGCGCCTGGCGACCGGCGCGCTCAGCGCGGCCGGCTGGCGCACGCTCGGCAAGACCACCGGTACCGAGGCCCGGCTCATCCGCGGCTGGGACGGTGGTGAGGTGCCGGTGCGGCGTCGCCCCGAGGGGCCGAACGTCGGGGAGCAACTCGGGGTCGTGCGCGAGGCGGCGACGCACCGTGTCGAGGCGCTCGTCGCGGAGTGCATGGCCATCACCCCGGAGTACCAGCGGGTCTTCCACGAAGAGCTCGTCGACGTCAACGTCCTCGTCCTCACCAACGCCCTCGCCGACCACCTCGAGGAGATGGGTCCGACCACCGCCGACGTCGCCGAGGTCTTCGGTGAGTCGATCCCTGCAGGGGGGGTCGTGGTGATCGCACCGGGCCCGCACCGCCAGCGGCTGCGCCGCGCGGCTCGCCGCCGCGGTGCCGCGGTCATCGAGGCCGACCCCTCCGAGGTGCCCGACGAGGTGCTGCAGGGCTTCGAGCACCTCGTGTTCGCCGAGCACGTCGCGCTCGTGCTCGCCCTGACCCGCTACCTGGGCATCCCGAAGGCCATCGCGCTGCGGGGGATGCGCCAGGCGTCCCCGGACCCCTTCGCGACCCGCCTCGTCGGCGTCGGCGACCCCGAGGAGCCCGCGCTGCTCGTCAACGCGTTCGGGGCCAACGACCCCACGTCGACGCTCGGGGTGTGGCAGCACGTCGCGGCGCTCGGTCACCCCTCCGAAGGGCTCGTCGTCGTCATGAACGGTCGCGCCGACCGTGTGCCGCGGACGCGGCAGTTCGCCCGGGAGGTGCTGCCGCACCTGCCGATCGACACCCTCGTGATCGCCGGCAGGGCGACCGGGGCGGTGCAGGACGCCGTCAGGGAGGGCGTCGTCGGCGCGCGCGAGGTCTTCGACGCGACGGGCCTGGGAGCGGATCCCATCCTCCGCTTCCTCGATCCGCTGCTCCGGGCTCGTGTCGTGCTGTGCGTCGGCAACCTTCACGGTGGCGGGGCGGAGATCGTCGCGGGGCTCGAGCAACGCCGCGTCGCTGCCAGGCAGGGGCAGAGGACGCCGCACTGAGAGGACTCGCCCGATGTTCGGCACCGAGCTCTACGTCTCCCTCGTCGTCGGCGTCGCCCTCAGCCTGCTCTACGCGGAGCGCACGGGCGTGATCCCCGCCGGCCTGGTCGTCCCGGGCTACCTCGCCCTCATCTTCGACCAGGTCGTCTTCGTCGCCGCGGTGTTCCTCCTCAGCTTCCTCACCTTCCTCCTCGTCGAGCGCGGTGTCAGCCGCTACGTCATCCTGTTCGGACGCAGGCGCTTCGTCGCGATGCTCTCGGTCGGCGTCATGCTCAAGCTCGTCTTTGACGCGCTGTACCCGACGCTGCCCTTCGAGGTCTACGAGTTCCGGGGGATCGGCGTCATCGTGCCGGGGCTCATCGCGAACGCCATCTACCGCCAGGGCGTCCTGCACACGGTCGGCTCCACGCTGCTGCTGTCCGGCGCGACCTTCCTCATCGTCTTCGCGCTCGGGCTGATCGTCGGGTGAGCACGCCACCCGACCCTGCCGCCACCGCAGGCGCCCCGTCGGGGCGCGCTCGCCTGCAGCGGGTCCTCCGCCTGCAGCGGCGCTACGCCACCCGTGACGCCCTCGTCGGCGCGGTGCTCTGCCTCGCCGTCGTCGTCGGGGTCAGCCCCCCGACGGGCGCCACCAATCCCGGGGCGCCCAGCGTCGAGGGTGCGGCCTTCAGCGCCGCGATGGTCGGCGACCTCATGTTCGCTCGCCACGTCGAGGAGGTCGCCGCCGTGCGCGGCTACGACGCCCTGCTCGAGCCCGCGCGCCCCTACCTCGAGGCCGACTACGTCACCGGCAACCTCGAGCAGGTCGTCAGCGAGCGCGACGACCTGCCCGAGGCCCGCAAGCTCATCCACCTCCGCGGGGGCCCCGAGCCGCTCGGGCCCCTCGTCGACGCGGGCTTCACCGCCGTGACGCTGGCGAACAACCACACGATGGACCACGGCATCCCCGGGCTCACCGACACCCTGGCGGCGCTCGACACCGCCGGGCTCGCCCACGTCGGCGCGGGGCTCGACCTCGACGCGGCGAGCGAGGTCCTCTACCAGGACCTGGGCGGCCTGCGCGTCGCGACCCTGTCGTTCACCGACGCCTATGTCGAGGGCTTCGTCGCCCGGGCCTTCCAGGGCGGGGTGATGGGCTCCGACGAGACCTTCATCGTCCCGGCGATCCAGCGCGCCCGGTCGGAGGCGGACCTCGTCGTCGTGCAGTTCCACTGGGGGGTCGAGTACGACTTCAGCCCCGACCGGCGGCAGCGGGAGCTCGCCGAGCTCGCGGCGGCTGCGGGCGCGGACCTCATCGTCGGCCACCACCCCCATACGCTCCAGCCCGTCGAGCGGCTCGGCGACGCCGTCGTCTTCTACTCGCTCGGCAACTTCGTGTTCGACCAAGGCTGGTCGCGGACGAGGGAGACGGCGGTCGCGCGCTATCACCTGCGGCCCGACGGCGTCGCCGAGATCTCCCTGCATCCCTTCCTCATCCGCGAGGCGACGCCGCGCCCGCTGTCCGGGCCCACGGGGTGGTACCGCCGCGGCAGGATCCATCTCCAGCTGCGGGGTGAGGGCCTCGACTGGCGGCGTGACGCTGATCGACTCGTCGCCGAGGTCGACCACCGGCACGTGTTGGAGGAGCGAGCGTCTCGGGAGCGTGCCCCCGATGATGACTGATCGCTGGATCAACGTCGTCCTCGGGGTCATCGTCGTCCTGGGGCTCATCGGCGTGGCCGTCTACGAGCGACCGCGGGCGGCCGCGGAGCGCGCCGAGCTGCTCGGCGAGGACGTGCTCACCGTCGACGGCGACCTGTCCGACGGGTCACGGGGCACGCAGCGCGCCGGGGCCACCGAGCCGGGCGACCCGATCGGCGACGGCCCCTTCGGCGTGACGGCCAGCGCGCCGCTGGCCGCCGACGTCGGGGTCGAGGTGCTCGAGCGTGGCGGCAACGCCGTCGACGCCGCCGTGGCGATGTCCTACGCGCTCGGGGTGGTCGAGCCGTTCGGCTCCGGCATCGGCGGCGGCGGGGTCATGCTCGTCTACGAGCCGGGTGCTGAACCGGTCTCCTACGACTACCGCGAGGTCGCGCCCGCCTCTGGCGGCCTGCCGACCTCGAACATCGGGGTGCCGGGTTTCGTGGCCGGCATGGCGCACGTGCACGAGCGCCACGGCTCCCTGGACATGGCCTCGCTCATCGACCCCGCCATCTCCTACGCGGAGGGGGGCTTCGAGGTCGACCCCTACCTCACCGAGCGGCTCGAGTCGGCCGCGCACCGGCTGCCGATCAACCGTCTGCCCCGGCTCTTCCCGCGCGGGGGCGCGATCCAGGCGGGTGAGGTGCTCACCCAACCCGAGTACGCCGAGGCGCTCGTCCGCATCGCCGAGGACGGGCCCGCGACGATGCACGGCGGGCCGCTCGGCGACCTCGTCGCGGAGGCGGTGAGCGGGCTGGAGCCACGGGACCTCGCGGAGTACGAGGTCGTCGAGACCCCGGTGGCGGTCGGCAGCTTCGCGGGATACGACCTCGTCAGCGGAGGACCGCCGGTGTCGGGGCCGACGCTCGTCGCGATGCTGCAGATCGCCGAGGAGCTCGGTGTCGCGGACCTCGAGGTCGACTCCGCGGACTACCACCATGCGGTGGCCCAGGCCTTCCGGGCCGCCGACGCCGACCGTACGGCGCGCATCGGCGACCCGAGCTTCGAGAACGTCGACCTCGAGGCGCTGCTCGACCCGTCGTACGCCGCCGAGCGTGCCGCGGAGATCCCCGAACGGGGCTTCCTCGAGGTCCCGGAGGAACCCAGCTTCGTCGCACCGGAGACCGATACGACCCACGTCGTCGTCGTCGACGGCGAGGGCATGATGGTCTCGACGACGAACACCCTCAGCAACTTCTTCGGGTCGGGCCTGCCGGTGTCGGGGTTCTTCCTCAACGACCAGCTGAAGAACTTCTCCGGCGACCCCGCCTCGATCAACGCGCCGGCGCCCGGCAAGCGGCCGCGCAGCTTCATCACCCCCACGATCCTCGCGCGCGACGGGCAGCCGCTGCTCGGCATCGGCTCGCCCGGGGGGCGCCGCATCCCCTCGACGATGGCCCAGGTGCTGCTGCGGTGGGCGCTGCACGATGAGGACTTGGACGACGCCGTCGAGGCGCCGCGCTTCCACCTCGAGGCCCGGGAGCTGCACGTCGAGGACACGCTTCCACGAGCGGTCGCCAGCGACCTCCGGTCCCGGGGCTACGAGATCCTCGACGACATCCCGGTCACGGAGTACTACGGCGCGATCCAGGCGCTGTGGGTCGACGCCGAGTCCGGGGACCTCCGCGGGGTTGCCGACGAGCGGCGGGGAGGCCTGTCGCAGACCGACGCCAACGGGGGGTAGCGGCTGCGCCGGCCTCGGCGTGGTTGCGGTAGCGTAGTCGGCGCCGCTCGCGCCCGCGGCAGGCGAGCGGCTCACCGGTGACCGCGTGAGTGAGGATCGCAGGGTGCGTGAGATCGTCTGGCAGGAGAGCCCCGACGCGGCGTCGCAGCCTGCGTCGGCGGAGGAGGCTCGCGAGCGGCTCGAGGCGGGCAACCGCGGCTTCGCCGAGGCCGGGGGACAGGATGGACGCCACGTCGTGCCGGTGGGTCGCGAGGCGTTCGGCCTGCCGCGTGAGGAGGGCGCGGGGCTTCCGCAGGAGCCCTTCGCCGCCCTGCTCGGCTGCGCCGACGCCCGGGTGCCGGCCGAGCTCGTCTTCGGCCAGGTGACGAACAGCCTCTTCGTCGTGCGCGTGGCCGGCAACATCCTCGGCACCGAGTGCGTCGGCAGCCTGCACTACGCCGCGGGCAACATCCCGACCGTGCGCCTCGTCACCGTGCTCGGCCACAGCGCCTGCGGGGCGGTCAGCGCCGCGGTCGACGGCTTCCTCGACCCTGCTGCCTACCTCGCCGTCGTCCACGACCAGCAGCTGCGCGCGGTCGTCGATCCGCTGCTGGCCGGCGTGCGCCTCGCGGCGCTCGCGCTCGGGCGGGCCCACGGCGACGCGGTGACCGGGGCGGAGGGCTACCGCGACGCGCTCGTGTCGGTCGCCACCGTCGCGAACGCGGCGATCTCCGCGACGGTGCTCGCCGCCGATCTCGACAAGCCGGTCGCGCTCGGCGTCTTCGACCTCGCGAGCCGACGCGTCGGACTGCCCGCCGGTGATGGCTGGCGCGCAGGGCTCGTCGACCCGCCGTCCGGCGCCTCGGGCCTCGAGGCCCTGCTCGCCGACGTCGTCGCGGGGCAGTCGCTGGGGTAGGACCCGCTGCTCCGGGTGTCCGCGCCGCCGGGGTGCACGCAGGCCGAGGGCCGCGCCCGCCTCGCGGCGGACGCGGCCCTCGGATGATCCGACCAGGTGGTGCCCAGGGGCAGCAGGTGAGCTGGACTAGATGTCGTAGTAGAGGTGGAACTCGTAGGGGTGCGGGCGCAGGCGGACCTGGCTGACCTCCTCGTCCATCTTGTAGGCGATGTGGGTCTCGATGAGGTCCTCGGTGAAGACCCCGCCCTCGAGCAGGAACTCGTGGTCCTCCTCGAGCGCGGCGAGCGCCTCCTCGAGGCTCGCCGGCACCGACGGCAGGTCGAGCAGCGCCTCGCGGGGGAGGTCGTAGATGTCCTTGTCGACGGGGTCGGGCGGCTCGATCTTGTTCTTCACCCCGTCGAGCCCGGCCATGAGCATCGCCGAGAACGCGAGGTAGGGGTTGCACGAGGGGTCGGGCACCCGGAACTCGATGCGCTTGGCCTTCGGCGAGCGCGAGATGAGCGGGATCCGGCAGGCCGCCGAGCGGTTGCGCTGGCTGTAGACGAGGTTGACCGGCGCCTCGTAGCCCGGCACGAGCCGGCGGTAGCTGTTCGTCGTCGGGTTCGAGAACGCGAGGACCGACGGGGCGTGCTTGAGGAGGCCGCCGATGTAGTGGCGCGCGACGTCGCTGAGCTGGGCGTAGCCGTTCTCGTCCCAGAAGAGCGGCTCGTCGCCCTTCCACAGCGACTGGTGGGTGTGCATGCCCGAGCCGTTGTCACCGAAGATCGGCTTCGGCAGGAACGTCGCGGTCTTGCCCGCCGCCCAGGCGGTGTTCTTGACGATGTACTTGAAGAGCATCGTCTTGTCGGCCATCGCGAGCAGGGTGTCGAAGCGGATGTCGATCTCGGCCTGCCCGGCGGTGCCGACCTCGTGGTGCTGGATCTCGACGGGCACGCCCGCCCTCTCGAGTTGGACGACCATCTCCGAGCGGAGGTCGGTGAAGTGGTCCATCGGGGGGACCGGGAAGTAGCCCTGCTTGTGGCGCGGCTTGTAGCCGAGGTTCGGGCCCTCGTCCTTGCCGGTGTTCCACTGCGCCTCGATGGAGTCGAGGAAGAAGTACGAGGCCTCGGCCTTGGTGTCGAAGCGGATGTCGTCGAAGATGAAGAACTCCGCCTCGGGGCCGAAGAACGCCTTGTCGGCGATGCCGGTGCCCTTGAGGTAGGTCTCGGCCTTCTGCGCGACGTAGCGGGGGTCGCGGCTGTAGCTCTCGCCGGTGACCGGGTCCTTGACGAAGCAGTTGAGGATGAGGGTCTTGTGCTGACGGAACGGGTCGACGACCGCCGTGCTCCCGTCGGGCACGAGGACCATGTCGGATTCCTGGATCTCCTGGAACCCGCGCACCGACGAGCCGTCGAAGCCGAGGCCCTCGTCGAAGGCGTCCTCGGTGAGCTCGTGGGCCGGCATCGTGAAGTGCTGCATGAGCCCCGGCAGGTCACAGAAGCGCATGTCGACGAAGTCGATGCCCTCGGTGTCGATCATGGACAGGATGTCTTGCGGTGAGCTCCCCAACGTCGTGCTCCTTTCGGTTCGCGTTCAGACTCGACGACCGCTGCCTGCCGCTGTGGCTGGCTGCGGGCGCATGGCATCGTTCCGCAGCCGGCGGTCGGGAGGTTCGCCCCCCGAACGACCCGGGCCGCGGCGACGCGGCCACGCGGGCCGCCGTTGGGGTCAGGGGGCGAACCACCTGACCGCCGTTGCGCGGCGAACAGTAGGGGTGCGGGTTGTCGCCGGCGTTTCCCCACCGTTTCGATCACGTAACGCCGCCCGCGGGCGCGGCATGGCCGCTAGGTGCCGCCCTCGTCGCCCTCGCCGGGCTCGGCGGGCCCGTCGGGCATCCGCGAGCCCTCCGAGCGCTGCTGGCGCGGCGTCTCACCGGGCTCCTCGCTCCTCGCCCCTGCGTCACCGCGGAGCGCCTGGCCCCAGCCCGAGTCGCCGGCGGCCCCGACGGCGGCGGCGTCGTCGGGGTTGTCGTCGCGGATCCACAGCGTGCGCTGGGGGAAGGGGATCTCGATGCCCTCGTCGTCGAAGGCGGTCTTGAGCCGGCGGCGGATCTCGCGGTTGACGTTCCACTGCTTGCCCGGGACGACCTTGACGACCGCGCGGATGACGATCTCCGAGGCCCCGAAGTCCTCGACGCCCCACACCTCAGGCTCGTCGAGGACCAACGCTGCCCAGTCGGGGTCGGCGGCGACGTCGTCGAGGACCCGGCGGATGACCATCGTGGCGTGGCCGAGGTCGGTGTCGTAGGCGACGCCGATGTCGAGCAGCGACCGCGCCCACTCCTGGCTCATGTTGCCGATGCGGGTGATCTGGCCGTTGGGGATGTGCCACACGACCCCGTTGAGGTCGCGCAGGCGGGTCGTGCGCAGGGTGATCGCCTCGATCGTGCCGACGGCCTCGCCGGCGTCGACGATGTCGCCGAGGCCGAACTGGTCCTCGACGAGCATGAAGATCCCCGAGAGGAAGTCCTGGACCAGCTGCTGGGAGCCGAAGCCGATCGCGACGCCGAGGATGCCGGCGCCGGCGATGAGCGGGCCGAGGTTCACGCCGAACTCGCCGATGACGAGGATGACGGTGATCGTCCAGATGACGAGGCCCGAGATGCTGCGGAGGACGCCTCCGAGGGTCTCCGCGCGCATCGTCGACCGGCCGACGTCGAGCGGGGTGGTGTCCGACAGCGGGCCCCGCGCCCGCAGGGTGCCGAGGCGCCCGAGCCCCTCGCCGGTCTGCAGGCGCCGCACGCTGCGCTTGATGAGCCGCCGGACGATGCGGTTGAGCAGCAGGGCGAAGCCGAGGATGATGAGGATGCGCAGCAGCCGCGGGAGGGCCTCCTGGGCGACGGCCGCGAGGCCGCCGCTCTCGGTCAGCTCGAGCACGAAGTCGTAGATCGGTGCGGCAGCGGGGTTGATGATCTCGTCCTCGCCGTTCTGGGCGAGGACGGGCCAGGGCGTCATCGGTGGTGCCTCCCGGGGGGACGTTGGTCGTGGCCGCGCGGCGCGTCGGCGGTGGCCGGGCCGAGCCCCACCCCTCCGACCGCGCGAGCCTAGCCCGTGTCGCCGGCGGGGGTCGGCTCGCTCAGGCCCCGACGGTGCGCGCCGCCGGCGCGGGTCGCCGCCACACGCCGGCGGCCTCCGCCTGCGCGCCGGCGCGGTAGGAGGAGCGCACGAGCGGCCCGGACTCGACGTGGGCGAAGCCGAGCTCGGCGCCGACCTGGCGGTAGGCCTCGAACTCCTCGGGCGGCACGTAGCGCTGCAGCGCGAGGTGGCGGTGGCTCGGCGGCAGGTACTGGTTGACCGTCACGAGGTCGCAGCCGGCCTCGCGGAGGTCGCGCAGCGCCTCGACGACCTCCTCGAACGTCTCGCCCATGCCGAGCATGAGGTTGGACTTCGTCGCCGAGCTCGACCGCGCCTTCGCGCGGGAGAGCAGCTCGAGGCTGCCGTCGTAGTCGAAGCCGGGTCGCACGTGGCGGAAGAGCCGACGCGGGGTCTCGAGGTTGTGCGCGAGGACCTCGGGGCGGGCGTCGAGCACGAGGTCGAGGAGGTCGCCGTCGCCACGGAAGTCGTCGATGAGCAGCTCGACGCCGCAGTGCGGCAGGCGCTGCTTGATCTGCCGGCAGGTCTCGGCGTAGAGCCAGGCGGCCTTGTCGGCGAGGTCGTCGCGGGCCACCCCGGTGACGACGGCGAAGTGCAGGCCCATCGCCTCGACGGCGTCGGCGACGCGCGCGGGCTCCTCGCGGTCGTAGACCTTGGGCTTGCCGGTGGCGATCTCGCAGAAGCCGCAGCGGCGGGTGCAGTCGGGGCCGCCGATGAGGAAGGTCGCCTCGCGGTCCTCCCAGCACTCGTGGATGTTCGGGCAGCTCGCCTCCTCGCACACCGTGTGGAGGTCGAGGTCGCGCATCCGGCGCTTGATCTCGCGGTAGTTCGCGCCGGCCAGCGGCGCGTCGCGCTTGAGCCAGCGGGGCTTGCGGCGGGGCACCTCGGGGGCGCCGACGATCGTCAGATGGGTGGCGTCGGAGGGGACGACGGAGGTCACGGAAGCGGTCCTCACGCTCGCGGTTCGCGGCCCTGCAGTCTAGCGCCGGCGGCCTCAGCCATCGGCGGTCTGCGTGCCGGCCAGGCTCAGGCCGAGGTCGGCGGGGGAGGCCTGCTGCAGGGGACGCTCGAGGAGGCCGCCGAGGTGGCCCAGCAGCTCACGGCGCACGTCGGCCATGCTCGCGCTCACGCCGAGCGAGGCCAGCGAGCACACCCCCGCGTCGGCGATGCCGCAGGGCACGATGCCGTCGAAGTCGCCGAGGTCGGGATCGACGTTGAAGGCGAGGCCGTGGCTCGTCACGCGGCCGTCGACGCGGATGCCGATCGCGACGAGCTTCTCCTCGCCGACCCACACCCCGGTGCGCTGGCGGTCGGCCCGCGCGGTGATTCGATAGGCCGCGGCGGTGCGCACCGCGGCCTCCTCGAGCGCCTCGACGTAGGGGCGCACGGCCTTGGCATGGGCGAGCTCGACGATGGGGTAGACGACGAGCTGTCCCGGTCCGTGGTACGTGACGTCGCCGCCCCGGTCGATCGGCACGACGCGGATGTCCCGGGTGCCGAGGACGTGGCGCTCGACGTCGGCGTGGCGCCCGGCGGTGTAGACGCGGTCGTGGCTGAGGGTGAGCACGACGTCGTCGATGGCGCCGGCGCGGCGCGCCTCGACGAGGAGGCGCTGCCAGCGCAGCGCCTCCTCGTAGGCGACGTCATCGCCGCAGTGGACGACGAGCACGGCAGCGCTAGTAGCCGAGCTCGCCGGCCCAGTCGTGGGTCTCGACGACCTCGGCGACGTCGGTGACGAAGCGCGCGGCGTCGGCCCCGTCGAGCAGCTGGTGGTCGTAGGTCAGGCAGAGGTAGACCATGTCGCGCACGGCGATCGACGGCCCGGCGTCGTCCTCGATGGCGACCGGGCGCTTCTTGATCGCGCCGGTCGCGAGGATCGCGACCTCCGGGTAGTTGAGGATCGGGGTGTCGAGCAGGACCCCCCGGCTGCCGGTGTTCGTCACCGTGAAGGTGCCGCCCTCGATGTCCTGCATCTCGAGGTTGCCCTTGCCGCGGGCCTTGTTCGCGACGTCGGCGATGCCGCGCGCGAGCGCCGGCAGCGTGAGGTCGTCGGCGCCCTTGATGTTCGGGACGAGCAGGCCCTTGTCGGTGTCGACGGCGATGCCGAGGTTGACGTACTCGTGGTACGTGACCTTGCCGGCCTCCCAGTCGGCCTTGGCGTTGACGACCGGGTGGCGCTTGAGGGCGAGCACCGCGGCTCGGGCGAGGAAGGCGAACGGCGAGAGCGACGCGCCCTCGCGGGCCTTGAAGGTCTCACGGTGCTCGGCCCGCAGCGCCATGATGCGGCTCACGTCGGCCTCCTGGACCGTCGTGAGCTGGGCGCTCGACTGCATCGACTCCATCATCCGCTGGGCGATGCGCTTGCGGATGCGGGGCAGGTCCTCGACGCGCTCGCGTGCCCCGGCGGGCCGCGGCGCGGCGGCCGGTGCGGCCTTCGGCTCGGCGGCTGCCGGTGCGGGCTTCGGGGCGGCGGGCGTCGTCGGCTCGGGCGGGGGCGCGGGCTGCTCGCCCTTGGCCTCGATGGCGGCCTCGACGTCCTCGCGGGTGATGCGCCCGCCCTCGCCGGAGCCGGTCAGGCTCGCGACGTCGAGGTCGTGCTCGCGCACGAGGCGACGCACGATCGGCGACATGAGGGCCTCGTCGGTGACCGCCTCGCCGGCGGGCTCCTCGGCTGGCGCCGGGGCCGGCGCCTCCGCGGGCTCCTCGGCAGGGGCCTCGGCGGGCTCCTCGGCGGGAGCCTCAGCCTCGGCTGGGGCCTCGGCGGGCTCGGCCTCGGCGGCCGGGGCCGCGTCGGCGTCGCCGATGAGCGCGACGACGGTGCCGACGTCGACGGTCTCGTCGACGCCGACCTTGATCTCGGTCACGACGCCGGCGGCGGGCGCGGGCACCTCGGTGTCGATCTTGTCCGAGCTCAGCTCGAAGAGCGGCTGGTCGGCCTCGACGGCGTCGCCGACCTCGACGAGCCACTCGGTGATCGTGCCCTCGGTGACGGACTCACCGAGCTGTGGGACGGTGACTTCGGTTGCCACGGGAGTGCTCCTCTCAGGGGCGTCCGCCTCGACGGTCGCCGCGCTCGCGGGCTCTGTCTCGCCCGCCCTGCTGTCCTCTGCGGCCCCCGGTGCGGAGGCCTCGTCGCGGTCGTCGCGGCCGCGACGGCGTCGCCGCCGGGGCTCGGGCTCGGGGCCCTGGCCTCGGCGTCGCCGCCGCGGCTGCGTCGCCTCGGGCGGGCTGCCCCGCCGTCGGCGTCGGCCTTCGGCCACGGTCTGTCCTCCTCGGCTCCGGGTGGGTCGCGCTCAGCCGTGCAGGGCCTTGCCGGCCAGCGCGAGGTGCGCCTCGCCCACGGCCTCCGACAGCGTGGGGTGGGGGTGGATGAACTGCCCGACGTCGGTGGGCAGCGCCTCCCAGTTGTAGATGAGCTGGCCCTCGGCGATGAGGTCGGTCGCCTTCGGGCCGATGATGTGCACGCCGAGGACCTTGCCCCCGTCGGCGGCGGCGAGCACCTTCACGTGCCCGCTCTCCTTCATCATCATCGCGCGGGCGTTGTGGCTGAAGGCGTAGCGCTGGACCTCGTAGGCCACGCCGGACTCCTTGAGCTCCTGCTCGTTGTAGCCGACGCTGCCGACCTCGGGGTGGGAGTAGGTCACCCGTGGCACGCCGTGGTAGTCGATCGGCACGACGCGCTCGCCGGCGGCGTGCTCGGCGACGAGGAAGCCCTCCTGGAAGGAGGAGTGCGCGAGGCCGAGCGTCGACGGCGGGAGGATGTCGCCGACGGCGTACACCCCGTCGGGGCCGGGCCGGCAGTACTCGTCGATCTGCACGTAGCCCCGGTCGAGGCGCACGCCGACCTCCTCGTAGCCGAGCCCCTCGGTGACCGGCCGGCGGCCGATCGCCACCATGAGGACGTCGCCCTCGAGCTGCTGCTCGCCCTTGCCGGTGTCGACGGTCACCCGCACCCCGGCCTCGCCCTTCTCCACGCCGACGACCTTCGTGCCGGTGTGGGCGGTGATCCCGCGGCGCTTGAGTTGCTTGGCGAGCTCCTTCTGGGTGTCGACGTCCTCGTTGGGCACGACCCCGTCGAGCGCCTCGACGATCGTGACCTCCTCGGAGCCGAAGGCGTTCCACACCGACGAGAACTCCACGCCGATCGCGCCGGCGCCGATGATGATCGGGCGCTCGGGCACGTGGTCGAGGTAGAGGGCGTGATCGGAGTTGATGACGACCTCGCCGTCGGTCTCCGCGCCGGCGACGGGCAGGTCCCGCGGCACCGAGCCGGTCGCGAGCACGAGGGCGCGGCTGGCCTCGAGGGTGCGCTCGCCCTCGTCGGTGGTCACGACGACGCGGCGTCCCGGCTCGACGCGGCCGGTGCCCTCGATGACGTCGACGCCACGGCCCTTCAGCGTCATCTGCAGGCCCTTGTGGTTGGTGTCGACGACGCCGCGCTTGTACTCGAGCACCGCGGCCATCTCCACGGCCTCGAACGTCGCCTTGACCCCGTAGTCACGCGCGTGCTGGGCGTGCTCGGCCACCTCGGCGGCCTGTAGGAACGCCTTCGTCGGGATGCAGCCCCAGTGCAGGCACGTACCGCCGACCTTCGCCCGCTCGACGAGCGCGACCTGCATGCCGAGCCCCGCCGCTCGCAGCGCCGTGGAGTACCCGCCGGTACCGCCGCCGAGGACGATCATCTCATACGTGTCAGTCATCCGAGGCTCCTCGCCGTCGTCTGCGCGTTGGGTCCTGCCGGTCGCTCCCGGCCTTGCATCTTAGGAGCGCGGGTCTGCCGTTGCGAGCTGCGGCGCCCGGTGGCGGCCGTCGGGCAGGCCCACGCCAGGGGCCGGTCGGGGACCGCTGCGGCCTTGTGGCGCCCTGTGCGCGGAGGCCGGCGCGCGGATCAGCCGAAGGTGGCGAGCGCGGTGGCGAGCTCGCCGTGGTGACGGGCGGCGTCGTCGAGGTCGACGCCGTCGCGTGCCGCCTCCCAGGCCTGCACGATGCTGCGGGCTCCCGCGGCCGGGCCGTCGGGGTGGCTGGTGACCCCGCGGCCCGCGACGACGCCGTAGTCGTCGGTGCCGAGCGCGGCGTGGGTCCCCGGGACGCTGCTCGCGGAGCTGCCGCCCCCGAGGACCGGCAGTGCCGGCAGGATCGGTCCCATCTCGCCGAGAGCCCCCTCGACGCTCGCGAGCAGGTCCTCGACGGGGGTGCGCATCCGGGGCGCGAAGCCCGGGAGGACCATCGCGTCGCAGCCCGCGAGGCGCTGCAGTGCGGTGATGACGCGGGTGTGCACCCCGAAGTGGGGCAGCCGGGTGAAGATCGCGTTGAGCGGGAAGTGGCCGACGAGCGGCAGCTCGCTGTGCTGGCGCAGCGCCCGGGCTGCGGCGAAGCCGGTGGCGGTGACGCTGACGAGCAGGGCGTTGGCGCCGTTGGCCAGGCCGATGTCGTGGAGGTCGCGCATGCGGTCGACCTCGTCGGTGACGTTGGCGAGGTAGACCTTCGGCCGACCGGTGTCCTGCTCGGCCTGACGGCGCGCCCGTCCGAGCAGCCGCGTGCGCTCCGCGAAGGGGCACCAGTCGACGTCGGCGAGCATCTCGTCGTCCTTGGCCACGTCGATGCCGCCGACCCAGGCCTCGTAGCCGATCTCCGCGAAGGGCTCGGGCGGGAGGCCGATGTTGGGCTTGATCACGGCGACGAACAGCGGTCGGTCGTGGGCGTCGAGCTGCTGGCGCAGGCCATCGACGCCGAACTGCGGCCCCTCGAAGCCCTCGAGGTAGCCCTCGGGGTAGGTGATGTCGAGCAGGCGCACCACGGGGATCCCCGCGGTGAAGAAGGCGCCTTCGCCGAGCAGCGCGGTGAGCATCGACGGCAGCCGGGGGCCGAAGTTGCCGTGCGGGTGGGCGATGCGGATGCGGCAGGCCGACACCTCGCCCTTCGCGGGCGCGCCGAGGCCGTAGCTGAAGGCCGGCTGGGTGGCGAGGACCTCGAGGTCGATGAGCTTGGCGCCGTAGCGCGGGCGGAGGTCCTCGTCGACGCCGGGCCGGCGCCATTGCGCCGTCGACTGCTCGCGGCAGAACGCGACCGCGGCGAGCTCGGGGTCGCCCTCGCACTCGATGGCGTAGTCGACGAGGAGGTGGGCGGCGTGGTCGAGGTCATCGAGCGTCGAGCGGAATCCCGCGACGTCCTCCGCGCGCATCACGGTCCTCCGAACCCCGGTGGGCTAGACACGTATAGAAGAGGCTATCACACCGATGGCGCTCGGGGCGGACGATGCCCCGTCGGGGCCCGCTCGTCGCGAGCGGCGCTGCCGGTAGACTGCCCGTCCCGGCTCCCGACCGAGGATCCTGTCGTGAAGGTCGTCTTCGCCCCTGACAAGTTCGCCGGCACGCTCAGCGCCGCGGAGGCCGCCGCGGCGATGGCCGAGGGCTGGCGTCGTGAGCGCCCCGACGACGAGGTCGTCACCGTGCCGATCGCCGACGGAGGCGAGGGCACGATCGAGGTCGTCGAGGCCGCCACCGGCGCGGTGCGCGAGCGCGCGACCGTCGCCGATGCCCGGGGCCGGGCCGTCGGGGCGGGCTGGCTGCGCCTGCCCGACGGGCGGGCGCTCGTCGAGGCCGCCCAGGCCGTCGGCCTCTCCCGGCTGCCCGCCGAGGAGCGCGACCCGCTGTCGGCCACGAGCTACGGCGTCGGCCAGCTCCTCGCGATCGCTGCGGAGGCCTGCGAGGAGGTCGTCCTCTCCCTCGGGGGCAGCGCGACGGTGGACGGGGGCGCCGGGGCGATGAGCGCCCTGGGCCACCGGCTCCTGCGCGCCGACGGCAACCAGGTCAAGGTCGGCGCGCGCGAGCTCGCCGCCCTCGAGCGCGTCGAGGCGGTCGGCCCGCCGCCCGCCCGCGTGGTCGTCGCGAGCGACGTGACGAACCCGCTGCTCGGTCCCAGCGGTGCCGCCGAGGTCTTCGGCCCGCAGAAGGGCGCGGGCCCCGACGAGGTCGCCGCGCTCGAGGGCCACCTCGCCCACTGGGCCGACGTCGTCGAGCGCGACGTCGCAGGCGGCCCGTGGCGCGATCTCGAGGGTGCCGGTGCCGCCGGGGGGCTCGGCTTCGCGCTCGTGGCCTTCACCGGCGCGACCATCGTGCCCGGCGCCGAGGCCATCGCCGACCTCGTCGGCCTACGGGCGGCCACCGAGGGCGCCGGGGTCGTCGTCACCGGTGAGGGCAAGCTCGACCGCCAGACCTTCGACGGCAAGGGTCCCGGCTACGTCGCCGACCTCGGCCGGCAGGCCGGCGCGCGGGTCCTCGCCGTCGCCGGGGTGCTCGCCGACGGCGCCGAGGTGCTCGTCGACGACGCCCGGGACCTCGGACCCGAGGGCATGGTCCGCGCGCGCGAGCTCGTCGTCGAGCGCACCGCAGAGCTCGCGGCCCTCGCGTAGGGCGGTCGCGTCGCCGGCTTCGCGCGCGAGCGCGAGACGCGGCACACTGAGGGCGGGCAACGGCGCCCCCGGCTGCCAAGCGCCACCAACGAGGCTGGCCGCAGCCGGTGCGAGGCGCACTCGTGCGCACCCCCTCCTTGCGAAGGTTGCGTCATGCCATCGACCCAGCTCTACGACCCCGCGTTCGAGCACGACGGCTGCGGTGTCGGCCTCGTTGCCCGTCTCGACGGCGCGCCGAGCCACGAGACCGTCGAGCGTGCCCTCGCTGCGCTCGTGCGCATGGAGCACCGCGGCGCGGAGGGCGCCGACGCCGACAGTGGCGACGGCGCGGGGATCCTCCTCGCGCTGCCCGATGCCTTCCTGCGGGCGGTGGCTGCCGACGAGGGCATCGCGCTGCCCGCTCCCGGGCGCTACGGCGTGGCGATGTGCTTCCTGCCGCAGGACGACGAGGAGCGCGAGCACCACGAGCGCTGCCTGCTCGACGCCGTGGCCCAAACCGGCCAGCGCGTCCTCGGCTGGCGCGACGTGCCGACCTGCCCGGGCTGCATCGGCCGGGTCGCCGGCGAGGCCGCGCCGGTCGTCCGCCAGCTCCTCATCGGCGCCGCCGACGACGTCGCCGACGCCGAGGCCTTCGAACGCCGGCTCTACGTCATCCGCCGCAGCGCGGAGGTCGCGAGCGGCGGCGCGCTCACCGTGCCGTCGTGCTCGTCGAAGACCGTCGTCTACAAGGGCATGCTCACCGCGCCGCAGCTCGCGCAGTTCTACCCGGACCTGCGCGACGGGCGGGTCGCCTCGGCGCTCGCGCTCGTGCACTCACGGTTCTCGACGAACACCTTCCCGAGCTGGGAGCTCGCCCACCCCTACCGGCTGCTCGCGCACAACGGCGAGGTCAACACCCTGCAGGGCAACATCAACTGGATGCGCGCCCGGGAGTCCCAGCTCGCGAGCGAGCTCTTCGGCGACGACCTCGAGAAGATCCTGCCGGTCATCCGCCCCGACGGCTCGGACTCGGCCACGCTCGACAACGTCCTCGAGCTCCTCGTGATGAGCGGGCGCTCGCTGCCGCACGCGGTGATGATGCTCATCCCCGCCGCCTACGAGGGCCGCGACGACCTCGCGCCCGAGGTCGTCGACTTCTACGCCTACCACGCGAGCCTCATGGAGCCATGGGACGGCCCGGCGAGCGTGACCTTCACCGACGGGCGCATCGCCGGGGCCACCCTCGACCGCAACGGCCTGCGGCCGGGGCGCTGGGCGGTCACCGACGACGGCTGGGTCGTGCTGGCCTCGGAGGCCGGCACGCTCGACCTCGACCCCGCGCGCATCACCCGCACCGGCCGGCTGCGGCCCGGACGGCTCTTCGTCGTCGACCTCGACCGCGGCGCGGTCTTCGCCGACGGCGAGGTCGAGCGCGAGGTCGCGAGCCGGCAGCCCTACGGCCAGTGGGTCTCCGAGCACGTCGTCGACCTCGACGACCTGCCTGACGTGCCCGCCGACGCCTACGCGCCGACGGGCCAGCCCGCCGAGCCGCTACGCACCCGCCAGCGCGCGTTCGGCTGGACCCAGGAGGACCTGCGCACCCTCGTCGCGCCGCTGGCCTCCGCGGGCAAGGAGCCCGTCGGGTCGATGGGCGCCGACATCCCCCTCGCCGCGCTCTCCGACGAGGCGCCCTCGCTGTTCAGCTACTTCCAGCAGCGCTTCGCCCAGGTCACCAACCCCGCGATCGACCCGGTGCGGGAGGCCATTGTCATGAGCCTCGCCACCGGGGTCGGCCCGGAGAGCAACCTCCTCGAGGAGACCCCCGGGCACGCCAGGCAGCTGTCGATGTCCCAGCCGGTGCTGCGTGAGCGCGACATCGCCAAGCTGCGCCAGGCCCACCGCCTCGTGCCCGGGCAGGCCCCGTCGATGGCCGGCTTCCACGCCGTGACCCTCGACGCGACCTGGCCGGTGGCCGAGGGCCCCGAGGGCCTCGAGACCGCGCTCGCCGAGCTCTGCGCCGCCGCCGACGAGGCCGTGGCCGACGGCGTCGAGATCCTCATCCTCTCCGACCGCCGAGCCCGCGAGAACCGTGTGGCGATCCCGGCGCTGCTCGCCGTCGGCGCGGTGCACCACCACCTCGTCCGGGCCGGCACGCGGCTGCAGGCGGGTCTCGTCGTCGAGACGGGCGAGGTGCGCGAGGTCCACCACGTCGCCTGCCTCCTCGGCTACGGCGCGAGCGCGGTGCACCCCTACCTGCTGTTCTCCTCCCTCGGCGAGCTGCGCGAGCGCGGGGACATCCCGGCGGGCACGACCCTTGAGGAGGCCGAGCAGGCCGTCATCAAGGGGATCGGCGCGGGGTTGTTGAAGATCCTCTCGAAGATGGGGATCTCGACGCTGCACTCCTACACCGGCGCGCAGATCTTCGAGGCGGTCGGCCTCGACACCGAGCTCATCGAGGCCTACTTCGCCGGCACGCCCTCGCGGGTCGGCGGCGTGGGACTCGACGTCCTCGCCCGCGAGGCGCTCGACCGTCACGCCCGGGCCTACCCCGAGGTCCACAGCGACCTCCTGCCCACCGGCGGACGCTACGCCTGGCGCCACGGCGGCGAGCGGCATGTCTGGAACCCCACGACGATCCCCCTGCTGCAGCGCGCCGTCGGCCACCACCGTCCGCTCGAGCAGCGCAACGGCGCCACGCCCGGTCTCGACGAGACCGCCCGCGCCTCCTACGACGCCTTCGCCCGGGAGGTCAACGACGACGCCGCCCGGCGCGGCACCCTGCGCGGGCTGCTGCGCTTCAACGAGGCCCCCACGCCCCTGCCCCTCGAGGAGGTCGAGCCCGCCAGCGAGATCGTCAAGCGCTTCTCCACCGGGGCGATGAGCCTCGGGGCGATCAGCCCGGAGTCCCACCAGACCCTCGCCGTGGCGATGAACCGCATCGGAGGGAGGTCGAACACCGGTGAGGGCGGCGAGGACCCGGGACGCTTCGTCGACGACCGTCGCTCGGCGATCAAGCAGGTCGCGAGCGGACGCTTCGGGGTGACGACGAACTACCTCGTCAACGCCGACATGCTCCAGATCAAGGTCGCCCAGGGATCGAAGCCCGGCGAGGGCGGTCAGCTGCCCGGGCACAAGGTCGACGAGCACATCGGGTGGCTGCGCAACTCCACGCCCGGCGTCGAGCTCATCAGCCCTCCGCCGCACCACGACATCTACTCCATCGAGGACCTCAAGCAGCTCATCTACGACCTGCGCTGCGGCAACCCCGAGGCGGCGGTCTCGGTCAAGCTCGTCGCCGAGGCCGGCGTCGGCACCGTTGCGGCGGGCGTGGCCAAGGCCAATGCCGACCACGTCACCATCGCCGGCCACGACGGCGGCACGGGGGCCTCGCCGCTGTCGTCGATCTCCTCGGCGGGGCTGCCGTGGGAGCTCGGGATCGCCGAGACCCAGCAGACCCTCGTGCTGCACGACCTGCGCGGGCGCATCGCCGTGCAGGCCGATGGCGGCATGCGCACCGGCCGCGACGTCGTCGTCGCCGCCCTCCTCGGCGCCGACGAGGTCGGCTTCTCGACCGCCCCGCTCATCGCCACCGGCTGCATCATGATGCGCGTCTGCCACCTCAACACCTGCCCGGTCGGCATCGCCACGCAGGACCCCGAGCTGCGCAAGCGCTTCGAGGGCACCCCCGAGCACGTCCTCAACTACGTCTTCCTCGTCGCCGAGGAGGTGCGCGAGATCATGGCGCGCCTCGGCGTGGCGACCTTCGACGAGCTCATCGGCCGGACCGACCTGCTCGCCGCCGACGAGGCCATCACCCACTGGAAGGGCCGGCGCATCGACGTCTCGGCGCTGCTCGCCCAGCCCGACGTGCCCGCCGAGCGCCCCCGCCGGCAGGTCACCGGCCCGCCGCCGGTGCTCGACGACGCCCTCGACCACGCGCTGCTCGCCGAGGCCGCCCCCGCGATCGAGCGGGGCGAGCCGGTCGCGATCACCGCCGAGGTCCGCAACGTCGACCGCACCGTCGGGGGCATCCTCTCCTCACGGCTGACCCGGGCCCACGGCCTCGAGGGGCTCGCCGAGGGCACGATCCGCATCGACCTCACCGGCTCGGCCGGCCAGAGCGTCGGGGCGTGGCTCGCGCCGGGCGTCGACCTCACGCTGCACGGCGAGGCCAACGACTACGCCGGCAAGGGCCTCTCCGGCGGTGTGCTCGCCGTGCGGCCCCGTGAGGGCGCCGGGTTCGTCGCCGAGGACAACGTCATCGCCGGCAACACCGTGCTCTACGGCGCCACCGGTGGCCGGGCCTTCTTCCGGGGCCAGGTCGGCGAGCGCTTCGCGGTGCGCAACTCCGGCGCGTGGGCGGTCGTCGAGGGCGTCGGCGACCACGGCTGCGAGTACATGACCGGCGGCCGCGTCGTCATCCTCGGGCCCACCGGCTGGAACTTCGCTGCGGGCATGAGCGGCGGCATCGCCTACGTCCACGATCCGGAGGGGACCTTCCCGCCCCGCGTCAACACCGGACTCGTCGACCTCGACGTCTTCGACGACGAGGACTGGCAGGCCCTCCACGCCCTGCTCGAGGAGCACGCGCGGCGCACCGACTCCCCGGTCGCCCGGCGGGTGCTCGCGAGCTTCGACGCCCAACGCGCGGCCTTCGTCAAGGTCATGCCGCGCGACTACAAGCGGGCGCTCGCGGCCCTGCGCGCCGAGGGCGCCGCCGGGGCGCGACCCGACCCCGCCGAGCCGACCGCGCAGCCGACCGACGCCGTGGGGGTGCACCGTGGCTGACCCGAAGGGCTTCCTGACCATTCCGCGGGCGCTGCCCGGCGACCCCAAGCGCGACCCCGCCGAGCGCCTCGGTGACCAGGAGCACACGATCCGCCTGCTGCCCCTCGTCGAGGTGCAGAGCCAGGCGCAGCGCTGCATGCAGTGCGGCGTGCCGTTCTGCCACACCGGCTGCCCGCTCGGCAACCTCATCCCCGAGTGGAACGACCTCGTCCACCAGGGGCGCTGGCGCGAGGCCATCGACCGGCTCCACCTCACGAACAACTTCCCGGAGTTCACCGGCTTCACCTGCCCCGCGCCGTGCGAGCCGGCCTGCACGCTCGAGATCAACGACGACCCGGTGATGATCAAGAGCGTCGAGCTCTCGATCATCGAGAACGCCTTCGCCGAGGGCTGGGTCACCCCCGAGCCGCCGGCGCGGCGGACCGGCCGCAGCGTCGCCATCGTCGGCTCCGGGCCTGCGGGCCTCGCCGTCGCCGACCAGCTCAACAAGGCCGGCCACCACGCCGTCGTCTACGAGCGCGACGAGGCGCCCGGGGGCCTCCTGCGCTTCGGGATCCCCGACTTCAAGCTCGAGAAGCGCGTCATCGACCGGCGCGTCGCGCTCCTCGAGGCCGAGGGCATCGAGCTGCGCTGCGGCGTCGACGTCGGCGTCGACGTCACCGCCGAGGAGCTGCGCGAGCGACACGACGCCGTCGTCATCGCCGTCGGCGCCCGCCTGCACCGCGAGCTCGACGTGCCCGGCGCGAAGCTCGGGGGCGTCCACATGGCGATGGACTACCTCTACGACCGCAACCGCGCGGTCGCCGCCGGCGAGCCCCAGCGCCACGGCGGTCGCATCACCGCCGCGGGCAAGGACGTCGTCGTCATCGGCGGCGGCGACACCGCGGCGGACTGCATCGCCAACGCTCTGCGCGAGGGCGCCCGGTCGGTCGTCCAGCTCGACCGCTACCCCCAGCCCGAGGGCTCGCGGCCCCGTGACATCGCGGGGTGGCCGGAGATGCCGAGGCGCTACCAGAAGACCTACGCGCTCGAGGAGGGCGGAGAGCGGCGCTGGGCCGCGGTGACCTCAGAGCTCGTCGAGGAGGACGGCCACGTCGCCGGCGTGCGGGCCTTCCAGACCGAGGGGCCGCCGCGCTTCGCGCCGCTGCCGGGCACCGACGAGACCCTGCCCGCCCAGCTCGTCCTCGTCGCGATCGGCTTCAGCCGCCCCGAGCGCGACGCCTTCCTCGACGAGCTCGACCTCGCCGAGGACGACCGCGGCAACGTCGCCGCCGAGACCTACGAGACGAGCGAGCCGGGCGTCTTCGCCTGCGGCGACGCGCGCATGGGCCAGTCCCTCGTGGTCTGGGCGATCAACGAGGGACGGCTCTGCGCCGCCGAGGTCGAGCGCCACCTCGCCGCGCAGGGCGCACAGCCGGCGGTGCGCACGAGGAGTTGAGTCGCGCCTGCGCGGAGACGGTGGGGGAGAGGACCCCACCGCGACCGAAGGTCACGCGCATGGACATCGTCATCGCCGGAGCGCACGGCAGCATCGCCCGGCACCTCAACCGCAAGCTCGCCCTCGCCGGTCACGCCGCCCGTGGCATCGTGCGCGACGCCGCCCACGTCGACGATCTGCACGACGACGGCGTGACCCCGGTCGTCCTCGATCTCGAGGAGGCCAGCGTCGCCCAGGTCGGCTCGGCGATCGCCGGCGCCGACGCCGTGGTCTTCGCCGCCGGTGCGGGCCCCGGCAGCGGCGCGCCGCGCAAGGAGACCGTCGACTACGGCGCGGCGGTGCTGCTCCGTGCCGCCGCCGAGCAGGTCGGTGTGCCGCGCTACGTCATGGTCAGCGCGATGGGCGTCGACGACCCGCCGCAGGACGACGAGGTCTTCAGCGTCTACCTGCGGGCCAAGCAGCGCGCCGACGCCGACCTCATGGCCAGCGACCTCGCCTGGACGATCGTGCGGCCCGGCGGGCTCACCGACGAGCCGGGCACCGGCCACGTCGAGGTCGCGCCCTCGGTCGCGCGAGGGCGCATCCCGCGCGAGGACGTCGCGAGCCTGCTCCGGGCCGTGCTCGAGGACCCCGAGACCGCCGGGGTGTGCGTCGAGGCCGTGAGCGGGCCGACGCCGATCGCCGAGGCCGTCGCAACGCTGCGGTCGTAGGACCGCGACGAGCCATGGGGACCGCGCACGCCGCTGCGGTCCCCCGGCGGGGCTACCCTGGCGCGGGGGAGGGGCACCGCGACCGCGCGCGAGCGCGCGAGAGAGGGCGAGCACGCCATGGCAGAGGCCACGTTCGGCGCCGGGTGCTTCTGGGGCGTCGAGGTGACGTTCCGCAACGTGCCCGGCGTCACCGACGTCGAGGTCGGCTACGCCGGCGGACATACGAGCGAGCCGACGTACAAGGAGGTCTGCTCGGGCCGCACCGGTCACGCCGAGGTCGTCGAGGTCACCTTCGACCCGGCAGCGGTGAGCTACGAGGACCTGCTCGCGGTCTTCTTCGAGAGCCACGACCCGACGCAGGTGGGCCGCCAGGGTCCCGACGTCGGCAGCCAGTACCGCTCGATCGTGCTCGTCCACGACGGGCAGCAGCGCGCCGCCGCCGAGGCGGCCATCGCCCGCCTCACCGCCGAGGGGGTCCCGGTGGCCACCGAGGTCGCCGACTTCGACGGGTTCTGGCCGGCCGAGGACTACCATCAGCAGTACCTCGTCAAGCGCGGCCTCGCGACCTGTCGCATCTGACCCGTCGCGCCTGCGGCGCGACCTGGCGCATCTGACCCGTCGCGCCTGCGGCGCGACCTGGCGCATCTGACCCGTCGCGCCTGCGGCGCGACCTCAGCCGAGCTCGTCGAAGGTGGGGTCGTCGAGCTCGGGCGACTCGAGCGGGTTGATCGGCTCCGAGGGCGGGTCGAACGCGCCCGGACGCGGGTCGCTGACCCGTGTCGCGGTCATCGTCGTCGTCCCGATGCCGGGCTGGTCGACCTCCCAGCGCAGGATCGCCCCGCTCTCGCGGTCGACGCAGACGAGGGCGCGCTCGACCTCGAGGCCGTCGATCGTGCCCGCCTCGAGGGTCGCGCAGCGCGCGTGGCGCTCGGCGATGCGGGTCCGCCCCTCCGCCGCGCCGGCGGCCGAGGTCGCGGGGTCGATGGCCGCGCGCACCGTCGCGAGGACCGGCGCGAGACCGGCGGGCACCACGGCGTCGCCGACCTCGGCGAGGGCGTCGTCGTCGAGCTGGACGCACTCGGCGTCGCCGAGCGCGCCGCAGGCGGTCAGGCCGCGACCGACCTCGCCGAGCACGAGGCGGTCCCCGGCCTCGAGGGCGAAGCGCTCGGTGTCGTAGGTGACGATGGCGGCGTCGATGCGCCCTGGAGCGTCGACCTCGTAGCGGACCCGCGCGGGCTCGGCGATCCCCGCGAGGAGGTCGTCGACGCGGGGGCTCGGGGCCGGTGAGGGCTCGGCGTCGCCCTGCCCGTCGTGCGCACCGTCGCCGCGCTCGGCGGGGGTGGGCTCGAGCGGATCCTGCGGGGAGGGCGAGGCCGTCGGGACCGTCGCCTCGCCGTCGTCGGGCGCGCACGCGGCAAGCGCGAGGACACCGACGAGGACACCGACGGCGCGCAGCCGCGCGCCACGGTGGATCGTGCGGCGCGGGCGCGCCCCTGCGGCGGTCCCTCGCACTCCAGCGCACCTCCCCACAGCGTCATGTCCATCTTGCCGACCCAGCCACCGCATCGCCGTTGCGCCGGTGACCGAGCGCGGTCCGGCGGCTACACTCACCCTTACCCTCTGACCATAGGAAGCACCGTCGAAGCGAGGTCCCGCGCATGGGCATGTCCATCCCCCTCCAGATCGAGACCACGCCGCCCAAGCCGGTCGCGCTGACCGAGTCGGCCGCGGCGAAGGTCAAGGAGCTCGTCGCCCGCGAGGAGAACGCCGAGTCCCTCGCGCTGCGGGTCGCGGTGCAGCCCGGCGGCTGCTCCGGCTACCGCTACGCGCTGTTCTTCGACGACCGCGAGCTCGACGGCGACGTCGTCGCCGACGAGGGCGGCGTGACCGTGCGCGTCGACAAGATGTCGGCCTCGCACCTGCAGGGCACGCGCATCGACTGGGTCGACAGCCTCCAGGGCGCTGGCTTCTCCATCGACAACCCCAACGCGCAGTCGTCCTGCGCCTGCGGTGACAGCTTCTCCTAGCCCGCCCTCGGCCGGTCGGGGGTTGCGCATTGCACCGTTGCTATCCCTAGGATGACGACGTGACGGCAGTCGGCTGCCGGAGGTGGCAACGACGCCGCGCGCGACAACGCAGCACGCCCCCGCTCCGATAGGCCGGCACGACATGACCAAGACCGCCGAGAAGGTCGACACCGTCACGATCCGCTTCGCCGGTGACTCCGGCGACGGGATGCAGCTCACCGGCACGCGGTTCACCTCCGCGACCGCCGCGATCGGCAACGACCTCGCGACGCTGCCGGACTTCCCCGCGGAGATCCGCGCGCCGGCTGGCTCCCTGCCGGGCGTCTCGGGCTTCCAGCTGCACTTCGCCGACCACGACATCCTCACCCCCGGTGACGATCCCGACGTCCTCGTGGCGATGAACCCCGCAGCGCTCAAGGCCAACCTCGGCGATCTCGCGCCCGGCGCGACGGTCATCCTCAACGCCGACGCCTTCACCTCCCAGAACCTCAAGAAGGCGCGCTACGCCGCGGACCCCCGGGAGGACGGCAGCCTCGAGCAGGTGCGGGTCGTCGAGGTGCCGATCACGACGCTGACCGTCGGGGCCCTCGAGGACGTCCCCGACCTCAACAAGAAGCAGAAGCAGCGGGCGAAGAACATGTTCGCGCTCGGGCTCATGTCGTGGATGTACTCGCGGCCGACCGCGCCGACACTGGAGTGGCTGCGCGAGAAGTTCGCATCCCAGCCCACCGTCGCCGAGGCGAACATCGCCGCCTTCGAGGCCGGGTGGAACTACGGCGAGACCACCGAGGTCTTCGACCACCGCTACGAGGTCGCGCCGGCCCAGCTGCCATCGGGCCGCTACCGCCAGATCACCGGCAACCTCGCCCTGAGCTACGGGCTCGTCGCCGCCGCCGACCGTGCCGGACTGCGGCTCTTCCTCGGCGGCTACCCCATCACCCCGGCCTCCGACGTCCTCCACGAGCTCGCGCGGCACAAGAGCTTCGGCGTGCAGACCTTCCAGGCCGAGGACGAGATCGCCGGCATCGGCACCGCGCTCGGCGCGTCCTTCGCCGGTCAGCTCGGCGCGACGGTGACCTCGGGACCGGGCATCGCCCTCAAGGCCGAGACGATCGGCCTCGCGATCGCCGTCGAGCTGCCGCTGCTCGTCCTCAACGTCCAGCGCGGTGGGCCCTCGACGGGGCTGCCGACGAAGACCGAGCAGGCCGACCTCTTCCAGGCGGTGTTCGGACGCAACGGCGAGGCCCCGCTACCGGTCATCGCCGCGGCCACGCCCGGGGACTGCTTCCACACCGCCATCGAGGGGGCCCGGCTCGCGCTGCGCTACCGCACGCCGGTCATCGTGCTCTCCGACGGCTACCTCGCCAACGGCGCCGAGCCCTGGCGGGTGCCAGACGTCGACGATCTGCCCGACCTGCGGGACGACGCGGCGTTCACGACCGAGCCCAACGGCCCCGACGGGGAGTTCCTGCCGTTCCTGCGCGACGAGGCCACCCTCGGCCGGCCCTGGGCGGTGCCCGGCACCCCCGGTCTCGAGCATCGCATCGGTGGGCTCGAGAAGGCCGAGGGCACCGGCAACATCTCCTACGACCCCGACAACCACCACCGCATGACCGAGCTGCGGCAGGCCAAGGTCGACCGCATCGCCGACGACATCCCGCCCCTCGAGGTCGACGAGGGCGAGGGGCCGGGGCCCCGGCTGCTCGTCCTCGGATGGGGCTCGACGTACGGGCCGGTGGCCGCGGCAGTGCGGGCCGCCCGGCGCGAGGGCCACGCGGTGGCCCACGCGCACCTGCGCCACCTCAACCCCTTCCCCGCCAACCTCGGCGAGGTCCTCGCCCGCTACGACCGGGTGCTCGTGCCGGAGATGAACCTCGGGCAGCTGCGCACCCTGCTGCGGGCCCGCTACCTCGTCGACGTGCAGGGCTACAACCGCGTGCGGGGGCTGCCGTTCACCACCAGGGAGCTCGTGGAGGCCATCGCCGCCCAGCTCACCGACGTCGACGCCGACCGCTGAGCGCAGAAGGGTCAACGCACATGAGCCAGACCACCGAGCTGCCCACGCTGACGAAGAAGGACCTCACGAGCGATCAGGAGGTCCGCTGGTGCCCGGGGTGCGGCGACTACGCGATCCTCTCGACGGTCCAGAGCGTCGTGCCCGAGCTCGGGGTGCCGCGTGAGGACCTCGTCTTCGTCTCGGGGATCGGCTGCTCCTCGCGCTTCCCGTACTACATGGACACCTACGGCGTGCACAGCATCCACGGGCGTGCGCCGGCGATCGCGTCGGGGATCTCCGCGAGCCGCCCCGACCTCAAGGTCTTCGTCATGACCGGCGACGGCGATGCGCTGTCGATCGGGGGCAACCACCTCATCCACGCGCTGCGCCGCAACGTCAACCTCACGATCGTGATGTTCAACAACCAGATCTACGGGCTCACGAAGGGGCAGTACTCGCCGACCTCCGAGCTCGGCAAGATCACGAAGTCGACGCCGGCCGGCTCGGTCGACCACCCGTTCAACCCCGTGAGCGTCGCGCTCGGCGCGGAGGCGAGCTTCGTCGCCCGCTCGATCGACAACGAGCGCGCCCACCTCTCCGAGGTCCTCCGACGGGCCGCCGAGCACGAGGGCACGGCCTTCGTCGAGGTCTACCAGAACTGCAACATCTTCAACGACGGCGCCTTCGACGCGGTGCGCGGCAACAAGGAGCAGCAGATCCGCCTCGAGCACGGCGAGCCGATCCGCTTCGGCGCCGACGGCGAGCGCGGTGTCGCGCTCGCCGGCACCGGCGAGCTCACCCTCGTCGACGTCGCCGCCGTCGGGGAGGACGCGCTGCTCGTCCACGACGCCCACCGGGAGGACCCGGGGCTGGCGTTCATGCTCTCCCGGCTCGCCCACACCCCGACGGGGCCGACGCCGATCGGGATCTTCCGCGAGGTCTCCCGACCCGTCTACGGCCAGGCGCTGCAGGCCCAGATCGACGACGCGATCGCCCGGCGCGGCCCGGGCGACCTCGCCGAGCTCATCACCGGCCGGGACTCCTGGGAGGTCTAGCGCCGCGCCGCGGTGCGTTCGCCGTCGCCGCGCCGCAGTGGCATCATCGGCAGCCACCCGTCGACCCGCGACCTCGGAGTGCGCAGTGAAGGTCCTCCTCGTGTCCTCGAGCGCCGGCTTCACCGCCCAGGTGAGCTCGGCGATGACCGATGGCGACCAGGTCGCCTACACCGAAGTGCGCCGTCCCGAGCGCGCGCTCGCCCTGCTCGACGAGGGCGAGGAGGCGTTCGACATCGTCCTCGCCGACAACGACACCCAGCCGACCGGTGGCTTCTACCTCGCCCGCGAGATGAAGGCCCGGGTGCGCATGGGCCAGGAGCTGCCGCCGGTCCTGCTCGTCGTGGCCCGCGAGCAGGACGACTACCTCGCGCGCTGGTCCGAGGCCGACGCCTGGGTCGTCAAGCCCATCGACCCGTTCGACCTCGCCGAGGCCGTCGAGGCGCTCGTCGAGCGCCGGCCGATGCCCCGCCTGCCGGGGGTGCGCACCTACGCCGAGCAGGGGGGCATCGAGGGGCCGGGCAAGGCTGGTGAGCTGCCCCCGCCGACGCCGGTCGAAGGGTCGTGAGCGCAGCCGAGCCGGCGCTGCCGGAGATCCTCTCGCGGCTCATCGCCGGTGAGGACCTCGACGACGCCGACACCGCCGGCGCGCTCGCGGCGATCATGCGCGGCGACGTCACCCCCGTGCGCGTCGCCGGCCTCCTCGTCGCGCTGCGGGCCAAGGGCGAGACTCCCGCGGAGATCGCCGGCCTCGTCCGCGCGATGCGGCAGTTCGCGCTGCCGGTGGCCGGCCCGCCGGGTGCGGTCGACACGTGTGGCACCGGCGGGGACCGTGCCGGGACCTTCAACGTCTCGACGGTCGCGGCGGTCGTGACCGCCGCGGCGGGCGCGCCCGTCGTCAAGCACGGCAACCGCGCCGCCTCGGGTCGCTGCGGCTCGGCGGACCTCCTCGAGGACTGGGGGGTCGTGATCGACCTGCCTCCCGCCGGCGTCGAGCGCTGCCTCGAGCGCGTCGGCATCGGCTTCTGCTTCGCCCCGACGTTCCACCCGGCGATGCGGCACGTCATGCCCGCGCGCCGGGAGCTCGCGGTGCCGACGGTCTTCAACTTCCTCGGGCCCCTCAGCAACCCCGCCGGGGTGCGACACCAGACGATCGGCGTCGCCGACGCGGCGATGGCCCCGACGATGGCCGAGGTCCTCGCCCGCATCGGCGTCGACCACGCGCTCGTCTTCCACGGCGCCGACGGTCTCGACGAGCTCACGACCACCGGCCCGTCGACGATCTGGGAGGTCCGCGACGGGCAGGTGCGCACCGAGCACTTCGACCCGACGACGCTGGGGATCCCCACCGCCACCCCCTCCGACCTCGTCGGCGGCGGGGTCGAGGAGAACCGGCGCATCGCCGATGCGATCCTCGCTGGCGAGCCCGGGGCACCGCGCGACATCGTCGTGCTCGGGGCGGCTGCCGCGCTCTACGCCGCCGACCGCGTCGCCAGCCTCGCCGAGGGACTGCCGGTGGCGGCCGACGCGCTCGACAGCGGCGCCGCGGCCCGGCTGCGCGACGACTGGGTCGCGGTCAGCCAGGAGCTCGCCGGAGCCTAGTCGCCCCGGGCGCCGGACGCGGTCCGCGCGCACGGCGTCCTGCCCCACGATCCGTCCCCCGCGAGCGGAGTGAGACCGCATGGAACCGCTGTCGGAGCACCAGCTGCTCATCCTCTGGGTGCAGCTCGCCCTCCTGCTCGGCGTCGCCCGCGGCCTCGGCGGGCTCATGCGCCGCGTCGGCCAGCCCGCGGTCATCGGCGAGCTCGCCGCCGGCCTCGTCCTCGGGCCCTCGCTGCTCGGGCGTCTCGCGCCGGAGCTCTACGCCTGGATCTTCCCCGCCGACCCGGTCCAGAGCGGCCTCATCCTCGCCGTGGCGTGGGTCGGCGTGGCCCTCCTGCTCGTCGTCACCGGCTTCGAGACCGACCTCGCCCTGCTCTCGCGTCTCGGGCGCACGTCCGCGTTCGTCTCGGCTGGCAGCCTGCTCGTCCCGCTCGCGCTCGGCGTCGGCCTCGGGGTGCTGCTGCCCGAGATGCTGCTCGGCGAGGAGGCCACCCGCACGACCTTCGCGCTCTTCATGGGGATCGCCCTCGCGATCTCCGCGCTGCCGGTCGTGGCGAAGATCCTCATGGAGATGGGGCTCATGCGCCGCGACATCGGCCAGGTCACGATCGCCGCCGCGATGGCCAACGACCTCATCGGCTGGCTGCTGCTCGGCATCGTCAGCGGCCTCGCCGCCGGCGGGGGCTTCGACGCCGTCGGGCTCGCCACGACCGTGGCCGCGGTGGCGGGGCTGCTCGTGGTCGGTCTCACCCTCGGCCAGCGGGTCATCGACGCCGCACTGCGGGTCGCGCGCCAACGCGGCGACCGCATGGTGCGTCCGCTGACCGTCGTCGTGCTCGCGATGCTGATCACCGGGGCGCTGACCCAGGCGATCGGCGTCGAGGCGGTGCTCGGCGCCTTCATCGCGGGCATCCTCGTCGGTCGCTCGCGCTACCAGCGCGAGGACGTGACCCGGGCCATCACCGGGATGACGAACGCCTTCTTCGCGCCGATCTTCTTCGCCACCGCCGGGCTCTTCGTCGACCTCGGGCTGCTGCTCGAGGGCCAGGCCTGGCTCTGGGCGCTCGTCGTCATCGCCGTCGCCGCGATCGCCAAGCTCGGGGGAAGCTTCCTCGGCGCCCGCCTCGGCGGGATGCGGGCGAGCGAGGGGCTCGCGATCGGTGTCGGCCTCAACGCCCGCGGTGCCCTCGAGATCGTCGTGGCCACCGTCGCGCTCGGCCTCGGGGTGCTCAACCAGACCTCCTACACGATCGTCGTCGTGATGGCGATGGTGACCTCGATGATGGCGCCGCCGCTGCTGCGCCGTCTCCTGCGCGACCTCGAGGCGAGCCCCGCCGAGGCCGCGCGCCTCGAGCGCGAGGCGATGCTGCAGTCGAGCGTCATCGCGGGCACGCGGACCGCGCTGCTGCCCACCCGCGGAGGGCGCAACTCCATCGTCGCCGCGCGGATCCTCCACCGCTCGCTGCAGCCCGACGCGAGCGTCGCGCTGCTCACGATCCACGGACCCGGCGAGGAGGCCGCAGCCCGCGCCGAGCGCGCGGTCGCCCAGGCCCGCGGGATCTTCCACGAGCGCGCCGTCGAGCGCATCGACCGCCCCTCCGAGGACCCCGCCGCGACGATCCGCGACGAGGCCGCCCTCGGCTACGGCCTCGTCGCGCTCGGCCTCACCGAGGGCTTCACCGGCTCCGAGGCGCTGTCGTCGGTGCTCGCGCGCACCATCGCCGGCTGCACCGCGCCGATGCTGCTCGTCAAGCACGGCGAGGGGCTCGACCCCGAGGTGCCCCTCGAGATGCGCCGCGTGCTCGTGCCGATCGCCGGCACGCGCCTCGCCCAGGCCGCCCAGGAGATCGGCTACACCCTCGCCGACAGCCTCGATGCCGACGTCGACGTGCTCCACGTCGTCAACCGCCCCGACCGCAGCGACCCGGCGACGCCGGTGACGAGCTCGCTCGCGGTGGCCTCCCGCGTCCTGCGCCAGGCCGACGACCTCGCGGCGCGCTTCGGCTGCGTCGTCACCCCGCTCACCCGCGTCGGGCCCTCGCTCGGCCAGGAGGTGCTCGCCGCCGCGAGCGAGCGCGAGAGCGAGCTCGTCGTCATGGGTGCCGAGGCGCGCGTCAACGACGACGGGCTCTTCCTCGGTCACGGCGTCGAGTACGTCCTCGAGCACGCCCGCCAGACCGTCGCCGTCGTGGTCTTCCCGGCCGAGGACGGGGAGTAGCCGGTCGGTCCAGCGGCGGCTACAGCCCCTCGGCGTCGTCGAAGCCGACGCCCCACATGCGCTCGAGGTCGACGGTGGAGTAGGCGCGGAAGGCGATCATCGTGTGCGTCGCCGTCACGCCCTGCACCTTCGCGATCTCCCCGGTGACCACGTCGGCGATCTCCTCGTGGGCGCGCACCCGCACGAGCGCGACGAGCTCCCAGTCGCCGGTCACCGAGTAGACCTCGCTGACCGCGGCGACGTCGGCGACGGCCTGCGCGGTCTCGGGGATCGCCCCGACCTCGCAGCGCAGCAGCACGATGGCGGTGATCACAGGCGCCCTCCTCGACGGGGGGTCGGCAGCCTACCGCGCCGGCGTGGTGTGGTGAGGGCCGTCACGGCGGCTCACGCGACGCTGCGGCGGCGCTTGCCCGCGAGCTCGGCCTCGGCCCGGCCGGTGTCGCGCCGGGCATCGGCGAGCCGGGCGCGCAGCGCCGCGAGCGCCGCGCCCCCGGCCACCGGTTCGGCCAACACCCCGCTGGCGGAGCGCGCGACGACGCCGTCGCGGGCGAGCCAGCGGGCGAGGATGCGCCGCTCGACGTCGGCGGCGACGGGGTCCGGCGGCCCCGGCGCCGCGGCGGCCGCGGCGGCGAGGGCGTCCTCGGCCTCGGCGATGGCCTCGGCCGTGGCGTCGCAGGCACGACTCGCGACGAGCAGTCCGTCACGGCAGGCGACGAGCTCCCCACCAGCGGAGGTCAGCCGCACGGCGACGAGCGCGCCGGAGGAGGCCAGGGCCTCGCGGTCGCGGGCGGCGCGCACCGCGGCGACGAGCGCCGCGGTGCGGTCACGCAGTCCCGCGGCCTCCTCGAAGCGCCCCGCCGCGCCGAGGGCGTCCATGCGCGCGCTCAAGGTCGCGAGGACCGCGGTGGCGTCGCCCCGCAGCGCCGCGGCGGCGTCGGCGGTGCGCCGCGCGTACTCCCCGGCGTCGATCGCGCCGCTGCAGGGCCCGGCGCACCGCCCGAGCTCGCCCAACGCGCAGCCCTGCCGCTGGGGGGCGTGCGGCAGCCGCTGGGTGCAGCGCCGCAGCGGCACCGCCTCGTGCAGCGCCTCGGCCAGCGCGGTGGCCTGGCGGCGCGACGGCAGCGGGCCGAGCGCTGGCTCCCCGGCTGGCGGTGCGGTGCGGGCGATCGACAGGCGCGGGAACGCCTCGGCGGTCAGCCGCAGCCACACGGGCCGTCGCGGCCGCCCCCGCCGGTTGTAGCGGGGGTCCTCGCGGCGGATGAGCCGCGCCTCGGCGACCTCGGCCTCGATCGCCGTCGGGGTGACCCAGTGCTCGATGCGCGCGGTCTCGCGCAGCAGGTCGGGGACGCGGCGCCGTGGGTCGCTGCCGAAGTAGCTGCGCACACGGGCGCGCAGGTCGGTCGCGGTGCCGACGTAGAGGCGCTCGCCGGCTGCGGAGGTGAAGGCGTAGACGCCCGGCGCGTGGGGCAGGTCGTCGGCGAGGCGGCGCCGGGCGGCGAAGACCGGGGCGGAACCGACCCGCTGCAGGGCGGTGAGGTCCTCGAGGGTCGTGGCGCCGACTGAGCCCGCACGCTCGATGAGCGCGTGGAGGACGTCGACGGTCGCGCGGGCGTCGGCGAGCGCGCGGTGCTCGGGGCGGGTGCGCGCGCCGACGTGGGCGGCGAGGGTGGCGAGCCGGCAGTCGCGGACCTCCTCGGCGAGCAGGCGACGTGCGAGGGCGGCGGTGCAGAGGGCCTGCTGCTCGAGTGGAGGACGACCCGAGCGCCGCAGCGCGGCGTCGAGGAAGCCGACGTCGAAGCGGGCGTTGTGGGCGACGAGGACGCTGCCGCGCGCGAACTCCAGCAGGGCCGGCAGGATCCCCCCGATCGGGGGGCGCCCCGCCACCATCGTGTCGTCGATGCCGGTGAGCGCGGTGATGCCCGGAGGGATCGCGACCTCGGGGTCGACGAGGGTCGCGAGCTCACCCTCGACCTCGCCGGCGCGCACCCGCACCGCGCCCACCTCGGTGATGCGGTTGGAGGCCGGCGAGCCGCCGGTCGTCTCGAGGTCGACGACGACGAAGGTCACCTCGCGCAGCGGGATGCCCGACGGCAGCGGGAGCTGGGTGGCGGCCATGGGGGCAGGCTAGAGGAACAGATGTTCGATGTCGATGGCACGGTGTGCGGGCGGCCGGCGCGCCTGGCGACACGCGGCCCGCGCTACGCTGCCGCGGCCCGATCCGGTCGCCCCGCGCCGGGGGAGCAGGAGGCCGCGATGCCGACGCCGTCGCCCGGGCCGCGCCCGAGGCCCCGCGACCACACCGGTCGCCCCCTGCCGCCGGGCTCGCCCGACGAGCTCGGCGACGGCGATCCCGCGCGATCGTGCACGAGCGCGGCGCAGGCCCGCGAGCGCCTCGCCGCCTGCTTCGCCGAGGGCCGGCACTTCGCCGCCCACCGGGTCGTCCTGCGGCTCTGGCGCGACCTCGACGTCGACGCGGGCCCGCTGTGGCAGGCGGTCGCGCAGCTCACCGCCGGGGCGGTCCACCTCGAGCGCGGCAACCGCGCCGGCGCGGAGACGCTGCTCGCCCGGGCCGCCGAGCGCCTCGCCGAGCCCGGCCTGCCCGAGGCCGGCGTCGACGTCGCCGCGCTCGCCGGCGTCGCCGAGCAGCTCGCCGCACGGGTCGGTGCGGGGGCCCTGCCCGCTCCGCGCCTGCCCGCCACGGCGGTCAGCCCTCGAGGCGGTGCTCCTTGAACCACGCCAGGGTGCGCTTGCGCTCCTCGGCGTGGTCGACGATCGGCCAGGGGTAGTCCTCGCCGAGGCGCAGCCCGGCCTCGCGGGCCGCCGCCGACGGCCTCGCCGCGGGCTCGTGGAGGTAGCGGTCGGGCACCGCGGCGAGCTCGGGCACCCAGTGGCGCACGTAGGCGCCGTCGGGGTCGAAGCGCTGGCCCTGGCTCGTGGGGTTGAAGATGCGGAAGTAGGGCTGGGCGTCGGTGCCGGTGCCCGCGGCCCACTGCCACCCGCCGTTGTTGCTCGCGACGTCGCCGTCGACGAGGTGGCGCAGGAAGTGGGCCTCGCCGAGGCGCCAGTCGATGCGGAGGTCCTTGCAGAGGAAGCTCGCGACGATCATGCGCGCCCGGTTGTGCATCCAACCGGAGGCCAGCAGCTGGCGCATCGCCGCGTCGACGACGGGAAAGCCGGTGCGGCCCTCGCGCCAGGCGTCGAAGTGCGCTCCCTCGCCCTGCCACGGCAGGGCGCGCCATACGGGGTTGAACTCGGTGTCGACGACCTCCGGCCAGGCGTGGAGCACGTGCCCGTAGAAGTCGCGCCAGGCGATCTCGGTGGCGAAGGCCTCGTGGCCGGGGTCGTCGTCGGCGAGCCGCGCGAGGACGGTGCGCGGGGAGAGGCAGCCGTAGTGCAGGTCGGCGGAGAGTCGGCTCGTGCCCTCCACCCCGAGCAGGTCGCGGCGCTCGTGGTACGCCGAGGCGCGCTGCTCGAGGAAGGCCTCGAGACGGGCCAGCGCCGCGGTCTCGCCGCCGATCGGCTCGGCAGGGGCATCGGCCGCGCCGAGCTCCCCACGGTCGGGGATGGCGTCGCCGCTCAGCTCCGGGGCGGGCGGCAGGGCCGCGGGGGAGGGCAACGGCGCCGGCAGGCCGTGGCGCCGCCAGGCGCGGTGGAACGGGGTGAAGACCTTGTAGGGGGCGCCGGCGCCGGTGGTGATGCGCCCGGGCGGGTGGACGAAGACGCCGTCGTGGGCCTCGAGGCGACGGCCGTCCTCCTCGAGGCGTCGGGCGACCTCCTCGTCACGCCGGCGCGCGAACGGCGAGACGTCGTCGCTGACGTGCACCGCCGCCGCGTCGACCGACGCGGCGAGGTGGGGCACGACCTCGGCGGGGTGGCCGTGGCGCACGACGAGGCGGCTGCCGCGCTCGGCGAGGCGCTCGTGGAGGTCGGCGAGGGCGTCGGCGAGGTAGGCCAGGCGCGGCGCGCCCACCCTCGGGCCGTGCAGCAGCGCGCGGTCGAGCACGAAGAGCGCGACGAGACGCCCGCCGCCGGCCTGCGCTGCGGCGAGGGCGGGGTTGTCGGCGACCCGGAGGTCGCGACGGAACCACATCACCTGCGTCTCACCCACGGGGCCTCCCGTCCTCCGCAGCGACGGCGCGTCGCGGCGTGCCGCCGGGACGGTACCCTCGATGGCGTCCCGGTCGCAGACGCGACGCGCTCGCCGAGGCAGAGGAGCCGCCATGCACGAGCTGACCGGACTCGAGCCGGGAACCCGCTTCCGCTGCGCGGGCTGCGGCAACCTCACGCGCTTCGACATCGAGACCACCGAGCGGGTGCGACGCTTCTGGCACGTCGACCTCGCCGGGGAGGGTCGCATCGACGAGGAGGAGCGTGAGGTCGCCGTCGAGGCGGTGACCTGCCGCTGGTGCGGCACCGGTGCGCGCGTCGAGGTCGTCGACGTGCCCGGCGCGGGCACGGCCCCCTCGTCGGCCGAGGAGCGCGTGTAGTCGCCTTGGCCGAGCCCGGCGGCGAGGAGCACGGTCGCGCGGAGAGTCGCGGGCCGAGTCCGCGGGAGGCGCTCGACGCCCTGCCGCTCGGCCTGTGGGGCCCGCTACTGCGCGCGGTCCGTCGGGTGACCGACGACACCCCGCGCAGCACGCTGCCGCGCCCGCTGCGCCCCTTCGCCGGCTGGCACCCCGAGCGGCTGCGCGACCCCCGGGCGCGCGCTGCGGTGGCCAGCGCCCTCGAGGACCCCGTCCTCGGCGACCGGCTGCTCGCGGTGCTCGACGCCCAGGACGAGGCCGACGAGGACGCCGGCTGGCTCGCCGCCCGCCGTGGCCAGGACGGCGCGGCGGCGG
>Ga0207421_10000333_pt1 | contig 60346 bp, 61 predicted proteins | sample SodLakKL_010_SED_4_FD_187542 | JGI IMG/M metagenome (GOLD analysis project Ga0207421, IMG submission 187542) | Alkaline sediment microbial communities from Lake Tanatar, Kulunda Steppe, Russia - 8KL_010_SED (SPAdes) (version 2) | ecosystem: Environmental > Aquatic > Non-marine Saline and...
CCTTCAAACCACTTTAAAAAGAACGACGAGAGGTCAGTGAAAGTTTTCCCATTCATCCCACCGCTAAAGCGAATGGGCTTCCTGGCGATGTTCTGTAAATTTCGAAATCTACTAATCATCGAGCTTATTTTCCTCCTCATCTTTCACTAAAGTTCCCAAACCTCGCCTCTTTAACATGGATTTGATATCATCTCTGCTGAAAGATTTGGGTGTGGGAAGATTCTCCAATTTTCTGCTTTCGAAGGCGATTAATTTTCCGCTAATAAAAGTTAGGGCGAAGGCTAGAGCAAATAGAAAAACAGGTTCCAGTTTAAACATAGACCCTATCCCGGCGGTTACTCCCGCGATCGTTAAGCCCAGAGGTACGGCATATTTTAAGGCGTGTATACCGCCCTTACCGTCTATGGTCAATTTCCCACCCCTCCCTATTAATAAGGCTTCGAGCCCGAGTCCCGGCGATCCGGCAATTAAAATTGCTAGAAGATATAATCTAATTGGCATGCCGAGTGAAAATATAACGGACGAAGGGTTTAAGAATAACCCCTCTTTACGAAATCGGATTCGAAATGTAATTGAAACTTTGGAGCCCGAATTCCAGGTCAATGTTCCTGAAGGGGATAGTCCCTTTATGATTCTTGTCCGTACCGTTATCTCGCAAAACACCAACAGGAAAAATACGAATACTGCATTCGGGAATTTAATTCCCGACTATAGCTCCCCTTCCGATTTTGCGGAGGCCGATTTGGAAGATTTGGAGGATCTCCTCAGACCGGGAGGTCTTTACAAGTCAAAGTCTAGAAGTTTGAAAGATCTATCCAAGATTATAGTCGAGAATTACGACGGTGATATTTCGAAAATTCTGGATAAGCCTCAGGAAGACGCCCGGGAGGCCCTCATGGACTTGCCCGGCGTCGGTCCTAAGACCGCGGACTGCGTGCTTCTGTTTTCGGGGCGATACGACACCATACCGGTGGATACCCATGTGGACAGGACCGCTAAACGGTTGGGTTTTGCCGATCCGGAAGATGATCCCGAGGGTGTAAAGGAGAGCCTTGAGCCATTGATTCCGGAGGGATATAGGGGAAAAGGACACCTTTTACTGATAGAGCTCGGAAGGAATTATTGCAAGGCAAACAATCCTCTTTGTAAGAAGTGCCCTATCGAGGATTTATGCCCCAAAATAGGTCTGGGTTAGATTATTCGCAATTTAGAAGTTCGTAGATGTTCTTCGCTAAGGCGTGGTAGCACATGTCGACGTCCGCCTTTTTCGTAGCGATGTTCAGCACGTAATCGTAACAGGAACAGTGCGATTTGACAATTTCGTACTCGTCCTCCCTCCCCTCGACATACCATCGCCCGTCCTCCCTCTTTACGCCGTCCTCTTTAACCACTTCGATTGCTCGCTCTCCACGAGAACCATACAGGTCTCTTATCTCGTCCTTCAGCCCTTCGTTTAGTTTCTCGGATGATTTTATATTTCTGAACAGCCTCTTTTTTCTCCCCTCAAATTTATCTCCGGACATTATTGAACTACCTAAACTTCTATTTGTTGAAAGTAATAGATAAATGGGATTTTTATGCTTAGGGATAGGACGAAGAAAATTTTAAATAAATACGGCATCAGGCTCAGCAAAGGAAAGGGTCAGTCGCATCTGGTGGATCGGGAAGTTCTGGAGAGGATCGTCGAATACGCCGACGTATCCGAAAGGGACGAAGTCCTTGAGATAGGCCCCGGTATAGGGAACTTGACCCGTTTTCTCCTCGAGAGGGCTGGAAAGTTAAATGTGGTGGAGAAGGACAACAGGCTCATCGAGGTTCTGCGTGACCGGTTTGGGGAAAGTGAGAATTTGAAGATTATTCGCGGGGACGTCCTCGAGGTTAAACTTCCCGACTTTGAAAAAGTCGTGGCAAATCTACCCTATTCGATATCTTCACCGGTAACCTTTAGGATAATCGAGCGGGATTTCGACCTCGCAGTCCTCATGTATCAGAAGGAATTCGCCGAAAGGATGGTTGCTTCCCCCGGGTCGTCCCAGTACAGCCGCCTGTCCGTAGGTGTTTCGTATCACGGCGAAGCTGAAATATTGGAGGAGGTTCCTCCCGATAAATTTCTCCCTCCACCCCAGGTCAATTCGGCCATCGTCAGGTTCGAACCTCGTTCGCCGAGCTTTAAGGTTGATGACGAGGACCTGTTCTTCAAGGTCATAAGGGGTACCTTCGGGCACCGGAGGAAGAAGCTCAGGAACGGTCTTGTTTATTCCTTCGAGGAAATATTTCCAGGTGCGGATGGTTTTTCTAGGGCTCGAAAGAGAAAGGTGATAGATGAATCGGTCCCCGAAAAATTTGCTGAACGTAGGCCTGAGAATATCACGCCGGAAGAATTCGCGATCGTGTCCAATTCTCTCAACGAAGCCAGGGAGCTAATCGATTAATTCGTTGGGGCTTGGCGGAGTGGGCTTCAGTCCCTTTCTTTCTCGGGTTTCCCTTACGGCTTCCTCTTGGAGGCTCGGAGGTACTTCGTCGAACTGTTCAAATTCGGATCCCCAAAGCGCCCGACCTTCCGTTGCGGAACGCAGATCCGCGGACAGTCCGAAAGATTCAGCTACCGGGATCGAGGAATCGACTATCGCCAGATCTTCCTCCGACTCTATAGTCTTCACTTGACCTCTCCTTCCCTTGATTGTTTGAGTAACGTTTCCGAGGAATTTTTGCGGGGTTCTGACTTCCACTTTCAGCAGCGGTTCTAGAACGGTCGGTTCACCCTGTAGAAATGCTGCATGAATGGCTTTTCGGGTTGCAGGCATTATCTGGGCAGGTCCTCGATGGATCGTGTCTTCGTGGAGCTTGGCACTTGTAAGTGATACCTTGACGCCGCGTACGGGTTCGTTCATCAGTGGACCTTCGTTCATCGCGTTTCTGAATGCGTCTGCCATGTACTCTTCTATTTCCCGGAGGTATTGGATTCCCTTTGTCTCGTTTACAAATATATTCTGCTCTTCGACGGCAAGCACATTTTTTGCCGGCCGCGTCTCCCATCCTCGTTCACGTAGTTCGCGTGCCCTGTCATTTCGGTTTTGTTTGTCCGATATCTCTCCTTTGTCTAGAGCGTCGATAACTTCGGGTTCCAAGGGTTCGACTGCGAACTTCAGCCTATTATGCCGGTTGGGCGAAACACCTTCGACCGGACCTCCTCTCTTCGTCACCGCCTCACGATAGACAACCAGCGGTTCGGAGGTCTCTATCTCCAGCCCTCTGTCCTCTATTGCGTGTTGCACGATCTGCAGGTGGAGTTCCCCCATGCCGGATATAAGGTACTCTCCGGTCTCCTCGTCTATATCTACCTCCACGTTGGGATCCTCCCGAGAAATTCGCCTCATTTCGCTGATCAGTTCCGGCAAATCCTTGTAATCCTTCGGCTCGACTGCTATCGTCACGACCGGTTCGCTCACGTACTGAAGCTCCTCGAATCCTTGCGCTTCCACGCCCTTGTCGACTATAGTCTCACCGACCACCGCGTCTTCCATGCCGATCACCGCAGCGATATTTCCCGCTGGGGCCTTTTCTACCTGAACTCGGTCCGGCCCCATGTACACTCCAACCTGTTGGATTCGAGCGTCCTTTCGGGCGTTTACCAAGCGCACTTCCTTCCCAACCTCTAGTGTGCCGGAGAAGATCCTTCCAGTGGATACTACTCCCGCCTGTTCGTCGACTTCGACATCGGTAACGATCATGCACAGCGGACCGTCGATGTCCGATTTAATCATGCTCTGACCGAGTTCACTTTCGATATCTCCACGCCAAATTTCAGTTATTCTTTCGGATTGTGCGTCGTCCGGGTTCGGAAGATGGTTGACGACCATGTCGAGGATGACTTCGTCCAGAGGACTTTCCTCTGCAAGCTCCTCGACTTTGCCTTCCTTATGTGCTTCTATGATGTCTTTAAAAGTGATATTTTTCTTCTTCATCTGGGAGATAGAAAGGGCCCATTTTTCCGTTGCGGATCCGAATGCCACGGAACCCCCTTCGACGCTGACCTTCCATTTCTTAGCCAGATCGTCCGAAGCGTATTTGTCTAAAAGTTCGTTGAATTTTCTTATAATTTTGGCAAACTTTTCCTGCATTTCATCCGGTGAAAGCTTCAATTCGTCTATCAGCCGGTCTACCTTGTTTATGTACAGGATCGGGTGGACGTGCTCCCTGATCGCCTGCCTCAGCACGGTTTCGGTCTGCACCATCACGCCCTCCACCGCGTCGACCACCACTATGGCGCCATCTATGGCCCTCAAGGCTCGAGTGACGTCCCCGCTGAAGTCGACATGTCCTGGAGTGTCGAGCAGGTTGACCAGGTATTCCTTTCCTTCGTACTTATGGGCGAGACTGACCGCGGCCGTCTGGATTGTAATACCTCTCTCCTGTTCCTCTTCCATGAAGTCCGTAAAGAGCTGTTCGCCAGCGTGTTTTTCCGAAATTATGCCCGAATCGGCGACAAGACTATCCGTAAGGGTCGTCTTGCCGTGGTCGATGTGGGCGATTATCCCTATATCTCTGACATGATCATGGTCCCACATCAGCTTTTGAACGTCGGAAAGGTGTTTGTATCTTCTCATCTTTTCCCACCGTTTAGGTTCGGCAACATTTAATACTCTTTTGGTGAAAGGTAGCCTCTTCCAATTTTCGAGGCTCCTCCCATTCCGGGGAGGGGTATAAAGGATTCGAGTTCGTCCTCCTCCTTCTCGGATTTGGGAAATTCGGACGTTTTGGGTAAGTCCTTCGGGTTCTGACTCACACCTATCGTGTTCCCTATCCCGGCTATAATTATAATGTCGTCCTTTTCGGTGCGTTTTCTTATGGCTTCCTTAACTTTTTCTACGGCCTCATCTATACCTTGGGAAAGCTCTTTGGTCATGGGAGTAATAGCCTCTTCAAGGCTCTCTTTGATTACTATTGCGTCTACCGGGATTCCTCTTTCGGTTGCGATTTCCTCTATCTTGTATTTCTCGGTCGGAGGGCCACCTATCGCCGCCCCAACGCCCTCTACTGTTTTGCCGCTCTCTTCACCTTCAAGCTTTAGCCCGGCGTCTATCATAAATATCCTGTCTATTTCTTGGTTTTCAGCTAGATTCTTGATCAATTCTCCCGGTTTCCCGACTCTACCCCCCGGACCTTTTGCCTTTATGACGTAGGTGGTTCTTCCCTCGACCTCCGTCTTGGCGAAAACGGTGTCCTTTATCTCCTCCTTCGATTCGGCCTCGCCAATAAATTTGGAGGCGGCCATAGGCCCCGCTCCGTCCCCTATAATTTTTCTCTCGGTGAAGGCCTTCGTGGCGGAGTGGTAAGCTTCACCCATCTTTTCTAACATGGGTAGCATCATCTGGAGCATCTGGGCCAATTGCATGCTGTTCGTCTTCTCAGCCACTCCGATGTAATGTCTTACCATCTTGTAGAGCGTGTAGTTTGCCAACGCCCCCTGGATGGACATTTCCAGGTCGGCGGCCTCCTCCTCGTCCGCGTCCGGAGCGAATCTTTTTACGGCTTCCTCGAATCTGCTCTTCCGGACGTCGATCAAATGTTCCAGACGTTCCAAAACGCCTGCGGGATCGGCGGATACGGGTTCTATAGTGAAGAATTCCAAAAATTCCTCGAAATCACTTTCGATGTCCCGTCTGGTACGTCCAAATTTGCTAATCTCTTTGAGAGTCATGTACTTTGAGTCTTCTGACCAGTTTTCCAGCCTGTTCAGAGATTTTTTTGCCCCCCTGATTGCGAATCGAGATTGTAAACCCATTAATTGCGGCATGAAGAGCATATAGAGTATTGATATGCCCCCGAACAGGACCAGCCAGATCAGGATATTTTCCGGTGAAAAATCAAACATTAATCTTACTACGTTTTCCAACATACTTTCTTGCCTTTGTCCTTTTTGATAAATTGTTTTCTTTAATAAATAGTTCACCTCTTTCCGAATTGGATTAATCCCCGACTCCTTTCAAAATCTGCAGCCGATTAAAGTTTCGTTCTGTGGTGCAAAAAAATTAAAATATTTTTAAAATTGAAATGATTTTTCCGATTTTAACGGAATTTTAAGTAGGAACGGATCGATGAATGGGTTTAATGTAGGAAGGCTCGAATGCCTCCATCGTATCCACCCCTTTCGACGCGCGGCGTGTGGGCGGCCGCCATGCCGTTTTTTCTCAAAGCTTCGTACGACGCTTCGTCCCGTATCGACCCTGCCGGGCTTAGGCTGGCTTCCACCCCGAAGGCGTTCAGAACCTCTATCGTGTCGGGAAAGGGATAAAAGGCGCTTGAGACTGCGACGCTCCCTCTCGTTCGTCCATCCGTCCTGAGCCCGATGTAATCGGCCAAGTCTTTCAGTCCGGATTCGGGTGGGGTAACGCCTCCCTCCTTAAGTCTTTCGTAGGGTTTGTTTGCCCGGAAAGCTCCGATAAATCCGGCGTCGACTCGACTCTGCTGACCGGCCCCTATACCGATAGTCGCCTTATCTTTGACCAGTAGTACCGTGTTGGATTTCGTGCGTCTGTTAACTTTCCATCCGAAAATCATGTCTTCGATTTGTTCTTCGGTAGGTTTCGTTATACCTCTTTCTTCCAGAAAGATCAGGTCTTCAGGGGTTAATTCCGAAAAATCGTACTCCTGAACTAGAAAACCGCCTTGGATAGGCCTTAGATCAGGTCCAGGATCTTCCGGTTTATCGGTATCTACCCTAAGAACTCTCAAGTTTTCCTTACTCCGCAGAATTTCGAGAGCTTCCTCCTCGTATTCGGGGGCAATTATCGCCTCCAGAAATTTTTCGTCTATGGCGTATTCCGCAAGCTCCTTCGTCACTTTTCTGTTTATCCCTGATATTCCACCGAAGGCGCTCAAGGGGTCGCAGTTCCAAGCTTTTTTGTACGCTTCGAGGACGCTCTCCGCTTGGCATGCCCCTGCGGGGTTCAAATGCTTGAAGACTGTTGTAAATGGTTTTTTGAACTGCCAGAGCATTTTGAGGACGGCGTCGGCGTCGAGCCAATTGTTGAATGACATATCCTTTCCGTTGAGTTTTTCCGCTCTGGTTATAGGTATATTTTTAAACAAGCTTTCCCCTTCGCCAGAAACTTCGTAAACGGCGGCGTCCTGTTGCGGGTTTTCACCGTATCTGGGAGACCCCACTTTTTTCAGTTTTAACAGTATTTCGTCCGGAAATTTCAGGTAGATCACCCCTCGACATGTTTTTGGGTCCAGTTCTTTATCTTTTCTTCGTACTTCCAAGTATGTCGGAAGGCCTTTTTCACTAGATGGTTTATCGTCTCCCGTCTGAGTTTTCCGTCGTTTTCGATCATCTCGTCGATTATCTTCCCGTAGTCGGACGGTTCAATTACCGGGACGACCGTACCGTGTCTCAGAGCCCCTTTCGCCGCGGACCTTATCAGCGTCGGTCCCCCTATGTCTATGTTTTCTACTATCTCCTCTTTGGACCCTCCGCTCTCGACCGTCTCCTCGAAAGGATAAAGGTTGCACACCACCAGATCGAAGGATTTGATGTCGTTATCCTTCAGGTACATTCCTTCGGGAGTTTTTCCTTCGTCCAGGAGAATGCCCCCATGGACTTTGGGGTGCAACGTCTTCACAAGTCCGCCGGGCGCTTCGGGAAATCCCGTATAGGAAGAGATGTTCGTGACTTCAAAACCGAGCTCTTCTATCCTTTTAGCGGTCCCTCCGCTCGAAAAAACCTCCACCTCCGGATTCAACTCTCTCATCCCCTCCAACAGAACGCGTAGCCGGCTCTTATCGTATACGCTTACGATCGCGGAATTTATCATGAGGTATTAATCCTCCTTCAAAGGTAGGAAGATATCGGAATTAAATCTTTCCCGAAAGGAAGCTTTCTGGAGTTTTCCCATTCGGAGAGTCCTTGAGAAATGCTTATTTGCTTATTTTACAAATTTTTTCATGATGAAGATAGTTTACTCTGACAAGTGTTTGGAGTTCGGCGGCAGTCCCGAGTCGCCAGACAGGGTGGGTAGAGTTCAAGAATTTCTGAAGGAGAAGGGATATGAATTCGTCGAACCGGAGCCTGCATCCAAGGAAGACATTGCGTTGGTACATACAGAGAGACATATTCGAAGGATAAAGGAGGAGGATTTCCACGATCCTGATACGCCCGCCTGGGACAATATTTACGAATACGCCAGCCTTTCAGCGGGAGGGGCTATAATGGCTCATGAGAAAAACGGTCTGTCTTTGATGAGGCCTCCAGGTCACCATGCAGGTAGGGATGGGAAGGCTTTGGGGGCGCCGACTCTCGGGTTTTGCTACTTCAACTCGATCGCGATAGCCGTCGCCCGTTCCGGCAAAAGTACCTTGATAATAGATATAGATGGCCATCATGGGAACGGGACTCAGGAAATTTTTCAGGGGGATGGTTCCGTCACTTATCTATCGCTTCACAGGTATCCTCACTATCCAGGTACGGGATTGGAGTCTGAAGGAAACTGTCTTAATTACCCTCTAGGTGCAAGGACAGGAGACGATAAATATTTGAGAAAGTTGGAAGAGGGTCTGGAGGAGGCCCTTAGGATGCGTAGTTACGATCAGGTGGCGGTTTCGGCGGGTTTCGATGGTCAGGAAGGTGATTTAGCTTCTCTCTCACTATCAAAGGAATGTTTCAAAGATATAGGTAAAAATATCGCTGATTTGGATATCCCGATGTTCGTCGTTCTCGAAGGTGGGTATGGAGACATCAAGGAGAGAGTTTACGAGTTTATTCGGGGTTTAGAGTCCGTTTAACCCGATTTAATGTAAATTTTTAATAGTAAGCGCAGTTAATTTTTTCGATGTGAGGATGTACGTCCTGCAGATCTTTAAAACATGAGGGAGTGGTCTAACCTCACGTCGATTTGAGAAATTATGATCCTAACATGAATTATAAGGATCTCTGGTATCCTTGCGGTTTCCGATTCTTTTCTCGATTTTTTTCGTCTAATCGCTTATGGTGATTTTTCCGATCTATTTATCGCTCTGCTCGGAGATCCAGTAACCGACGGGGCGGGTTCAATCTCTACTGCCGAGAAATTTGAAGTTTACTCTCCCGAAATTCTTTCTCTAGATGAACATGTCGAAGAACGCGATCGGAAATCTCCACAGCGGCACGACTGGGTGGTACCTGATCGTGACTTCTTCGTTTGGAATCCGGCCGTTTTCCAATATCCTTTCCAAGCCTTCGGTTCCGAAAAATCTTTTTACCTGCTCGATGCTGTAAACTTGCGCCTCGCGTATGTCGAGGGCGTTCACGACGCGCACGTCCTTGACGATCTCCGTGATGTCCGAGTATCCTAAGAATCCGGCGTGGGACAATCCTATGGCGACATCGTTTCCGAATACCTCCCTCGCAGTTACGCTGTAGCTGTAGACGAGGTAGGATCCTAAATCCAGTCTGACCGTCCTGTAAGGGATTACCCTGTAGACTTGGAACGAATATTCGTCCCACGTGTCCGGCGGGACCGCGGATATTCCGAGCAATTTCTGAAGGGATGGGTCCCTGTCCATAAAGTCGTCGAGGCAGGGCGTGCCCCATGTAGTTAATATCGGGCTCTTCTCTTCCGAAATCCTCTCTATCAGGCGTCCGTAGTTTTCGACGGACCTCTCGTGGATGTCGGTGCGGTACAATTCACCCATCGTTTTCGTGAGGTATCTTTCCGTCTCCCAAACGTCCAGCTCCTTGTCCAGCACCAGGCCATCGTATTTTAAATCCCCCTTCCAATTGAGAAACTCGTCGTAGAGATTATCGAACACATGGAAGTTTAGGTTGTTGGCCCAGTAGAAGTTCTCAGGACGCGCGAGCAGCCAGGCCTTTACGGGTACTTCCCACCGGTTCAGCCTCTCGGTGACCTTCTCCGCAGGAGAATTTTCATGGAGCATTGCCTGGTGGATCGCTAGATAAATCTTCGATTCTCGATTTCTAAGAATTTCTGCGTCCTCCTCGTCTATAATGTTTTCCGGATAGATGAGTTCGGTCGGCCTACCCGGTCCTTCCAGAACCCTCTCCCTTCGCGGCGGAACTCCCTCGGCCCAGAATGAAATTTCGATTTCCCCTCCTGTGGTTCCGACCTCTACCGGCACGAGAGTGAATGCGAGGGAAGTTATCAGTGGCAAGAGTAGTAGGCCGATTAAAATCCTTGGAATCCAAATTACGTACGATTCTTCATTTAATCTCACTTTAAACGCCGATATTATTGATATCGCGCTAAAAATGCTCAAGGCTAGATACCAAGGGTTTAAAAGGGATAGGACGGATGAAAGGCCAAAAATTAGAGCGAGGGTGAAAATTCTTACCCTCCTATAAACACCCCTTAGAGCGAAGTACGTACAGGCCGGGAGGAGAAAGGCGATCAGAGAAAAGAGTTGTAGGAATATTACGAAGTCCCTTGTGGGCAGGTGAGATGCGTATCTTGAAATATTCGGAAATAATCCGAACAGAAATAGAATAAAAAAGGCGATGAAGGTCCCCATCTGTAAAATTTTATATTTGGAAACAGGCACGTACATCTTAAATCGACTCCTCTTTCTCAAATTTTTTCCTAAAGGTCCTTATCGGACATTCCTCCTTTAAAACGGTGATAATCATCCAAAATTTATATCCTGATATTTAGTTCCGTCATTTTTTATCGATACTCTTTTTGCATTCCTCCTTTGAAATAAATACCTTTCAGAAACCCAGCCGGAGAGTTTAGGGATGTATTTATCGTTCGTTCGATTATCTGTTCGATGATCGGTTTCCTTCGAAAATCCTCCACTTTCCGTCCGGTTGTTTTACTATGAGACCCTCCGCCTCAAGTCTGCTGAAGGCGATCAGGCAAGGACCCATTTCTCCCGATGACCGATAAGGCTCCGCCATTTCCGTCAAAGTGAGCGATCCATCATCCTGGATCGAACTTACCATCTCATTCATTATCTCGACGATCCGGTTTTCGCGTTTTTCTGGATCCATAACTACACATCTCCTGGGTCGTCGTCAGGAAGGCCTCCAGTAGGGTACGTGTCGAACCACTGGGTTTTTAGTCCCGTAAGGATGGAAGAAGTCTCCCTTCTCCCCGAAAGCCTCTCCGTGATCGGACGTGATGATTACTCTTTCCTCCGATCTATCTAGAAGTTTACTCACCTCGGATAGAACCCTCCGGAGGTTTTTTTCGTAGAGTGATTTGAGCTGATCCGCGCTGTATTTTCTCCAAAGGTACTCCTCTACACGATTCGTATCGACCTTCAAAAATTCGCGCAGTCCCCAATGCCGGGATCTGCCCAACCATCTCTCCAAACTTCGGTCTACAAACTTTCCCAAGGACGAAGTTATGTGGCCGGAACCATTACTCCTCCCGTTAACTCCCTCGAAGTACATCCTAACTTTCTCCGGTACCGTGCCGTCGAGGTAGGGATAGTGAGGTTGTAGGTAGTGAGCTATTATCCTCTTGTCCGGATGCTCCTTTCTCGCCCTCAGAGCCGCCTTGGTTACGTACTTTGGGGGTACCGTTTCCCTCTCTTCGTCCCAGGCCCAATCCCAAACGTCCCAGATTTCCTCGAACTTTTCCGAGGGATTGAAGCCGTCCCATCCCGTGACGGAGTTAATCCAGGGGTTCCCGCTGACGTAGATGAGGTCGTTGTTATTCTCCCGAAACACGGATCGGAGCCAGTGGGTCGTGCAGGTCGCTCCCGTCCGCCTTTCGAGCCTTCCCCCTTCTATGTACTCTGGGTACGTCGATTTGAACATATCGTAGCGGCAAGCGTCCAGGATTACCGCGGTGCCCCAATTCTCCTCGAGTAAGTTAAATATCTCCATTTTTCGATCCCCCAACTTTTACTGATCCTTGTTCAGTGTTCTCCGTCCTCTTCTCTTTATGCGACATGAAAATTAAAATTAATCGAAAAGGGATAACTATAGAGGGTCGTCGCATATGGATGGAATTGCAGTTTCGGAAGATATGTTCCCGCTGCACGCTCGCCTTTACGATAATTCGGTCGTGGATAATCTAAATCTTGATGAGGTAGCGGACCACTTGAGAGATAAGGGTATCTTCGATGAAGTGGAGGTAAGGGAAGCTTTCCCCGAAAATTATGGTGAAGAGATCGACGAGATAGCGAAGAGGATCGCCGAAACCAGAGTGGTTAATCTCGAGGTCCCGGAAATGGAGTTCGAGCCTGATGGTAACGATATCGAATTTGAACGTAAGTTTTTGACAGGGGAGATATCGGGTTTAACGGGAGCTCTTTACGACGGATTTAGGCTTTCGAAAATATTCACAGACCTGATCAGAGAGGGTGAGAGATCGGAATCCTACATGCACGTGGTTTTTTCGGACAGATTTTTCGCCACTTGGAAGCCCGCGACGCAGAGATATCATGCGCGTGTGAGCGTCTACGGCTTTCCCTCGATAGTTTCAACTTCCGGGATTGTGGACGCTCCTGCGAGGCCCTTCGGATCCTACCGTTTTGCAGTGACCGATGATGTCGAGGTCGTCGAAGGGTCCGGTAAGGCGCAGGGCGACTTTGTGGACTACAACGATGAAAGATTGACCGATATTATGAAGGGTTACGCGATGCAGTGCGTTTTCTACCACCTCCATCTCGGGCCTTTCTGTGACGAAAAGGATTGCGCTCTTTATAATCCTCATCTGCAGAAGAACATTCTGAGATCAAAGCTTAGCGAACCGGAGTTTTGTGATGACCATCGGAGGGTACTGGAAGAGCTTAGAGGGGCGGTCATTGGGGAAGCATGAACGTTTATGTCTTAGATTGGGAAATTAAGAGATTTTAATATCCGATTTCCCGTTGGACCGTATAGAAACTCGATACGGGATCTCTACCATTGGGGAGATTATCGCGGATTGTTGTCTAATTTCACTTTTTCGAGTATTTTTATATACTAAAATAGGTTTATTGGATATTTTGTGCTTTTTATAAGTATAAAAACATTTAGGAGTTCTTTATAGTTTTATGGGTTAAAAATAAATTATATTTATATAATACTTGCCTTCTAGGAACTTTTAAAACATAATAATATTATATATAGATATTTATTATCTAAAATATGTATCAAAGATATTAATAATACTTTATTTATCTTAAAATATCCTTATTGTATGTTTTTGTTTTTTATATCTTTTTTAAACCTTTTTACGTAGTCTATAATATATTATTTTATTTACCGGCATTATAAATATCTTAAATACCCCTAAAGGTTATTAAAACACCTAGACGTATATTAAAATGGTGTGAAAAGGAGTTGAATAAACTTGGAGAGTTTGGAGAATGAAAATGTCGAGATTCGTGCTAAAAATATCTCAAATTTGAGAGAATATCTTTTAGATTTACCATATTACTTTGATGTAAAAATACCTAGGAAATTTGAGGAGGATATCTTATCAAAACTCCAGAGGCCGAAATTGGGAATATTAAGAGGTGCTGAGGAAGAATATAGAGATTATAATGAGGATGATAGCCTTCACGTAAGGGTTTACGAGGATTATCTAAAGGCGCACTTGGATAGAAAGAATCCGATCTACAATCCATTTCTTCACTTTTTCAAAGACTTCGTAGCCAGTGACGTTAAGATTATTGCAGCTATAGTAACTATCATCCTTATCATGTCTTTTTTGAAGATCTTTTAGGATTTAAAAATAGAAAAGGTTGAATTTATCGACCTCTTTTATTAGAAGTCTAGAAGTTAGGGAAGGCCGGATTCATTTTTATTCCGAAAAACTGGTTTTAGTTTTCTTTCGTCGAAAGAGCTTTCCTGGTCGTGTGTTTCGGCGCTTTGTGTTTGAAATTGGCGAAGAGTGTTTTCTCCCGGATTTGAGGGTGTAAAAACTAAATATCATCCCATCTAAGAAAGTAATGGAGGTAAATTTTTTGCATGCGAGTATTAAACCCGGCATCTACTGGGTAGGTGCCGTTGACTGGAACGTTCGAAATTTTCACGGCTATAGGACTAACTTCGGAACGACCTACAATTCCTATGTCGTCGAGAGCGATAAGGTCGCCTTGATCGATACGGTTAAGAAGGGTTTCGAGGATCAGCTTTTCGAAAGGTTGGATCATGCCGGTATAGAGGAAATAGACTATCTGATTGTAAACCATATCGAAATGGATCACGCCAGTTCACTAGAAAATGTCCTCGAAAAATTTCCGAAAGCCGAGATAGTGACTAGTGAAAGAGGTAGAAAGGGGCTTAAGGATGCGTACGGGATCGAAAGGGAAGTCGAAATCGTGGATACGGGAGATGAGTTGGATCTAGGTGATAAAACTCTTACCTTCGTAAGGATCCCGATGGTTCATTGGCCCGATAGTATGGCGACTTACTCAGTTGAGGACGGCGTAATGTTACCCAATGATGCGTTCGGTCTTCACTACGCCAGCAATAAGAGATTCGACGACGAATTCAGCGAGGAGGAGATGGGGAGAATATTTCACGAGGCGGCGAAGTACTACGCTAATATCGTATTGGTCTATAGCAAACAAGTTCGAAAAGCTTTGAGTCAAATCGAGGACCTCGGTTTGGAGTTGGATGTCATAGCGCCCTCGCACGGGATAATCTGGAGGGATAGGATACCTGAAATATTGAATCGGTATAAGGCGTGGAGTTCCGGCGAGGCAGAGGACAAGATAGTCATCGTTTACGATACGATGTGGGGTCACTCCGAAGAGGCCGCAGAGGAGTTGGCCAGGGGGGTAGCCGAGTGTGAAGTCGATTTCAAGCTGTACAATTTAAAGAATTCGGATCGGACCGAGATCATGTCCGAAGTGATGCTTTCTAAGGGAGTCGTGATAGGATCGCCTACGCTCAATGGGGAGATCTACCCTTCCGTCGCGGAGTTCCTCACTTACATGAAGGGTTTGGAGCCTTTTGACAAAATCGCTGCAGCTTTCGGAAGTTACGGCTGGAGTGGAGAGGCAGTAGGAAAAATTAAAGAGGTCTTCGAGGAGCTCGATTTTGAATTTGTCGGAAGTAAAAAGTGGGTTTTCAAAGCGGATAAGGAAACTATGTCGGAGCTCAGAGAGCTGGGCAGAGAAGTAGGAGATTCGGTGAAGGGATAAATGGCCAGCCGGCGAATTTTTAGACCGGTAAGTTTGCTTGAAGGTATTTGAGAATCTACTCGTGGATAGTTGCGGGCGATCAGGGAGGCGAGAAGTATGAAAATAGAAATCATCGAAGAGGCGTTGGAATCCTATAATAAATATAGAGGGTCTTTAGTCACAGCTGAGCTGATAAGTGTCGAGGATAATACCTTTAAGGTTAGATTTGAGGGAAATTTTTGTAGCTATTGTGGAATGGATGAATATTTTGTGGATTTAATTTACGAAATGGAGGCGAAAGGAGTCGAATCGAAGCTACTCGAGGTCCGTCCGGATTCCGATTCCGGATTCTTAGCTGAATATGAGGTTTTGGATCCATGAATTTCCCTTTTGGTTAACGTAAGAGTTATCGAGGATATTGGAGAGGGAACTTTCCCGGATTTTTTCGGTTATCGACCACGTAATTACACTTAAATTTTCGAAGAAGAAGTTTAATTTGTGGTAATGTGTCCAAGACAGAAGAAAATTTAGAAGAGGCCTTTGCCGGGGAGTCTATGGCAAGCAATAAGTACGCTTTTTTTGCGGAAAGGGCGGAAAAGGATGGAAAAACTGGGGTAGCGAAGCTTTTCAAGGCCGCCGCCTTGGCGGAAGAGTTCCACGCGAAAAACCATCTTAAGACCATGGGGAAGTTGAAGTCGACCGAAGAGAACTTGAAGGAAGCCATCGAAGGGGAAAATTACGAACACGAGGAAATGTATCCGGGTTTCATTGAAACTGCCGAATCGGAAGGGGAGGACCAGGCTTTAAAATGGTTCGACTACGCCATGAAAGTCGAGAAAAAACATGAAAACTTCTACAGAGAGGCATTGGATGCCGTCGAGGAAGGCGGGGACCTTGAAGAAAAGGAATGGTATGTGTGTGAGGTCTGCGGAAATACGGTCGAGGAAGAACCTCCAGAAAATTGTCCAATTTGTGGAGCCCCTAAAATGAAGTTTGTAAATGTCTAAGTAGTTCCCTATCCTCCCGTCGAGATGTATTCCTCCGTCAGGGTCGATACAGGTTATTTGGAAGTTTTGGAGTATAGATGTAAATTGGGGTGCCCAAAGCTCCCTGTTTTCAATTTTTTCGTGCTGATCCGTCAGGTCAGTATCTTCTCTTCATCCGTTTGTGGAGGCTTTTGTAATTTGTCTTTCTGCTATCGGTCCGATGGATGGCTTGGAATAAGTTGTCGACCGTTTGATTTCATTCCTTCTGTGAGGCGAAGAGATTCGATAATCTATTTTTGAGGGTCTTTTTTCGAGAAATAGGGTGTTGGTAAAGTTGATAGGTATTATGAAGAATCGAGAAACCTGTCCTGTTCGTGTCAGGTAATAGTAGCGGTAATGGTACTGAAATGGAGGGCTTGTTTTGAAGCACCTCCCAGATTTTCTCTCTCAAAATGGTAATAAAAATGAATTTAGTATAACTATATGGTGAAACTACTTGATTTTATATTAACTATTTGTCATAACAATAATTTGTGGGTCGAGGGTAATTGTGAGTAGTACGGATATAAAAACCGTTAATTTGGAGAAAGGTTGTCCGAATTGTGAGGGGACTTATTACGTTCGAGATTACAAACTCAGCAGATTGATCTGTCGAGGTTGTGGAAAAGTTTTGGAGAAAGACATCAAGGATATGGGGCCTGAGTGGAGGGAATACAGTCAGGAGGAAAAAAATAGGCGGAGCAGATCAGGGCCCCCGATTACAGAAGTTATTCACGACAGAGGATTGTCCCCTACAATTAGTCAAAAAAACCGCGACGCTAAAGGAAACGCTCTTTCTCCCGATTCACGTTATAGAATGTACCGCCTTCGGAAAAGAAACAAGAGCGCGAAAATAACCGATCAGAAAGATCGAAACCTCTCCACTGCGTTCTCCGAAATTAACCGAATGTCTTCTCAACTCGGTCTACCGCGTAGTATTCGCGAAATAGCGAGCAGGATATACCGAAAGGCGATCGAAGAGGATCTGATTAGGGGGCATTCGATAGAAGGCATCTCCTCTGCAGCTTTATATCTGGCATGTAGAACGACCGAAACTCCTCGTGCTTTAAAGGAAATTGCGAACGTGAGTTACGCAAAAAAGAGAAAGATCGGTAGAGGGTATAGATATCTATCTCGGGAACTAGGGATTGATCTTGTCCCTAGAAATCATATCAGATTTGTCACAAGGTTCGGCAGAGAGTTGCGACTTTCGACCGATACTATAACAAAAGCCATTGATTTGGTAAAACGGGCAAGGGAGGAAAAAATGGTCTCTGGCAAAAGTCCCCTCAGCATCGCCGCCGCTGTGCTGTATATTGCTGCAAGGTCAAATGGGGAGGCTAGGACACAAGCCGAAATAGCTGGGAGGACGTTCATCACCGCGGTAACCCTCAGAAACAGGTATGAAGAGCTTGTAGAGGATTTGGAGTTGGATTTGGGCTCCTGACACCGACGTTTCCGATATTTGGGTTCTCGTAAATAAGTTAGTCGATGAAGGTAAATTATCAATGGAGATGTGGTCGATGAAAGATACCTTTGGATACGTAGAAAGATCCTTGGGTAGACCTTTTTCACTGATAACGGCATAGAATATGATGGGTAGCTAAAGATGGCAGATGAAGACGTGTTGGTATCGGAAGAAATAAGGAAGGACGATCAGACAGTCGTGAGGGTACAGGTCAAGGAGTTCAAGGGATCCTACTATTTCGACATCCGAGAATGGAAGGACAAGGGAAATTATCAGGGACCGACGAAGAAGGGAGTTAATGTACCACTGGAGAGGGCGTCGGGTTTGGTGAATACTGCCGAAGAGGTGTTGGAAACGGCGATGGAGACGATGGACGAACATGTCAAGAAAGTCAGAGAAGAGGAAGGAAAAAGGGATATCACCGAGTTGAAGAAGAAGTACGGAAGTTGATATGCTAGAGGCTACGACGCGAGGATCATCCGGATATTAATAAAATGAGCTTCCTTTTCGTTTTCAAGACTCATTTTTATCTAAAGGTGTTTTCAGACCTTTATTTAAGTGAATTTTTTCATCGGATTATTACCGCGGATATTTCGAGTTGAGCGTCGACCGAACTCCGAATTATAGAGAATTTTGAGGAACCGTTCATTTGCTGGTTTTTAGGATGGGAATTTTAAAGGGGGCAAACTATTTATCATAATGTTAAGAGTTCCAACCAGAGGACTGAAAATAAAGTTAGAAGTTTTGGTGAGGCCGCTCGTTTTGATTTAATAAGACGTATTTAGGAGGTGTAAGTGATGAGAGGAACTGTGAAGTTTTATGACGACAGAAAGAGCTACGGTTTTATTGAACCAGAGGAAGAGGACGAAGATCGTTTTGTTCACGAAAGTGAAATCGAGTCCGGTGCCTTAAACGAAGGAGATGTTGTCGAGTTCGATCCCGAAGAAGGAGAGAAAGGACCTAAAGCTATAAACGTACGTAAAATCGAGTAATGTTCTAGAAAAAAACGAACCCGATTTTAAGTTATTTAATCTTTTAAGTTTTTTTTAATGTTGTAAGCTCTTCATTTTTTTGCTGGTCGTATTCCAACCTTTTTTACTATAGTATGTCCGTTTGATAGTTATACTCTCCTTGTCGAGGCTTACAAAAGAATTCAAGGAGGTGAAAAAATGCAACCTAATCCACAAGATTTACCACCCGGAGCCCAGGAGATGATTCAGAAACTTCAGGAGCAGAAGCAGCAACTCCAACAGATAGGAGAACGGAAAAATAGATTCAAAGCGGAGGATAAACGGTTGGAACGAGGAATAGAAGCTTTGGAAGAGGCCGATAACGACAAAGAAGTCTTCAAAGTAGTTGGGCCAGTTGGAATAAAGACAGATAGAGATGATCTCAAAGAAGATCTTTCTGGAAAGAAGGAAAGGATAGAATCACAAATAGAATCGATGGAAGAGAAGGAAGATGAAATCGAAGAAAAGGCGAGAGAAAACCAGAGTAAGTTGAGAGATATGATGTCGGGCGGTAAGGAAATGGCCTGATTATAAGAAGTATTTTTACTTTTCAATTTTTTAATTCAGTTCTTTCTTTTACAATTTCACCATTTTTAACATTTCACTTACTTCTAACAATGAGTAAATACATATTAGTAGAATGATAGAGGATGGAAAAAGGATATATGGAGGAAAAAGACGCTCAGGAAGAGCTTGCTGTAGACTGTCCAAGCTGCGGAAAAAGATTGGTTGTCAGAGATTATAAAAGAAATATAGAAATTTGTGGTAACTGTGGCAGGATAGTAAAGGAGGACATCAAGGACAGGGGTCCCGAATGGCGGGCCTTCGATCAGAGACAGAGGGAGGAAAAGAGCCGGGGAGGCCCCCCGTCTACTGAGACTATCCATGATAAAGGGCTTTCTACACAAATAGATCGAAAGAACAGGGACGCGAAGGGCAATCAACTTTCGCCCGAACGGAGGCGGCAGGTCTATCGACTGAGAAAATGGCATAAACGAGGCAAGGTAACGGATTCGAAAGATCGGAACTTGGCTTTTTCACTTTCCGAGATCAACCGGATGTCCTCACAACTCGGACTGTCGCGAAGCGTGCAAGAAACCGCAGCAAAAATTTATCGTAGAGCTGTCAAGGAGAATCTTATTCAAGGTCGTTCTATGGAGGGAGTCGCATCGGCCGCCCTTTACGCGGCCTGTCGGGAAGCCGACGTTCCCCGGACCCTCGAGGAGATGGCGGAGACGAGCCGAGTTGATAAGGGGGAAATTGGAAAGATATATCGATTCATCTCTCGCAAATTGGATATTCATATTCCTCCTACGGACCCGGTGAGATATGTAGCGAGGTTCGGAAGCGACCTCGATGTTTCGGGGGAAGTACGCGTCAGAGCTATGGAGATAATAAGAAAAGCTCAGGACGAGAAGCTGACTTCGGGGAGGAGTCCTTCGGGCACGGCGGCGGCAGCTATATATATAGCCGCTATGGAGAGGGGGGAGAGAAGGACTCAGCGTAAAGTGGCTAAGGTGGCCGATGTAACCGAAGTTACCGTTCGAAACAGGTACAAGGAACTAACAGAGAAGTTAAATATTGATATAGAGGTCTGATGATTGATATCTCGCCCGCGAGAACTCCCCACGCATTTTGAGGATTTTAACGTTCTGGTACGAGGATTGCTATTTTCAGTTTCCCCTTTCAACTTCCAAGTATACGTCTTTGCTCACACCTTCAAAGGGTTGATCGGAGAACGTCTCTATTTTAATCCTATACCTTCCTTCGAGAGCTTCCTCTTGAACTGAGATCGGGAAATTTATCCTTCTGGACCCTCCGGGACCTAAGATTCCCAGATTGACTTCTTCCCTTTCTATGGAGATATCGAGGCTTGTCGAGCTTACTTTAACGGAGACCCCTACTGCATCGTTTTCATCGGAAGCGTTCAAAACGGTCACGAATACCTCGGTGTTTTCACCTGGTTTAACACTTTGTCTGTCAAGTATTGCGTTTTCGATAAGGAGTCTTTTGTCATCGGAGAGGTTTCTTGAATATAAAGCGAAGGAAATTACCCCGACGGTAATTATAGCTACTGCCGCGATAATCGCTATGATTTTAAGCTTCATTTTAGAATTTTTAGGGTGCATGTTTCAAGGTTAATTTTTAGTGAGGATTTAAAAGTTAAGCGATTTCAAATTCTAGAAATTTTAGGTCTGAATTTTTATGGATTTAGACAAATTTCGCCGGAAACTGTTTTATCCTGAATAACTCCTAGACTTTTTCTTACTTCCATCCGGTTCTAAGCGAAGTCGGTATCTAAAAAAATGCGATATCTGATTTATTCTTCATTTAAGGCTAATTGCTATAGTTCTAATTACGTCCGCTACGTTTTCCGCCCCGTCTGCTAAGTTTTCTAAATTGTCTTCGACTTCTCTTAGGACTGAAAAGTCTCCGATAGCTGTGGTTTCGTTACCCCATTTTATCAATTTCGGCAGAAGTTTATAGGCCCTGTAATGGTCTATTTCTTCCTCCAATCTTTCCACTTTCTGAGTTTTATCTGCGGCTTCGTCGGGGTCTTTTAATAAAATGTTGTAGGCTTCCATCAGTGACTCGACGATCTCGACATCTTTTTTAACGAGTTCGAATATGGCGTCTATAAGTTCATCCTCAATCTCGTCGAGATTTGTAAAAGTTATTTTGCTACTAGCCGCGTTGGCGTTATCCCCTATATCGTCCGAAGTCATCACTAATCTTATGATTTCTTCCCGGTTGATCGGATGTATATCCTTTTCGGATAGATCGTCTAAAATCTTTGATTTGACTTCATCAGCTCTTTTTTCGCTTTCTTTTACCTTTTTTACGGATTTCTCGATTTCCTCTTTGTCTGCCCCTTCTTTAAGAAGGGAGAATACTTCCCTCATGCTTTTTGTAGTTTTGAGGATTTCTTTAATGTGTTTTCTGCAAAGTTTCAGTGCTTCCATTCTCCGTGATCTTCCAAGCCACTCTATAGGTGTTCTCGATCCTACCATTTTTTAACCTTCTAAACTTTCTCTCAAATCTAATTATAAAAATTTAGTCATAAAAAGAGATAGAGGACTACTATAGATGCTATGGTGGACAGTGCTAGACTCATTAGCGTTATCTTTTTTATGGACCAATCTCTTCCGGTTTTCGAACCCGAGATTAGAGTTATTGAGATGCCCAAAACACCAGTCCAGACTATCCAAACTATCGTGATGAGATCATAGACGTTCATCTATATCACCGTGCTCAAAGCGAGATATATCGCTCCACATATCCCACCGGCTATCGGAAGTGTGAGTGCCCAAGAGATTATTATCTTACCCAAGGTTTTTGGATTTACTTTTTCTCTCCCTCTAGCATACCCTACACCGGAAACGGTTCCGATAGATGCATGTGTCGTCGATACCGGTAGGCCGAGATAGGAACACACTAAAACGATTGTAGCCGCGGAGAATTCTGCTGAGTAACCTCGAGGATTGTTGATCCGAGTTATTCTCTTTCCGATAGTGTTCATCACCCTTTCGCCGAAGGTAACTAGACCGATCACCATACCTACTCCGCCAAATATAACGATCCATCCGGGGACGATAAATTCTTCACCTGTAGCGACCCCATTTGCCAAAATAACTCCCACGAGGGCTACGGCGTTGGCGACGGCGTTGGAACCGTTGGCAAATGATTCGTATCCGGCGCCGGCGATCAGGGGGATGAAATATAGGCTTTCTTCCTTCGATATATCTCTTATTTTGCTTAATCCGTATTTTCGGATGAACTTATGAACTATAAAGCCCATTCCAATCCCTGCCAACGGGGATATTATCCAGGATGAGACCACTATGAAGATTGTGCCCCAGTTAACTCCCTCTACCCCCATCTCGATGAGGCCATATCCGAGAATTGCTCCTATGATTGAATGAGTTGTGGAAACGGGCATCCTGAAGTAGGTGGCGAGGGTTAGAAAGATAGCAGCGGCCAAGAGGCCTGAAAAGGCGGCCAAGGGACTTATATATGAGACAAGTCCCCCTCCTATAGTTTCGATAACTCTCGATCCGAAAAATACGGCGCCGGCCAAATTTAAGGGGGCGGCGATTATGACGATATGTCTGAATTTTAGAGCTTCGGATCCGTAGAGGGTACCCATCGCGTTGGCGAGGTCATTGGCCCCGATACTCCAAGCCATGTAAAAACCGGCTGCCAGTCCGCTTATCAATAAAATATACTCCATGGGCGGCCTCCACTTTCCTCCGTTCATAGTGAAAATATTACATGAGTTTATAATTTTTTTCTAGTTAGCTGTTGACCTACCGGTTCAATTTTCCGAACCTTAACTGAAAACCCGTTTTTCAATTTTCTCAATCGAGGCAAATGTTTGTGTTTTTAAAATTGGTTCCAATGTTCAGGTCTAGATTATCTAACTTTTGAAATCCGTATATATCTAGTCGATAATTTCTAAATCTTTCATTATTCGATTGAAGCTTGAATTATTCCATTCTTTTAATTTTCCAGATCCATAGCCGTGTTCCGATACTAAATCCGATAAAATTTCTCGGAAGTTTACTATGGTAAATTTGAAAACTTTCTTGTCGATATTTAAATCCTTGACTTTAATTGCTAGGGATCTAGCTAAATTTATGACGCTGGGATGTATGTCTACTAAATCTTCATCCCTCACATATTGAGGAAAGACCTTCCATTTCTGTTTCAGTATCTGAGGATCCGTTTTTTCTTTTAGAAAATCGAGACAGTAGTGTAAATCCATTAAGAGAAGCCCCTTTTCGCCAAAGACGTTGTAAATCATATTTTTATTATCGAAGTCTCTCCAAGGTCTTCTGTTAAAGTCGTGATCCTTAAGGATGAAACCCTTTTCTTTTGGGAAATCTACGAGGGTTTCCGGGTCTCCGGCCGGGTCGTCCAAGTTGCCCCATTCCAAAAACCTTTTCGCCCACTTCCTATGACTTTTCCAGAGTGCCATACAATCTAAATTTGTGTATAACTATGAATAGAAGATTTTCCCCATCGGACTCCTCCTCGGTAGCCGGTTGGGACCCCGGAAGCAACCTCCAGCCGGAGGGATAGATTGGGAGGAGGTAGGTTACAGCAACCGATTAATAATGCGGATGTAAAGTAGTATTTGGTAACATGCCACCGATAGGTTTGATTACGGACCTTGGGTGGGGGGACTACTATGTTGGTGCGATGAAGGGCGTGATTCTCTCTATAAATCCGGAAGCCAAGATAGTTGATATATCGCATCAAATTCCAAAACACGACGTGGAAAAAGCTGCCTTCGTACTTTGCTACGCTGCGGACACTTTTCCACGAAATTCGGTCTTTATCGCAGTTATAGATCCCGGGGTTGGGACGGAGAGGAAATGTATTTTATTAAGGACGAGGGAGAAGAATTTCAATTTTATCGGCCCGGATAACGGAGTTTTTTCCTTCGTTGCAGATAGATTTGGGGTTAGTGAGGTTAGAGAAGTTTCAAATTCCGATTTTATGTTGCCTGGAGTTTCGTCTACTTTTCACGGGAGGGATATTATGGCACCTGCAGGAGCTCACATTAGTCTGAACCCAAAACTTTCCGAGGTAGGACCTGAAATCGGGGGTTTTGAAAAGTTTGATATAGAGACCCCCTGTGTGGAGAATGGCGTCGTCTCGGGTCAGATTATAAACATCGACGATTTCGGAAATTTGATAACGAACATTCCGTCCGACCTGGTGTATGACTTAGCTGAGTTTGGAGATGTGCTCGACGTGAGAATAGCGGGTCACGAGTTTTTTATTCCTTTTGTAAGGACATTTGGAGACGTATCAAAGGGGGAAAAACTTTGTTACATTGGCAGCATCGATACCCTCGAAATTGCCAAAAATCGAGGAAATTTGTCATATGAACTTGATGTAGATGGGTATGATAAATTAAATATTAGAAAGTCCTCTTAAGGTACTTGAATAGGGTTAGTTAAATTGCCTGGGACGGGATTGACAATCGGCCGTTATCAACCTTTGCATAAAGGCCACCTATCGGTATTTAGGCAGATAGATGACGAATGCGATTCGCTGATAATAGGGGTAGGGAGCGCTCAGAAGGAGAGGGAGAATAAAAATCCATTGTCGGGTGGGGAGAGGATAACCATGATCAGGAGGGTACTGGAAGATCGAGATATCGGGCCGTACGAAATTTACCCCATACCTGATATCAATTGTTACCCGGCTTGGCCTTTTTACGTGAAGGCCATTATTCCTCATTTCGATTATTTATACGTACACTCCAAGACAGTTCTCCGACTATTTGAGGGGACTGGAACAAGATTAAGAAGAGTGGATGAATTTAATAAGGATAAATGGTCCGCGACAAAGATTAGAACTAGGATTAGTAAAGGGGAGGAATGGGAACATTTGGTACCGGAGGAAGTAGCGGAATATCTAAAGGAGATAGATATGCGAGAGAGGCTCAAACCCAAAATTGATATGGAGACGGAGACGGAGAGGGAGGCGGCACATCTCCTGACGAAGGATGGGAAGACTATAGCTACTGCTGAATCCTGTACCGGAGGGCTTTTGGCACATAGACTGACAAATACTCCCGGTTCTACAAAGTATTTTGAGAGGGGATTCGTTGTATATTCCCCGGAGGCCAAGGTGGATCTAATCGGTGTTGAAGAGGATATATTGGATGAATGCGGATCTGTAAGTTCCGAAACTGCCAGGAAAATGGCCGAAAAGGTGAGGGAAAAAGGGGGTGCGGATATTGGGCTTGCGACGACAGGCGTTTTGGGTCCTGGAGGCGACGGCTTGGGGACGCCGATCGGAACCGTTTACGTCGGGATTTCCGATGGTAAGGACACTGAGGTTAATGAATTTCGCTTTTCGGGGAATAGGTGGGAGGTAAAAGAGCAAGCGACCGAGGAAGCCCTTAGGTGTGTAGTCGATTTATTGGATGGTAAGTAAGTCGATTCAAAAATCGCCGAAAAAGTATCTGTCCAGATCTATTTTTCCCCCTTGGATTTCGACTCCTTCGGATTTCAATAGCTTTTTCTTCTCCTCGATTCCCCGACTGTATCCCCCTATCTCTCCGTTCGATTTTACGATTCTGTGACAGGGAATGTTTATCGGATCGGGGTTTTCCGCCAGGGCGTTTCCCACCGCCCTGTAGGCTTTTGGTTTCTCCATTTCTTCGGCTATTTTCTTGTATGTGGTTACCTTCCCTTCCGGTACTTTGGCGACCAGTTTTAGAACTTTGTCTTTAAAGTTCATCTCACTAGTTAGTTTTTTACAAGCTTTACAAAGTATTGTCGGACGTTTTTCTCGCTTTTAATCTACAGTCGTTTGACCTACCTTCCCGCGACGGGACATATTGGGAGAGTTCAATAGGAAGCACGATTCAAATTTTAACGGAGGGATAGGATGTTGGAAATCGATGGGTCTATAGGTGAAGGCGGGGGGTCTGTCCTGAGGATTTCATTAGCCCTGTCGACGTTTTTGGGCGAACCGATTAGAGTTTACAATATCAGGGCAAAGCGCTCGAAACCCGGACTTTCCAATCAACATCTCAGCGCTGTGAGGGCCTTGGAAAAACTGTCCGGAGCCGAGGTGCGGGGGGCGGAGTTACGATCTGAAGAGGTTTTCTTCGACCCTGAAAAGGTCGAGGGTGGAAGTATTGGAGTTGACATAGGAACTGCGGGAAGCACTACCCTGATACTTCAATCCGTGATGATCTCCGCGGCTTTTTCGAAGGATCCTGTGGATTTGGAGGTTATCGGGGGGACGGACAATCCCCATGCGCCACCTGTCGACTATTTGAAAAATGTAACTCTGCCGATTTTGAGGAAGCTCGGATATCGTGGAGAGGTCGAACTTGTAAAGCGGGGTCATTATCCGAAGGGAGGGGGAAAAATAAGGGCAGTTATACATCCGGTGGAAGATTTATCGTCTTTGAAACTTACTGATCTTGGAAACGTCGACACGGTGTCAGGCCGGTCTCATTGTGTGAAACTACCGGGACATATCGCTCAGAGACAAGCGAAATCGGCGGAGAAAAGACTTGAGGAGGCGGGTCTGGACGCTGAAATTGAGGTTGAATTTTACGAAAAGTCGGAGGACCCTCATCTAAGTCCCGGTACGGGTATCGTTCTCTGGTCAGAATCCGAATCTGGATCCATTTTGGGGTCCAGCGCAATGGGGGAGAGGGGAAAGCCGGCCGAGGAGGTTGGAGGGGAGGCGGCGGATAGTCTAATCCGGCAATTGTCGACCGGTTGTGCGGTGGATAGATATATGACCGATCAGTTGATTCCTTACCTGGCGATAGCTGACGGAAAATCGGAGATTTCGAGTACCGAATTGACTTTGCATACTTTAACTAACGTTAAAATTGTGGAGGAGATCCTCGAGGCGGACATCGAGGTCGAGGGAGGTAGAGGCGAAGCGGGTAGGATCTTTGTGAATCCCTCGAAGAAATTATTATGATCCGATTTCACCTCCTTCCGATATTCTATTTCGCCCGTCACGTTTTCCCTTTTTAAAATTCCGCAGGCCTAGTTTGCGATGGGCAGTGAAGGTAACTCTCTTGATAACGTTACTTCTGGCGATGTGTTGGCATCTTACCGTGGCTTGGATCGGAGCTTCAGTGAATTCTCGACGTGATGACTCCCCTCTCCGGAGGTCGTTGGAACTGTTAGAGTTGGATTTGCTCAGGACATTACGGAAAAAATTCGAGAGTCTACCTCCCGAGAGGTTAAGGTCTCCTCCTTACCCTTCGTATAGGGAGGAGATGCGAAAATGGATTAGGAGGATTGAGGAGAATCGCCGGTGACGTTTTGAGTAAGCTCCTTCGGAGGATCGACGAGTTTACGGAACTCGAAGGGGATAAGGTTCGGGAGGGAATTACTCGGGGGAGGGAAATTTGCAAACTTGCCGATATGATCAAGCTTTTGGTCAAGGAGGAGGAAAAAAGAGAAAATTATAGGGAAATTTTGTTTAAATTGGATGAAGGTTTATCAAGAATATCCATGGATCTCTCCATTTCCAAAGAGGGAAAATTAGGGTCTGATTGGAGGTTAATTGCCCTTAAAAATCATAAGAAGTTAAAAAAACATGTTTTAAAACTTAGAGAGTTTCTCAAGAGTCATGAAAAAGTTTTGAGGGGACGTTTGTATAGGGAAAGTTTCGGCCTTGATTTCCGAGAGTTGGTCGAGGAGTTGAAAAAATCGGATTACGCCGACCCTGTACTTGTGAATCGAATATCTGATCGGATCAGGGATATGGATGCGAATGAAAGGTTGGAAAGGATGGAAAATAATTCCGATCGGTTGAAACGAATCTCCCGATGGTTGTATCTTTTGAAGGAGGTAGAAAATGCTGTGGGATAAGGAGGAAGAAAGGTCGAAGGCGCTTCATGGTAGGTGGATCAAGGAGTTACAAAATTCCGTGTCCGTTATCCGTAGGGACTTGAATATGCTCGAAAAAAGGCTCTCATCGCTCGAGGAGGAAATAACAAGTTCTTCGGAAAATTGTAGGAAGTTGAAATCTAAAGTTAGCTCTCTTTCCGCAAAATTGGAGAGAATCGACGCGAAGGTGTAAAAAAATTATTGGGGTTCGTTATAATGGAGTCTAGAGTTGTTTCTTCCGGGGGGAGACGTTCGATAAAATTTGACTGTGAGGGTTGTGATCGAACTCCTTCACTTGGGACGTCGACCACCTGCTTTGAAGAGGTCATTGAAGAGTTGAGCGAAAATGTGGAAGTAGACACGGTGATTTTGGATGGTAAATATGTTAGGGAGTATAGCGGAGAATGTCTGGACGCGTTGCGGGAATATGCCCGTAGAATCAAAACTTTGCGTTTTTCTATTCTCAAATGGATTACGGTAGATGATTGCAGCGACTGTGAAGGGGAACGTAGGGGGATGGTGGACGAGATTTGGAGTAACTTGAGGAGAGATCCTCGTAAAGGAATTTCGCAATTAAAGCAATTGAGAAAAAATGTCGAAGAAAATTTCGACCGAAAGGTTGAAAGTTGCGAGATTTGCAGGAGTAGATTTCTTGAGAATGGGATAGAGCCGGTTTTGGACGCTCTTTCGAGTTCGAAGCTGTTGAGGGAGTTGGAGAACGGTAAGGTCGGGAGGGGTTCGGAGGAATTACTTGACCCCGTTTTACGACCCGAGTTCGTACGTTCGAAAATTGACTTTGAACCGCCTGAACGTGCCGAAATCGCCGATGCTTACGAAGTCCGAGGAACGGAGGTGAGGGTTTATTATCTCCCCGGGAGATTGGAGCATCTTTACTTTCTGATCCCTCGGGAGTACAGATTAGCGCCGGAGGAGGTGGATATTCTTCAAACTGTCAGGCGGAGGTTGGCCGACCGGAAGGGGAGTCCCGATCCGAAGCTGGCTAGGGATGAGATATTGGATAGGGGAGCGGACTTATTGATGGAAATTGCTTTGGAGAGGGGGATCGATCTGAGTCGAGAAAGGGTCGATAAACTTTCCGAATCTCTCGCTAGGTTTACGGCGGGCTTCGGGATTGTCGAGACGATACTAGAGGACGAAAAAATACAGGATGTATACATCGACGCTCCGGTCGGTGAAAATCCGGTCCATGTCTATCATCAAGACTTCGAAGAATGCCTCACGAATATCTATATAGATCAGAAGGCCGCCCGGGTTTTGAGCTCCCGGTTTAGAGCGGTCAGCGGAAGGCCCTTTTCCGAGGCAAATCCGACTCTCGACCTGAACCTTGAAAACGTCAGAGTGGCCGCCATCAAAAGTCCTCTAAGCCCGGACGGTTTGGCTTTCGCCATCAGGAGACATAGATCGACGCCTTGGACGCTCCCTCTGTTCGTGCAAAAAAATTTCCTTACTCCGGAGGCGGCCGGATTGCTGAGTTTAATTGTGGACTCTCAGGCTTCAGTACTCATAGCGGGAAGCCGTGGAGCGGGTAAGACTTCTCTGCTTGGCGCCCTTTTGCTGGAGCTATTGCCGAAGTATCGAATTCTTTGCCTGGAGGATACTGCGGAACTTCCTATCGAAAAGCTCCGTTCGTTGGGATACAAGGCGCAGCGCTTGCAGGTGAAATCTTCGATATCGGATTCTAAAATGGAGATGGATACGGAAGACGCACTCAGGGCCGCTTTGAGGCTGGGGGAATCGGTTCTGGTGGTCGGGGAAGTACGGGGCTCGGAGGCAAAATCTCTCTACGAGGCGATGAGGATCGGCGCGGCAGGAAATTCGGTTCTAGGTACGATCCACGGATCTTCGACGAGGGATGTCTTCGAAAGGGTGGTTTACGATTTGGATATACCTCCCAGTTCCTTCAAAGCTACCGACGTCATTTTGGTGGCTTCACCGGTCAGGGAGAGGGGAAGCGTGAAGCGTGTCAGGAGATTGGTTCAGATAAGCGAAGTCGGGCGGGATTGGAAGGAGGACCCTATATCCGAGGACGGGTTTGCGGATTTGATGAGTTACGACCCGGAAGAGGGTGGATTGAAGGTTTCATCGGAGCTTAAAAGCGGAAGGTCATCCCTGCTTCGGTCGGTGGCGAAAAAATGGTCCATGGAAGTTTCGGAAGTTTTGGAAAACTTTGAGGTGAGAACTAAAATTCAAAGGGCCTTAGCTGAACGCTCTTCCTCGGGTAGTTCTGTGGGTTTGGAGGTCGGGGAGGTCGTGAGGTCGAATCTCGCTTTTCACGAACTTCTAGAGGAGGAACTCAGGTCGGGCGGCGTGGATTACGAGGATTTGTTTTGTAGATGGAAGGAGAGATGCATTTAAGGTCGATTCTTTTGGTTTTCGATAAGATTTACACTCGATTTTGTAGATTTGCCGGAAGATACGAGATTTTGAAAAATTTTAGATCCCCTCCAAGTGATTTGAGGGAAAATTTGAGGTCCGCCGAACTCTCCGTGGAACCCGAAGAGGTCGTCGCACTCGCCGTGCTCACCGCGGTTTCCGGGTCTGTTTTAGCTATAGGTGCCTTTGCCTTTTTGATGCTTTTCGGGTTTCCTCCACATACCGCACTCGTCGTGGGTCCTTTGCCTGTCCTGCCGTCCTTCGTCGTCGGATGGTATCCGGAATGGAGGTCGGGAAAAGCGACGTCCGAAAATTTGAAGGCTCTTCCGAGACTGATAGGTTACTTGGCCGTCGCGCTGAAGATCAACCCCAATCTCGAAAAAGCGGCGTTTTTCTCCCTTGAGGGGGTTCGTTCCGCCCCTGGGGCGTTCAGCGGCGAGGTTTGGAGGGCGATTCTCGGGGAATACGCGACGGTCGGGGAGGCGCTGTCCAGTTTCGCCCGAAGGTGTGGGGCGAAGGAGAGAGTTTTTAAACGTTCCCTGGACCTTTTAAAAAGCTCGGTGTCGGAGAGGGGCGAAGACGCCAGGGAAGAAATTTTGGACCGGGCGATGGATACTGTCTTTGAAGGAGTTCAAAAACGTATGGAGTCCTTCGTAGCCGAGCTTCGCATGCCGACCATGATGATCTACGGCGTCGGAGTCTTGTTGCCGTTGATCCTTCTGGCGGTTCTCCCAGTTCTTTCCTCGACCGGGCTTAAGTTCGGAGGTTTCGGCCTCGGTTTGATTTATTGCGCGTTTATCCCTTCCGCGCTGTATTTTTTGAAAAGGCAGGTGCTGTCGGGCCGCCCCGCAGGTTTCGATCCTCCTCGTGTGCCTTTCGAGGGTGATTTAAAGCGTTCGGTCGGTATCGCCACGGCTTCAGCCGTTCTTCCGCCGTCGGTCGCGTTTTCCCTGGATCTCCCCGGTTCTTTGACGTCTATGTGTATACTTTGGGGTTTGTCCTCGTTTATAACTCTCTACTGTTACTTCAGTTCGGAGAAGGCGGCGGATATCAGGGAGATGAACGGAAAATTGGAGGAGGAGTTTCCCGATGCTCTTACCCAGATGGGGAATCAGTTGAAGAGTCGTCTACCCCCCGAAAAGGTCTTTTCGAAGACCGCGACGATGATGGAAGGTAGCGAGATCTCTAAAATTCTGGAAAAAACGGCGATGAACCTTAGAACCGGTAACATGACTGTGGAGGAGGCGCTTTTCGATCCGCGCATCGGATCTTTGCAGGACGTCCACGTCGAGCGGATAGGGCATACCTTTCGGTTGATGACGGATCTTCTTGATCGGAGCACTCGCGCGGCGGGGGAGGCCGTCCTACAAATTTCTGATCATCTTGAGAGGACGGCGAAGATGGAGGAAAGGATACGCCGATCCCTGGGAAATACGGTGAGTTCCATGAGGTCCGTCGTGCTCTTCTTCGCTCCTCTCGTAGCCTCCGTCACCGTACAGGTTCAGGATTTACTCTCCGAAAAGACTACCGACTTGGCATATTTTGGAGGTGGGGTCGACATAGAGACATCCACCTTTTTGACCGTACTGGGTCTTTACATAGTGGTTTTGACATCGATTTTAACTTCTTATACGGTCGAGATAGAGCACGGCGACGATGCGGTGATGAAGAAGGTACTGCTGGCCCGCACCCTGCCCGTGTCGATGACCGTCTTCACCTTCGGTTTGGTCGTGGGGAGGCAAATATTGATGATTCTCGTCGGGTAAATCTTCAAAACTCAGAAAAATTTAATTGTAAAACGAACTGAAACTTGTCTTGATGCGACCGTAGTCCAGTGGCTAAGACACCGGCTTGCCATGCCGGTAACCCGGGTTCAAATCCCGGCGGTCGCACCATCTTCCTCATTCTGTCGTTCCCCCGTTTCGGAGATTACTATTATTATTAAGTATAGGGGACTATAGTATGATATGGGTGATTATAATGCCTACTACTGTGCAAGTTTCTTCCGAGACGAAAAAAAAGCTGGACGAAGAAAAAGACCACCCCAAAGAGACCTATGACGAAGTCATTAGAGAACTCGTAGAAGAACGTGAATCGAGACTGAAGAAGAAAATCGAGAAGGCGAAAAAACAGGAAAATATCTCACACAAAAAAGTCAAAGATGTGCTGGGAATTGAATGAGCTACGAGTTAAAATGGAAAAAGGAAGCTGTCAAGGACTTAGAAAAACTCGATCGAGAAGAGAAACAAAGGATAGTCGACAAGCTGGAATGGTTCGCCGTCCGCCCTAACAGGAAAAGAAACGTGAAGTACATAGAAAAGTACGGATCCATCCGATACCGAATAGGCGACTTTAGATTATTCTTCCAAAAACACGAAGATGAAGAAACAATAGAAATCCTAACGATAGACAAGAGACCGCGAGCTTACAGGTAAAGCGTTAAGCTAAAGACAAGATGATGTTTCTTGTATGCCGTTTTACGGTTCTATCCGCAAGATTTTTGTCTATTTCGAGTAATCCTTCGAAATCATCCAGTATTTTGGATATTTAATCCTCTTTAATGCCTTTGAATTCCTTAGAAATTGTAACCCCGCTTGCCACGCCGGTGTCTCGGGTTCAAATCCCGGCGGCCGCACCGTCCTTTCAAGATCGGCTCTTTCGAAATTTTTCTTGTGTTCCGGCTTTTGTTATCCTATAACAGAAACATTCAAGTAGAGATTGCTCGCAAGGAGACTTAAAGAAATATTCACCGTTTTGTTTACAAGTAAATAGAGTCCCGAAAATGTGCCGTAAGGATAATTTTTAACTCATCTTTCCGGATTAAATGGATTGATCTACTTTATTTAGATTGTTTACGTCTCGAAGGTACTAGTGGGGCGTCTTTACGAAAATTAAAACTTTTGATCATGTTTTCACGTCGGGACGAGCGTGCCTGCGAATATCTGCCAGGCCAGTGCCGATTTGGCGACCAAGCTTAGAACTATGTACATCTTTTCTCCGAAGAGGTAGTCGGACCACGGGCCGAACTCCTTGTATTGCAGTAATTGGTTCAGTGCGAAGATGTTGAAGAAAATGAATATCGATACGAAAATCCAGATGACGAAGCTCGGGACCGCAACCGGAGAGTGGACGGTCGCCGTCACTAAGCTGGTTGCGATGGCGATCCAGGGTGCGGAGCCGGCGATGCATCCGAAGATGAACGGTGACCATTCGACATTTTGAGTCTTTTGATTGTACGATTCCATTAGCCATCCGAAGAAGATCATCGAAGCGTTTACCAGGAATAGGGTCGCTAGGACGCCGAAGTCCGTGAATCCTACGAGCATAGCGATTATAACTATCATCAGTGAGCTGCTTACCGAATATTCTATCCAACGTCCTTTGTTGATGTGGTTTTTCAAGTTTCTTACGTACCAGTCGTATCCGAAGGTTGACAGTGAAAAGTGTGCAATTGAGGAAATTAGTAAGAATAGGGCAATTGCCGGTCCTAGTCTTATATTAAACAGTGTTACGGTCCCTATATTTTCCGTACCCGGTGGACCTGCCAGATAGGTGCTGGTTATGGAAATAGCGAAGTCCGTGCTGAGTAGGATCATCAAAATGGATTGACCTAGATGTAAAAATCCCATTATTGCATTAAAAACCCTTAAATTTTCAAATTTATTCCCTTTAAAAATAAAATCACCTCTCTTATGTTTCTATTTACATCGAATAGTATTTAAAATTTTAAAGGGGCTTTATTAGTATTATCGATATTTTTAGCCTGATAAGGATGTAAAAATACATTTTGGTACTAAATTAAAGTTTTTAATTTCTATATGGTTAATATATATTGAAATAAAGACGACTAAATCCATTTAAAATCATAAATTTACTTATTTAATTAATATATAGGTGATAAGGATAATTAATTCCCGGAACGACTTGTTTTTCCTTTCCCCGTCGATAAAATCCTGCGTAATTCGCCGGACCGTTTCGACTGTCCGGGCGTTGGAGGATTTATCTCCGAAAATCGGTAAATAACTCGAATTGCCTATCCCTTGGTTGAATTTGAACTAAGAACATTCCGCATGAAAGGTCTATTTACCTATACCAAAAATTTTTTCTCGAGCGGTGAGAAATAGTTAGGATGAGGATTAATACGGGGGTGATAAGTTTGGATAAGGATCGAGATATTCCTTCCATCTTTGATGAGATGATGAAAAGGATGCGTAGAAGCATGGAACGTGGATTTAGAGGTTTCCAGTTTGGTGAGGAAGAAGAATTCAGAGAGAGCATCTGGGAACCCTTCGAAGAAATGACGAAAATGTTCGAAGGGGAGGTTCCTGAAGACTTTAAGGAGTTCGTCGTGGAAGAAGATACGCCGAAAGGGAAAGTCAAAAGGTACGGACCCTTCGTCTACGGGTTTTCCTACTCCAAAAAGCCAGGGGAGGAGCCAGAGATACAGGAGTTTGGAAACGTCAGGCCCTCCGGACGGGGGAGGATAACACCCGCGCCGAGGGGAGAGCGGGAACCTTTAACTGAGATCGTCGATCTGAACGGCAAGTACGAGATTACGGTGGAACTGCCCGGTGTAAAGAAAAAAGAGATAGATCTATCAGCGACGGAAGAAACTCTCAGAGTTAAGACTACGGGTGAAAGGAAATATCAAAAAGAGGTCGATTTTGAAAGTTCGATAAATCCGGAAAAGGTAGATGCTAACTTTATAAATGGTATACTCACCGTGGAAGTCGAAAAGAAAGAGAAAGAGAAGAAGGAAGAGAATAAGATAGATATAAAGTAAATTGAATGATATAAAATGAGGAAATAATCATATAAAACCTTTTTTAAATTTTTTTATACGTTTTCAAATATTCAGATACTTCCGAACCTATTAAATCTCCCTCAGTTTATGGGGAGTTTATAAATAACGTCATTAATTCCCTAATGTAATTATAAAGAGCTAATATTGTTTTTTCGGGTTATTAAATATTTCTATTTATATATAAACTATATTGATAGTTATTGATCAATTATTTAGTCCAATAAGATATAATTTTGTAAACATTTATTATCTATAAAGATATAATGTTTTATAAGGGCTGTAATATCTTATTTTAGATTTTTACAACCTTATTAAAGGGATTTAAAGGAGGTGAAATTAATATGAAGAAAATAATGGCTTCTCTAATAAGTATAACCCTTATACTATCGGTTTTAGCTGTTCCTGCTCTCGCCAGACCAGGGAGGGGAAGACCGGACGTCAGCGAACCGGATGTAGAGGACATGGCTACTCTAGGACCTGGCGATAATTTTGAAGCGGATCTGGTAGCGGGACAGCACATAGATGTCGGAAATTTACTGGTTGAATACGACGGCGAAAACCTTCACGTGACTTACATGACTAAGGATAATTGGTACTTGATAGAAACTCATCTACAAGTTTCAACCGATTACGAAGGTATCCCGACGAACAGGGGTGGCAATCCCATACCCGGTCATTTCGAGTTCAGCGACTACTTTGAAAGAGAAGATGAGAACCAGGTGGCGAAATACCTGTACGTAATACCCGATTCACCCGAAAACCTATACATAGCGGCGCACGCAGTGGTCGAGAACGTAAAAGTGATACAAGAGGCGCCATATGGTGGCTCAGAAGTCGTCGACACGAAGCAGGCTTGGAGATACGATGGGACGCCGGTAATTGCCGAGCGTTCAAACCCAGATGCAGTTCTAAATCGTGATTTCGGTGAAGACGCTTCGAACTTCTACAGCCTCGGATACGGTGGAACTTTAAACGATGAAAATGATGCTGTGGAAAGCTTCTTCGGCGAATATTTTGAGGACAGACGCGACCCAGAAAATATCAGAGAGATGGAAGACCGGATCGACGAAGAGATGAAGGAAAAATTAACGAATACTGAAAACAACGCCGGGTGGATTATCGTGAAATTTGATCCGCCGGTGCTCAATGTAGAGGGAGAAAACGATCTGTTGATCGTGGAGGACACTTGGGGTCTACCTTACCCGCTCGAGTTGGCGGCGGTATTCGCCAGGACCGAAAGCGAGGATGATTGGACTTTCCTCTTTTTGGCGCACAACCAGCTACCGGACCCGGATACAGTGCATACAGTGACGCGGGGGAAATTAGGCGACTTGGATGAGGCCGTAGAAATTCTCGTTCAGGACGTAACGGATCCCGAATGGTTCTCCGAATTATTCCCAGGACAGAGGGAAACGCTAGACGGTTATGACCTAAACGCAATTGAAGCCCTAAATGATTACGTCGAAATTCAGGAAGAGACTGCATGGGCGGCACAGACCGAAAGGGAAGATGGGGAGATTACGAGTATCAGCCATGGATTCCCGGGAGGGAACTGGGCGACCTTCCTCAAAATAGAACTTATTGAGGAGGAGTAATCTAACCAAACTCCCTTTTTTTATTTTTTTAAAGGTAAATCGATGGGGTAGACCTCATATTTGACGAAATTTTTCGAAAAAGGTTGGATAAAATCGATATCTATCTTTTTATCTTCCTAAGCGGTTTTATTTTACTCATTGTTGAAACCGGGCGGTTTCTTTGAGTGGAGATTCTTCCGGAAAATAATATTTTTTGTCGAAGGACGTTTTACCTTTTATTTTTTAGGGGAATAAATTTAAGCCCGATCCGAATCCATGGAAGGAGGAATTTAATCCAGATTCGGTATTAAGTATTAATGTACGCCTCACCCTGTAATTTAATTCTAATATTTTTTCCTTCGCAAATCCGATTCGAGTTCCGGTATTCATTTCGGATTTATTTTATTAACCTGGAATAGGTTATTCGTCTGATCGGTCAGGAAAAACTCTTCGACTAATCTTCCAGATATTTACTTAAACTAGGAAGGCCTACCTTACTATGGGTTTTTTGTGTCTAGAAGGAGCAAATTCGACATTATTATGGATATATTAAATATCGCGAAGGGTGGCTCGAACAAGACGTCCATCCTTTACGGCGCTAATCTAAACAGTAAACTGGTTAACAAATATTTGGACGAATTGGTCGAAAAGAACTTTCTGGACGTCAACGAAGCCCCTTCGAAGAGGTTCACGACGACGGGGAAGGGTGTACAGTTTCTGAAAAATTACCGAAAGATAAAGGAAGTTTTCGATGAGGATTAAAACTTTAGAGTAATTCGTCCCCCACATCCGTTATCCTGATCTTCACGTCCCTTTCGACGAGGTTCATCTCTTCCAGAATAATCATTATTTCATCGGTCTTATCCGGGGATAGATTAAAGCGTTCGGCGATTTCTTCGATGGTTTTAGGTTTCCGATCCTTTAAAAAGGCCAGAACTCCTTCACACAACTCGCCTACATCGCTATCCCTATTAAAACTCTTTTTCCTTCCGGCGTGGGACAAGCTTATCACCATAGATAGGGGGATGGGCGTATCTATATAGTGTGAGGTAAGTTGGTTCCGGAACTCAGTTCCAGAACTCGGCTTCTCTCCTTTATTAAAGGTTATCTTCCGATAAGGGGATTAGACGAATGTTAAAGATCGTCAGCACGCCGAGAGGGGGGCGGCAATAAAATTCCCCAAATGTAAAAGGAGGTGTAACTGAATGAACAACAAAATTTTGACTAGCGTAATGGTTATAGGTATAGCACTCATGATGGGTGTAGCAAGCGGTATAGCTTACTTCTACGACTCCGCGGAGACCAGCGGAAGTTTCCAGGCGGGACACCTCGAGCTACAGGTAAGCTCGTATGGATCTTGGGATATGGGCGCCGCAGGTGATTGGACGGAAGTTAACGAAGAAGGGTTGATTACGTTCGATCTCGACGATATAAAACCTGGCGACTCTGGTAATCTAGAAATTTCGATCCACGTCTATGACAACCCGGCGTTCGCTCAGATCGTACTCGACAACGTATATGTGGAGAACGACCTGGACGAAGCGCTCGTGATTGACGTCGAATGGTGGAACGAAGATGAAATGATTTGCAGTATTTCGGACTTCCAAATGGACAACAAAGCGATACCACTCCCAGGAACATCAGAAGTTTACTTCGCCTGTGAGGACGAAATACCAGCGCTCGAAAACTGCAAAGACTACACTCTCGTAGTTAACATAGAATTCCCAACCAATCTGGAAAACCCGAACCAGTACCAAGGCGGACTCCTAGAGTTCGACATGAAGATCGAGATCGTACAAGCACGACACAACGACAACCCGTTCGGATGGTGCCCTGAGTAGAGCAACGTTCTAAAAATTCAGTGAGAGAAAAATGAGACGAACAATTTTGCCAATTTTGACGATAGGTCTAGTGATGATGTTGGCGGGAGCTGGTTCTCTCGCCTACTTCAGCGATTCCGAAACCAGCGAAGGCAACGTCTTCCGAGCGGGAACCTTGGAACTGTCTATCGAGATGACGGGTTACGAGGTCAACTGGGACGGACACGAACCGGTAGATGATCCGTTCTCGTTGGATGACGTGAAGCCCGGAGACAACGGGTGTTTCACGTACACTTTGACGCTCGAGGGCAACCCGGCATATATCTGCGCCGAAATAGAGGCAACTGCGGATTCGGACGACAATATCCGCGACAGCCTCGAATTCAAAATCTGGTGGTACGACCAGGAGATTGACTGGTTCACATGGGAAGAAGATAACCAGGTAATCGGCAAAAGCCTCGGGCAGATGGACCCGGACGAAAACAGAGAGGTGACGATCTGCTGGAGGATACCTGCAGACGTCGGAAACGAGATACAGGGACAGAACCTGGACATAGTGATCCGCTTCAAGGCGGAACAGGTAAGGCACAGAGAGGACATGATCTACGGAATAGCGCACGCTGACCAGTACGGACTCTATAGAATTTACCCGACGCTCGGAGAGGTCGAACTAATAGTTGAATACCCAGCAGAGGATGGTTACAGGAACGCTCTCGGCTACGACCTCAACCTGAACAGGCTGTACTTCTCGCGAGGCACTGCCTGGCCGGATGCAAGTCCTGAACTCAGGTACTACGACTTCGCGACGGAGGCAGTGGTCGAGACAGGGCACGATTTAGTCGGTCCGGTCTACGCTGCGGCCTGCAGAAACGGTGATTACTTCTACATCCCCGAGGAAACTAACAACCTGCGAAAGATCACTTTCGACGCAGCTGGAGACTTTGTCTCCGATGAAATAGTAATTTTGGATGTAGTTGATCCGGAGGCCTTCGATCAACTCGCCATGGGTGATATAGACTTCACCTTGAACGGTTCCGTGCTGATCGGTAGCACCACTAGTTTTTACTTCACACACGACATGGTTACCGGTGATTACCAAGAACTCACAGCCGATAGACAATACCAGCTCGCCTTCGGTCCCGACGGGACGCTGTGGGCGAACCACCATACTGAAGAGCAAATGTACTGGATTGAGGATCCGCTCGATCTGAACGTTGGATCCCTTGAAGGCAAGCTAGTGGAGGCTGAAGAGGCCGGCGTCGGCGGCGATGGTTACTACGACCTTGCCGGCTGGTGGCCGTGCCAAAGGAATCTGGAGTAGAACGTCTAGAAAGATCAAAGACTTAGCTTAACTTTCCGGGAGGATTGCATGCCATCTTTCCTCCCTTTTCATGCTCATGAGGCGGTGGCGACGGCGGAGGTTCAAATTCACACACGGTGGATTCGCCGCTCAGGAGGGCGGCCTAGAAATGCTCCGAACCGGGAGAGAAAATGGAAATGAAAGTGGAATTTGAAAGAAGATGCCCGGAATGCGGGCGTGAACTGGTAGAGGCCGCGGACTGGCCGGACGACTGGCTGGTCTGCCTGAACTGCCTCCACTCGGAGGAGTCGGAGGAGGGGAAGGGCCGCGAAAGCGCCCGGACGGACAGGGCAGGAGTAGGTGCATCGAGATGATGAAGAAAATGCTCGCTGGAATCGCTATGATGGGTTTAGTTCTGCTTTTCGTAAATCTTTCCGGCGGCCTGGCGTACTTTTCCGACGTAATGGTCAGCGAAGGTAACAGGTTGCAGGCCGGGCAGCTGGAGATACGGTTGGATCGTGACGAAATTCCCTTCGATGAGAGTTGTGTCAGACCCGGCGAGACCGGTGAGGGCAGTTTGATGCTTCACGTTTACGACAATCCGGCGTGGGTCCGGTTGGATCTGGAGGGGGTTTCGGGGGAGGGTGTTCTCTCCGAGGAGCTCGTGTTTACGGTGGAACTCGAGGATGTTTATCAGTGGTCGGGAACTGCTGACGAGTTTCCCGTGAGCATCGAGCTGGGTGACGAGCCCTTTGAAAACTGCACGGATTACGAACTGACCGTCAGGTGGGAGTTTCCTGACGGGGTCGATGTCTCCCAGAAGGATAACCTAGAGTTCGACATGATCTTCAACGCGTATCAGAGCCGACATCACCCCCAGGGCACGGAATCCTTCGAGTCGGGTTTTTACTCAGTGGTGAAGGTCGAGGGGAACGTGTTCACGACCGGGTGCTGGATAGAGTGCGAGACTGCCTGGGCCTACGGAGGCGATTACGCGGAAAATAACTGGGATCATGCGACCGGTCGAAGTTGGGGCTGGACGAACGGGCCGCTGGACGGCGGTGAGAACTACACGTTCGAGCTCTGGGCAGGCGCTGCACAAAACGATTTAGACAAGGGGACGCTCGTGGGGACCTTGTACGTGGAACATATCGATGGAGTCTGGAGGGTCACCTATCGGACGTTCGACGGGTTTGCGATGAGCGAGGCCCATCTATGGGTCGGTGAAGACGTCCTTCCCAATGGAGACGGGAACTACACGGCTGCGCCGGGGCAGTTCCCGTACAAGGAGGAGGGGATATCGACCGAATACACGTTCGAAGTTACGGGTCTTCCCTCCGAAGGTATCTACGTGGCGGCACATGCGATGGTCTGCGGAGATTACGAGGCCGTCGAAGGCCAGGATTTACCCGGAGATAGGGAAGATTCGACCGCAGTCATGCCCGAAGAGGAACCTGAACCGGCCGAGCTCGTCGTCGGAATCCGGCATGGAGACGAGGTGATTGCCGGCGAGAACCTGGTCGTGGTTTACGAGGTCGTCAACGTAGGCGGCGTGGAAGCTGCTCAAGACGTCCGGTTTTCTGTGGATGGGGAGGAGTGCTCGTCAGAGGGGGTTGCTCTGGATCCTGGTGATTCCGTGGGGGGAGAGTTTTCGTATTCGACAGGTGCGGATGATCGAGGTGAGATAACGATAAAGGTGGCTACTGATGACGACGAGAAGTTTGGGACTGTATTCATCGGGGAGGGTCCGGAAGAATTTGGAGGTCGAGAAGATGATGACGTTGAGCGGGATATGGAGGCCGAGGATGAAGATGAAGAGTCAGGGGATAAAGGTTCTGTCGGAGATTCCGATAGGGAAGAGGACGTCGGTGTAGAAATAGTTGATGAAGAAACATTTGACGAAGAGGAGGAAGATGAGGGGATGGAAGGCGTAGAAGGAGAATTAGAAGGGGGTTCTAGCGATGAGGTGGAACATGAGGATGATGATCGGGGAGAAGGGGGAAATTTGGGTGAAGATGAAGAATTAGAGAACATCGGTGGTTGAGGTGGAGAAGAAAAATGCTTTAAAGTTCCTGGTTTTCGGGACTGTTTTGGGCATCGTTGTATTTCCTTTTTTGTCGGGACATTGGACTCCTCTGATAGTGCTTAGCGACAGCATGGAGCCGGTCATGAGTTCCGGCGACTTGATTGTTTACGAAAGGGCTGAGGCTTCCGATATTCGGGAGGGTGATATACTTGCGTTCGAAGACCCGTCGGGTAGGGCTGACGTCCTGATCACGCATAGGGTCATAAGTATATCTACCGATGGGGAGCTTTCCTTTCAGACGAAGGGCGATGCGGTGAACGAACAGGACCCCTTCACCGTCGGCGAGGGTGAGGTCAGGGGGAAGATAATTGCCCAAATACCTTATCTCGGATACCTTTTCCACCACGGTCAAAGTCCCTACGTGTTGTTTTTAATGGTTTTAGCCCCGGCGGCGATGATAACGGCCTTTGAAGTTAACAACATTTCGAAGTATGCGAATCCGGTCAGGGCTGCCCGCGACGAGAGGAAGGAGGCGAGGTCGAAGAGGAGGGAGAGTAGAAAAAGTAAGGAAATTAATTTTAAGATATTTACATTTTTATTTATCTCGTTTATAATCTTCTTCGGGGTAATTTCCTTTCCGAGCTTGCTTCAGAGTGGTTACGTCGAGGAGTCTCGAGAAGTCGAGGCCGGAATTCTCCCAAAGTCGGTTTATTATTCGGCGGAAGGTATCTCAGTCCCACAGCATGCGGTCGTCCCTGGACGGATCGGGAGAAGTTTTGAAGCCGGTGATTCCGGTGTATTGGCGGTGGCTCCGGCCTTCGTACCCGCCTTCTGGGTGGGGGTTTTCGGCGGCTTGTGGCCATATCTCCCGGCCTCGTTTGCTATCCTGGGCCCTTCGCTTATACTAGTTTCAGTTTTATACCCAGTTTGGGGGCCGAAAGAGGCCGGAAAGAGTTACAGAAAGAGGAGACGAGGAAAGAGGAAGCGGTAAATATTCTATGAAAAGATTATTATTTATTTAAAGTTAAAGTAGAGAGTGAGAGGAGATGATCGATGAACCGAAAAGTCGTTATTGGAGAGTATTTCCCTGTTATAGCAGTTCTCCTCTGTATCGTGGCGGCATTTGGAGGTTTTTTAACTTTCCAGTCCTTTAGGACGGATTACGAGTCCGTGAGGGAGGAAACCTTCCTAACGTCTTATTCCGGTTCTTACGAACACGAGGCGGTGGTCGTCGAGGATTCCGTTTTGTGGAGCGAAGGGGAGGTTTTGAGGAACAGGTCCGACTACCTTTCCCGTTTTATGCCTGTTCTTGACGCTCGGTTCGATCTGGAGTTTTCACGCGCTTTGACGAGCGGAGAGGTCAGCCTCAGTTCAGGTATTTTGTTGACTTTGACGATCGGCGGTGAGGTGTATTGGGAGGATTTTATTGTGAAGGACGAAGTTTCGGAAAGTTTTCCGCGGAGGGAGGTCGGCACCTCCTTTGAGATAAGTCCGGAAATTGTGGAAAATTTGAAGGACGAAATTCGGGAAAGTATAGGGGTGGAAGTTGGAAGTTTACGGGCCAGAATCTTGACGAAGGTCGATATAAGCGGTGAGATCGAGGGTGAGGGGGTCGATAGGTCGGAGGAGTTGGAGATGGTTATCGAGGAGAGGGGTCCTCTCTACAACGTGAGTACGGATTCCGTCGACCGAAGAATTACAAAGACGACCTACGTCGACGTCCCCGTGGAGACTCCAACTCGAGAAAAAATTCTCTCGATCTTATTACTGGTCGTTCCTCTGTCAATTTTAGGTCTAGTGGCGTACGAGTGGAGGGGGATAGACGAGGAGGAAGTGAAGGCTTTCAGGGAGAGCCGGAAAAAGTCGGAGTTTGATGATTGGATCAGCAGAGGGAAAGTTCCGGATTTGGAGTTTAGGGAAGAGATAAAAATAGACTCGTTAAAGGATTTGGTCGATCTCGCCGTCGATCTCGAAAAGAGGGTCATCTACGACGAAGGGAAATCGACATACTACGTCTTCCACGAGGATATTCTCTACACCTACGGCGAGTCGAGCAAAATATTGAGGGAATAGGGAGCTTACTATCCCCGCTCATGATGGAATAGCTCTAAGAAGTTACCCGACATGTCTTTTGACTCTAATAAAGCGTTTCCGACGGGACAGACAACCTATTAATGACGAAGAGAAGTCAGAAGCGGAAGTGGAGGAAGAAAATGAGTATTAAAGAAAAAATCGGCTACGGGTTTATAATTTTGGTGATCTTTTCGGTCGCGTTTTTTTTCTTTACCCCCGCTCAATTTCTCAGAGGTCGCGGCACGAGCATGGAGCCCGTACTCCATGATGGGGACGGTATAGTGATAGTCCCTCCGAGCTGGGTCGAGGTCGATGAGGGGGAGATAATAGCTTTCTATCACGGCGGTTCTATTGTAGTACATCAAGTCATCGGTTTCGAGGATGAGAGGATAATAACTAGGGGTGTTAACCGTCCCGAGGATGATGTGGAGAGGGTGGAACCGTCGGATGTGATCGGAGTCCACGTCTTGACGATACCGAAAGCGGGGATATTACTGCAACATGTGGACTCCTCAGCTGGTTTTGTCCTTCTTGTCGTAGTCCCAACGGCTCTGATCGTGTTCAACGAATCTAGAAAGATCCATAGGGAACTGAGGAAAGGGGATAATTAAGCGTACTGGAAACCCTAAGCTTGACGAGGTCGCGTCAAGCCGTTTGTGGAAAAAGGCGATGGAAAGTTTAAAAGATTCGACAATATTTGCCGTCGACCGTCGTTTTGTCCGGGTTTGTCCATCTTTGAACTCATCTAATCTAAGATATCGGTGCTCTAGTTTGAAGAAGGTCGACGGCCAGTTACCTCCAATTTTCCGACCGGATTTTATACCTCTTCAAGGTCCTTAAACGTTTCAAGATACCCTAAATATTCGGAGTTTGTCGGTATCTTCGTCGATGTAGGAGTCTGATGTTTCCGGCGGTTGAACTTTCCGTCCGTTTAACTTTTACCTTTTGCAGATCCGATGACTTTTATTCTGTCTTGGATCGTTTAAACTCCTTCCTTTATGCTGAAGCTAAATTTCCAGGTTTTCGACGTATATTTACGGATTATAAGGCTTTTCTTTGAATACGTGGCCACATTCACATCTATATACGGACTTAGGATTTAATTTAGCAACACATATTGAATCTTCTGCTCCACATTCCGGGCATTCTGGCATAGGATCACCATTTTTGTAATCTAAAGATTTTTATTAATCTTTTCCGGGTAGAGGGAAACACATCCGTATTCGTAGGGATCCGGCTTTTATCGAGGGGCTTCTAAATTCTCGAAACATCCCTCCGAAGGGGGAGTTCCCCTTTTTCTTAAGTATAATTTCTAACTACGAAGAGTTTTTCCGATGAGTTGTAATTTCGCAATTGAGGGCACATTCAAGTCATTCTTGTCGTAGGACGGCGGCGTTTCGGTTTTTAGATTCGAGGTATGAGAGAGTTAAATAAAGTGACTTTTTTGAAAAAGGTATAAATGAGAACTTTAAGGGAAGCTAAAGAGATGTAATAATGGAAAGATGAGAAAGATGCAGAAAAAATTGAAGCAAGGTAACTCGGACCTCATAAAATCTTTCATTGAAATTCAGGAGGATCCGGAAAATTACGAGCCCTGGGTGCCTTACTCACACCAGGGGATCGTAGGTTTTATAGACCTCGTCATAGAGCGCCCTTCTGAAATCTCACTATTTAAATTTTCCAGAGAAGCCGAAAAAATCGAAAAAATAATCAAAAACTTTAAGTTGGAGATTATAGTCTATCCCAAGAGCAGAAATATGGCGTCGAAGGAGATCAAGTCCTATCTGGTGTTCGAGGATAGCAAGAAAAATAGAAGGAAGGTACTTTCTCAAGAGAAGCTCCTCAAGAAACAACCCTTCGATATTATGTTTTTAGACAAGGATAGAGGACGGATAGAGTCTATATTCGAGTTAAGGGATTCCTTACCTAGGCTTTTCCAGACCAGGAAAATACGTCTGGAACCAAGGGCGTTGCAGGAATTGTTTACGAATCCAAATCATGACCAGATCTCGAGGGCGTTGATAAATCTGGAGGATCCGCCGGATAAAATAACCAGGAAGCTCGTCAGAAAGACCGAGAGATACATAGAGAGAAATGATGAATTTCCGAACAGGACCGAAAATCTTGAAAGGGAAGAGAAAGAAAGTAGATCGGGATCCTACGGAAGAACGGCAAGAGAAAACGATATTAAAAAGGCTAAACAACCCTAGAAAGGTTCTGCCTATCGGTAAAAAGAATAAAAACTTTCTACTAATACATTTTTAGATGTTTAGATTACTATTCCTTAGCTTGAAGCAATCTGTCGGCTAATTCGACAATTTTCTCTCGATCTTCAAGTTTCTCCACCCATTCCCCCGGGATACCTTCCTCTCCGTGATAGGCCCCGGCGATCGCTCCGGTCATCGCTCCAATAGTGTCCGCATCCCCCCCGAGGCTCACGGCGTAAGTCACGGCTTCGGAAAAATTGTTTGGATGAGAAAGGAAGGAATAAATAGCAGTCGGAACTGAGTTGAAGCTTTCGACCCCATTACCCAGCTTTCGAACGATTTCTACCCGGTCTGTGTCTCGCCCTATCATCTCGCCGACGACTTCGAGCTTTTCGATAAACTCGTCTTCCTCCACGAACCTTCCGACTTCCTTCAGGAACTCCTCAGGGTCGAAGTACTCCGAAGGGTCCAGCCCGGTTACGAAGGCGATCGAGAAGGACTGTAGGACGGCCCCCTCTACGCCCAGTCTGTGAGAGTGAGTGATTCGGCTACAGTCCCGAACGAACGATCTCAAGTTTGCCAAGTTATCGTGACAGAAAAGTCCGGCCGGCGCGGTCCGCATGGAAGACCCGTTCCCATAAGACCCCTCGCCTCCGAACAATCTACGAGCAGGTTTATACCACTCCTCCCCCTCCTCCAAAGCTTCGATCACCTGTATCGAACCTGGACCGTACCCCCTTTGAGGGTCGAAATTTTCCACCAACCTTTCCGCAAAGTGGGGGCCGTCAAATTTTCCTCTCTCGGCTAATGATTCCGCTAAACCGATCATCTGCTGAGTGTCGTCCGTGTATCGGAGTAAATCCTTCTCCGCTGCTATACTTTCGATGTTTTTTCCTTCAGTTATGCTTCCGCTCTCTCTAGTTCTGCCAAGAGAATCCCCGATCCCCGTGCCGAGGAGCGATCCCCTAAACTTGGACCTCAAATCCATTGTCACTCCTCCACGGATACTAGCGGTAGGATGTCATCCAGGATAAACTCTATAAATTCATTCTCCTCGAGCTTGCTGAAAAGAACCACGACCGAGTTTCGAGTGACACCGACGACTATACCTTTCTCTTTTACTTCGAATACCGCGTACCATATTTTTCCATGATCCAGATATTCTTGGTAAAGGGAAGTGTCCGCTATCGACGAACCGTAAAGCGCTAATTTTCCTACGTCGGGGAGGTCCACGTTGTCGAAATAGATGACTTTGGTCGCTCGCGGATTGCTTTCGTGAAGTTCCTTCAAAGTCTCTTCCTTTATCTTCGCTTCGACTATATTGCCCTTCGTCAAAAAAACCGCTTCGCTGAGTTTGTTCGCAATTTTGTTCGCTTTAGGTTTTTCCGCCAGTATAGCTAAAAATATTTCACCTTTCTTTTCCGTGAAGACAATTCTCGTTTCTTTAGTTTTTGGAACCTCAATTTCGCCGTCCCTATGGTATATGGAGACTACTGTATCCTTGCTGTAAATCCCGTGCAGAGTTTCTTCCTCGGTTTCTAAATCGGTCACTTCTTCTATCAATTTCCCCTCGTAGTCCAGACTTTCGTAGGCTTCCTCCTCCCTGAAGTCCTTCAACTTCCGGGCTATGAAACCCAAATCGGTGTCTTCCGAAATCCGGAAAATTTTGCCCGTGCTGACCATAATATCCCTATTCTCTAAGCAAGATCAAACAAGAAAACCTTTTCGGACTTTTATAAAGGTTCGTCCGGGGTTTATCTTCCCGCCTAACGTTTTTAAAATTGTTTCTTATCTTACATCTTCTTGAGAAGATTTTTCTTTTCACGTGAGCGGGAGGTGGTTTCCACGTTTCGAGACGGATTTCAATTCTCGTGCCGAAAGACCACCGATATTCACTCATATCGAAATTAAATCCCTTTAATGAGGTCTAAAGTTTTTTTCGCATTTAAAAAGAGTCCAGAGTACCTGTTTAGCACTTCACCGCTTTTACCATTTCTTTGTATGGGTCTAGGTCTCGTTGTTTCCATGTGGTTAGTAGGGTCATGATTGTTTCGTGGATTTTCACGCCTTTTTGGCTTCTGAGTCCGCCGATTATTTTTCGGTGTACGACGTGTTCTCTGAGGGCTCTTTCGGCTTGGTTGTTGGTCGGCTCTACCTCTGGTTCGGTGAGGAAGGTGAACCAGTGCTTTCTGCCGTTCTTTATCTTTTTGATCAGATCTTCCAATTTTTCGCTTTCGTAGTCTTGGTCTAGGAGTTTTTCGAGTTCTTTTTCGACTTTTTCTCTCCGTTCTTCTCGTTTGTCTGGCGGAGGATCCTTTCCAACAAATTCTGTCAGGTTTTTGTAGAGTTGGTGAAGTTTTTCACTTATCGGCTCTGCTTCTTCGCACTTGTCCGCCAGGTCTTCGGCTTCTCTCAATAAGTGTGCCCAGCACCGTTGTAGGTCTGCTTGTGGTGAAATGTTTTTGACGTAGGTCGCGTAGGAGCTCCAACCGTCGCTGACAATAGTTCCGTCATAATTTTTGCCGAGTACTTCTTTCAGAACTTTCTTTCCTCTACTCTTCCTCAAAGCAACTAGGGTTTCGCTTCCGGTGGTGAACGCCCAGATCCAGTGCTGTTCTCCATCGACGTTCATTCCTGTCTCGTCGATATAGAGAACTTCCGTGTTCCGAACATTTTCCCAGATTTTCTCGTATTCAGGTTGGAGCCAGTCGCTCGTCCTTCTCAAAAAATCCAAAACTGAGGCTGGCGAGACTTTTAGGTTGTACTGCCATTCGAACAGGTCTGAAACTTTTCGATACGGGATTCTCTCCTCGTATTTGAGCAATGTCGCCTGAATCAGAACGTTCTTCCCGAAACGACCCTCCTCGGGACAGTCCGGGTGTGAAGCGACTACTTCTTCACCACAATCACTGCATTCGTAATGACCGAGCTTGTACTCTTTCGCAACCACTGGCTCGGGTTCGGGAATATCTTCTAAAACTCTCGATTCGATCTCTCTAGGCTCTTCGAGCCTGGTGCCGCATTCGGGACAGTTCTCCTCCTCGACCACTATCGTCTGCTCAGGGTCGGGCTTCGACCTCGTAGTCCCCTCGTGTCCTTTCTTCCGGCCCCTCTTCATCCCTTCGAAACCGGAAGATTTCGACTTTGAAGATCCACGCTTCTTGCTTGAAGGAGTGTGAGGATTTCTGTATTTCCGCAACTTCTTGTGCAACCGTTTGATTTTCTCATCTCTCAACGCAAGCTTTTCTTCAAGCTCTTCGACCCGCTGTTCAAGCTCCTCAACACGAGGACAGGAAGAACAATCTAAGGATTCTTCACTCATCATCGCTTTCAATCAGAACAGCCCTCACTTTCTTTCCAATCCAGTGCTTCGGAACATAAATCCTGCCGCTGTTACCGCCCTTCTTAGCTTCCTTCTCGACAACCTCGTATCCTTCCATTTCGATCCTAATAGGCTCATCAACAACCATGGTGGTTACTTTGTAGTTACTCATCCTTAATAAATCTATCCCAAACATTACCAAAACGAAACGCTAAACAATTACAGTCCAGAGAAATTAAAATCTCTCGTTATGGGGTTTTTAGAGATTTCCTTACGGGCCGAATCGTCGTGACGGTTTTAAAAATTAGGATAACAGAACCACAAAAGGTATCCGGGTGGAGAGGAGAACAATGAGCGAATCTGAAATCAAAAAGTCGCATATAAAGGAAATTATTTTAGAGAATTTCATGAGCTACGACTATGCTCGAATACCCTTCAAGCCGGGGTTAAATTTGATAAGCGGCCCTAACGGAGCGGGTAAGTCCTCTATTTTGCTCGCACTTTCGCTCGCGCTAGGGCAGTCTCATACGGAGAGGTCCAGGAAGCTCAGCGACCTGATAAGGAGGGGGGAGGAGATGGGTCGGGTGAGCGTCGTCTTCGATAACTCCAAGAAGGATGGAAGGAGGCCGATACCGGATTCGGATTCCGACTCTTACACCCTCTCACGGTACTTGAAGGAGGACGGAAATTACTGGCACGAGGCAAATTACGAAACGGTGACTAAGGAAGAGGTCAAAAGGATCCTTTCACAGCTTTCCATAAACCCGGACAACATGCTTATAGTCATGCATCAAGGCATGATAGATGTTTTCGGGGCTATAGACGCTCAAGAGAGGTTGAAAACAGTTGAAGAGGCCGTCGGTTTAAGCGAATATAGAAAAAGGATACTCAAGGCTAGGGAAAACTTGTCGCATAAGTTGAGTGAAGAGGAATCTATAAACGCAAAACTGGAGGATGCCCGGGAAACCTTGGAACATTGGGAGGGGGAATACGAGCGTTACAAGAGGAAACAGGATCTCGTCGAAAGGAAAAATCGTTTGGAGAGAGAATATGCTTGGGCCAAATGGTGGAGGCAAAAGGAGAGGGTCGATAAATTGGAATCCGATATTAATTCGGAGAAGGAAAATCTGGAGGAAATAAAGGAGGATTTGGAGAAATCGGAGGGGAAAGAAAAGGAAGCCGAGGGTGAAATAGAAAAATTGGATCAGGAACTTGACAATCTCCATAGAGATGTCGTAAATCTTGAAAGAAACAAGAGCGAAGCCGAGACTAAAACGGATATAATGGAGAAATTGAAAAATATAGATCGGGATATCCTATCCGAATTTTCCGAAGATTTGGAAAGTTTGGAGGAGAGGAGACGGGAGCTCGAAGGGGATATAGAAGATCTGGAAGGTTCTATAGTCGATAAGAAACGTAGGCGGAGTCAGTCACTGGAAAAATACACGAACCATAAAGTGAGGAAGTCCGTGCTCAGTTTCAGACGCGAATTGATCGAAGATAGAATATCGGACCTCGAAAGCGAGCTTAAAAGGAAGAAGAGAGAGTTGGAGGAACTCGAAGAGGAGGCGGAGGAAAAGGGGGACAAAATTCGTACCGATAGAAACTCTCGTGACATTCTCGAGGACATTCGAGTGACAAAGGCAAAGCTGTCGAACTTGGAGGACGTCTCGTCCGATGCCGAGAGGATGTATAGGGATCACAAAGAACTACTCGAAGAATTGGAGGAAAAAGCCATGGTGGCGGAGAGGAACCGTAAGGATGCTTTGGAGGAGCTAGAAGTTAGGAAGGAGAGGTGGAGAGAGGAACTGCAACAACTTTTGAAGAAGGTGAGGGACACCTATAGAAAGATTCTGGAAAGGGTGAACGGAGTGGGCGACGTCCGGTTGATCAATCCCGCGGACATCGATGAAGCCGGTCTGGAACTTACGGTGGGTTTTCGGGGAGCCGAACCACAGACTCTGGACGCCTACACGCAGAGCGGCGGTGAGAGGTCGACGTCGATAATGTGTTTTCTGCTGGCTCTGCAGCAGCATATCAAATCACCCGTACGTGCTTTGGACGAATTTGAGCTTCATATGGATCCTAGAAATAGGCAAATGATGATGAGAGAACTTTTAGGGCTTATGGAGGAGAGTGATAGTCAGTATATCGTCATTACGCCGGGCAGGCTGGTGGAAATTGAAGAGGTGCCGAACGTCATCGCAGTTCAAAATGCGGCCGGTTCTTCGGAAGTGAAGGTGGCTACCTGATGGTGAGCGAGAAAAAAAAGAGGGAGTTAATGGAGAGGATAATCGATCTCGCGGAGTCAGTCCGCGGTCGAGAGGCGGATCCGTTCGAAGTTGACGTTTCGGACTTTCTAAAAAGGTTAAATGAGATATTTCAGGAGGTAGACGATCCCGAGGAGCTCTTGCTCGATATTAGAGCCGTTCTGGCTCTGAGCGACGTAGTTTCTCAACAGGAGAGTTGGATCAAGCACAAGTCCTCCCTTTTACACTTCGATCCCATGTTGGTATCTTGGAAGGTCAGAGGGCTATCCGAGAAGCAGCTGGCCTACGTCTTGGTTAATTCGTGGCACCCTATAGTGGAGATGGAGTCCATCGCGAAGCCGGGGATTCGAGAAGCCATGGAGTACTGGCGGGATTTGGAGCCCCTTTCCGAACGAGGGGTGGAGTTGGACGCTGAAGAGAAGGCTACGGGGGAGATCACGCGCGAAGAACTTTCCGAATACGGGTTTCAATCGGAGGAGGATTTCGAAGAGGCTATAGAGCGTAAGTGGGAGGAGCTTAAGAGGATGGCCGACGGGGACGAGGAGATACTTTACTGGGATTTCGTCGATTCGGAGGTCTTTAGAGACACCGTTCGGAACGCTTGGCTGACGAGTTATCTGATAAGTTACGGATACGCGGCCGTCGAGATAAATCCGTTGGAGGACAAGATAACTTTAAAACCTCGCGAAGAGGGTGGTAACGCTTCTCAGAAGACGGCCACTTCCGTACCCATATCCGTCTCCTACGAGGAATGGAAGGAGAGGAGGAAAGAAGATGCCTGAAGATGAGGAAGACATAGGCGCAGTTCGCGACAAGGTGGAGAGAGCAGCTCAGCTGATTTTGTTCAAGCGTCACCGCGAGCCGGGAGCGAAGGATTGGGAGTTGAAACAGACTCTGGGGAAGAGGTACGAGGAGATAGTCGATATGCTGGACGAGGAATTGAGTCGGATGGGTCTGACCGTAAAGAAGATAGATGAGGATAAGGACGGACCGACCCGTTATTACGCGACCATGGAGGGCCATCCGCGGCTTTCGGACAGGACCTTCGGTTGGAGGATAGATGACATGGCTTGTCTGACGATCATCCTGTCGTATATCCAGGCGAAGAGGGGTAAGGCTCCGATCGACGAGGTGGAGGAGATTTTGAGGGAAAAAATACCGAAATGGCGAGTCGATCAGAACATCAATAGGTTCTCCAAGATGGGTTACATATCCGAGGAAGACGGGATGTTGACCATGGATTGGCGGGCTAGGGCGGAGATAGATCAGGAGGAAATGCTGGAGGAACTCTTGAGCAAGGAAGTTCAGGATTCGGACGAAGGGTCGGACGGAAGCCCTAGCTATTGAATCGTTTCAGGTTGTTTTTTACCGATATCTGCTTCGAAGCGATTTTTTCTCCTCTTCTATCACCATGTTAAGAAATTCGTCCGTGATGTCGCTTTCCTTTTCTAAAATGCGTTTAGCGGCGGACGGGGTGATACCTTTCCCTACGAGGGCCGCCGCGGCCGGTTTACCGTAGTTGGAGATTAGTTCAGCGGTCCTTTCGATGTTTTTCCAAGTTTCGCTTTTCCTCTCCTTTTTAGACCCACTTTTCACCCGGTCAAAAGTCCTCCTAATCGAGCGCTTCTCCTCTTCTAAAGCTCCAATTTTCCGAGACCCGCATTTCGGACATGTGGGGGGTTCGCTAAGTTCGTGGACTTCCATTATCTCGACCCAGTCCTTGCATTCGGCGCACGCGAAAGCTCGCTCTCCGCTCAACAACCTCGCCCTCACGGAACCCAAAATCAGTCGCTTCATCCTCCTTGGCGAGACGGGTTCGAATGTAAGGGACCGTTCCTCCCACGCAGGTTCGGAGAGGGGTGAAGGGTTCGACAAGATTCCCAGAGAGGAAAGCTTCAACTCGCCGGCCGTAATCCGTTTCAGGACTTTCAGGGCTCTCGGGAGATCCAGATCCTTCCTCACGACCTCCTTAAAGGTCTCCTCGTGGACGGGCGTCCCCTTCGAACCTTTGATCAACTGTTCGACCTCCGTGGATGTCATCTCAGCCTCCTTTTCGAGGGTCCCCATCCTCCTGGCGATCTGAACTATTCGCCATTTGAAAAATCTGCTGTCCTCTATGACCGTCTCCAGAGTTTCCTCAAAATTTCGCCCCATATCCCCGGTCAAGATCGCCTTTATTTCCCTTGGTCTGAGCCTCTCCGATCTCAGAAGGATACGGTAAGGGTCCACGGTTACGGCCACGGATTCCCCCAGCTCGTCGGCGGCCTTACGGGCGATAAATCTGGCCAGAGTCCTGTTCGTGAGGGTGCCGAAACAGGCGTGGACGACGAGGGTGTCCTCGGCCTTTTCAAGGACGACTTTGCCGTCAGTTGGAATATCGTAACCCTCTTCGAAGTGTTCCTCCACCGGTTTCAGGGATTTCTTCAAGCTACCCGCGTCCAGATCCAGGGATTGCGAGATCGAGGAAGAAGCCTCGTCGAAGCTAATACCGTCCTTCATTAGTTTTACCAGCCTCTCCCTCAGTCTTCCCACCTCCTGCGAGACCGAATAGGGCACCGGGATCTCCTCACCCATCCACGAAGGAACGGCGCCTACGGGGTCCTCCGCAGGCTTTACGAAAACCTTGTCTTTAAAAACCTGAACTATTCTCCATACCGACCCGCTCATCACGAACTTAGCTCCGGGCTCGCCGTACTCGGCTACGAAGGGTTCGTCCAGGACGCCGACCGCCTCGTCTTTCGTGTCGTCGATGACTAGATATTGCTTCATTTCAGGTATCATGGAGAGCGATCCGAAGTAGTAATCGTAAATTCTACTCCCCTTACTCGGCCGGGTGAAGACCTCTTCGTCCGATCTCAACCAAACGAGCCTGCGGGACAAATCTTCCAGAAATTTCAAAACTTCTAATATATCTTCTTTCTCCAGATTTCGAAATGGGTAGGCCCTTTTCAAAATATTTAAAGTGTCATCTACCTTCCATTCTCTTTCCGCCACGATCATACCCACTATTTCGTGAGAAAGAACGTCCAACGGTTTTTCAGGAATTTTGACGGGTTCGAGTTCCCTACCTCTCGACCTGCCGATGATTATCGAGCTCTCCACTCCGTCTGTCGGATCCTTGACCATGATCCTACCTTTGGACTTTTCAGTAATTCTGTGACCGCTTCTGCCGACCCTCTGCAGAAGTCTGGCGACCTGCCGGGGTGAATTGTACTGTATACAGAGATCCACCCGCCCGATATCCATGCCGAGTTCCATGGAGGAGGTACATATGACGCCTCTCAGCTCCCCCGACTTCAGATTTTCCTCTACCCTCCTCCGGGCGAACGTGGATAGCGAACCGTGGTGGACGCTCACGGGAAATTCCATATCCCACATCTTAAAACGGCTGGACAGAACCTCCGACATGGGTCTCGTATTTGTAAATATAAGGGTGGTTTCGTGATCCTCTATAAGTTTCCTCATCTCGCGCAACCTCGCGGCCACTTCGGGATATGTGTAGATTTCGGAAGCCAGGGATTCGTCGGTTTCGGAGACGTCCGGATATAGGAAATCTAAGTCGATTTCTCTGACCATCGTTACGTCCACAATTTTGTGAGGCCGGTCTGTTCCGACCAAAAACTTGGCGACCTCCTCCGGGGAACCTACGGTCGCAGACAGGCCGATCGTCTGAAAATCTCCACCCTTCATTCGCCTCATCCTCTCCATCGAGAGGGATAGTTGAGCTCCTCTCTTGTTTCCGGCTAGTTCGTGAACTTCGTCCACTATGACCCATTTGACCTTTGCGGCGTGGTTGCTGATTCTCTTACCTACTAGCAGGAGTTGAAACGTCTCTGGAGTCGTTATCAATACGTCGGGGGGATTAAGCGCCTGTTTTCTCCTTTCCCGCTTCGATGTGTCTCCGTGTCTTACGGAAACTTTAAGGTCTAGGGCTCTGCACCACCATCTCAACCTGTCCAACATGTCCCGATTCAGCGCTCTGAGAGGGGTGATGTATATGAGTTTTATTCCCTTCTCCCTTGGACTTCGCAAGATTTTGTCCAAAACCGGCAGGAAGGCCGCTTCGGTTTTACCCGTGCCGGCGGGTGCGATCAGTAGAGTGTTTTCCCCTTCGAGGATGGGTGGGATGGCCTTCTTTTGAGGCAGGGTCGGTTCGTCGAAGCCTCGTTCATCCAAGAGTTTTATTAGGGGGTTTGCCAGTTTTTCGAATACGGATCCTTCTTTCATTTTTAATCCTCTGGGGATTCCTTTCCCTTTTAGTCTTCAAAATAGGAAGGGATAAAAAGTAGTTGTCCCGTCTCGAAGGACCTTCGTTTCGTTTGAATCTGTTAGATACGTGACCAAATTGAGTGAAAATAATGAGGTAGGTCCGTGCAATTATGCCTATTATAATAGAGAGATGAGACGAACTTGGAGTCGGGGAAGGTTAAGAATATAATGGTGGAATATATAAAATCTCGATGAGGTGATCTGATGGTTTCATTCAGATGGTTCGGACAGGCCTGTCTTGAAATAGGGAATTCGGTTACGATAGTGACGGACCCTCACGACGGGGAATCCGTGGGTCTCGGGGTACCGAAGGTTAAAGGCGATATAGTGACGCTTTCCCACCGTCATTTCGATCACACCAGCGGGAAAAAGCTCGTCTCCAAGGAGGACACCGACACTATGGAAGGTAGCGGAGAAAGGGAGGTCAAGGGCATCAAAGTCGAAGGGATCGACAGTTTTCATGACAAGGCGGAAGGGGCAAAGCGGGGGGAAAATACGATTTTCATCTTCGAAATGGACGGCTTCAGAATATGTCATCTGGGCGATCTTGGTCACAGGCTCTCGGAAGACGCAATTGGGGAAGTAAAACCGGTGGATATTCTTCTCGTCCCCGTCGGCGGAAACTATACGATAGGCGCTCGAGAAGCCATCGAGACTGTTAAAGATCTCGAGCCGAGTGTAATTATACCCATGCACTACAAGGTGGAAGGTCTGGAAGTCGAAATCTCGAGCGAGGAAGATTTTCTGCGATTGGCGAAGGACGAGGGATGGGAAGTAACCGGGAAAGATAAGGCGGATATCGATACCCTGCCGGAGCGTAAAAAAGTGAAAAAATTGGCCTGCCTGACCGCATAATCAAGTGAAATCCTTTTCCCGGCACTCACTTACGCTTCGTAGTTTAAATTGCACTTATTATGGAAGTAAACCTACTTTTAAGGAAAGCGGCGTTTTCACGGAGAAGCTCGCAGCGGATCGAAGGTCCGAAGGGCGAGAAGTGAAATCGGAGAGGGCCTATGACCCCTCTTCTAAGTGCAGAATCGAGCTATACGGATGGAATTCACGGAAAAGTTAAATAAGTATGAAACACTTCCTTTCGATGGATAAAGATGGATACGATAAAAAATATTTTCACAAAGAAAAAGAAGCAGAAACGGTCCGATAATGAGAAACGGTCCGAGAAAGCTCCCGAAATACCGGTTATAGAAGTCGATGAAAGTAAGGAAACTGAACGAAAAGGTCAGATAGAACCGATAATGGTTAGGAGCTTGGATTTGACAGCCGTTGTGGACGTTCAAACGGTTGCTAACGAGCTGAGAGATGGCAATATAGTCATACTTAATATCTCTCCTTTGATGAACGAAAACCCTTCCGAGCTCAAGAGAGCGGTTGATCAGTTGAGGGGTATCGCAAACGATGTAGGTGGAGACGTGGGGCGACTATCCGAATCGAGAGTAATTGCGACTCCGCAACTAGTAAAAATACAATTTGAGAGAGAATCCTGAAAATATCTCAACGATAATCGATTTGAAGAAACCTTCAAATCTATTCTCGGTAAAACGTCTCTGGCTATAAAAAAGTGCCGGATCACTTCAATGAAGCCTGATCGTCTCGAGATTTTCCGGGGCTTGGGTTTTTATTTTAAACAGTTGGTGGAGCGAACTGCACAGATCCAGACACCTTCTACTTTCGCCGTGAACACATACGACTCTTTTAGGTTTTGGTGAAGATTCTCTGACGAAATCTATTAATTGTGCTCTGTCCGAGTGAGCGCTGAATCCTTCCACGGTTTCTATATCCATGTTGACGTTTACGACCTCTCTCCTCCCTCCGTTGTTCCCCATCGGGACTTCTCGCCATCCTTTCTGTATCCGCCTTCCCAGGGATCCTTCACATTGGTAACCTACAAAGATTAGAGTGTTCCTTGGATCGGGAGCTAGACGTCTAAAGTACTCCAGTATCGGGCCTCCGGCCATCATGCCGGCCGTGGACAGGACGATGCAAGGTCCTCCACTTAGTATCTTTTCTCTCCCCTCAGAACTTTTAACCCGGTTGAAGATATCGGAAAGGAACGGATTTTCCTCTTGGTGAAGTATTTTGTTCTGTAGGTCATTTGATAGATACTCGGGATAAGCCGTGTGTATACTCGTAGCTTCCCATATCATTCCGTCCAGGTGGATAGGGACGTCTTCGATTTTCTCCTTCCGGTTACAATCTTCAAGCAAAAGCATAATTTCCTGTGCCCTTCCTACGGCGAAGGCCGGGATTATAACTTTTCCTTCTCTGTCCAGAGTTCTCTTCACGATATCTATGAATTTCTCCTCCGATTCCTCTCGGGAGGGTTGCATGCTGTCGGATCCTCCGTATGTGCTGTCCATAATCAACGTCTCCAACCTCGGGAATTCGGAGTCAGCTGAGGAAAGCAGACGGGAGTTCTCAAACTTGAGGTCGCCCGTGTAAACGATGTTGTACAATCCCTCCCCTATGTGAAGATGAGCGAGAGAAGCTCCCAATATATGGCCGGAATTGTGTAAAGTCAAACGCATGTCGGGCGTGATATCCGTAACGTCCCTGTAACCCAGAGGGATGGTGTGTTTTACCGCTTCCTGAACGTCTTTCTTCGTGTAAGGTATGTCCTTCGCCTCGTTTCGGGCGATATCAACGTAATCCAGTTGTAGCAAGACGGAAAGGTCCCTTGTCGGTTCAGTGCAATAGACTGGCCCGTCGTAACCGTACTTGTATAGGTAAGGAATAAACCCTGAATGGTCAAGATGAGCGTGGGTTACGATAACTGCGTCGAGTTCGTGTAATCTAACTTCCGGGGCGTCCAGATGGGGATAGGCATTCCTCCCCTCACCTGCTACGTTTATCCCGCAATCCAGGAGAACTTTGCTCTCCGGCGTCTGCAATAGATTGGCCGAACGTCCGACTTCTCTGGAACCTCCCAAAGAAGTAAATCTCACCCATTCGTCTTCGTTTTGAGGCTCTCGGTGGATTTGATTTCCGATCCTCCGCAGTATTTTCTGCCGTTCCTCGGCGGATTCGATGACCGACCGTCTTATATCCCTGATAATTTCGGATTCCAGAGGGGGGGTCCGAATTATTTTCGGCGTCCAACGGATCTCCTTAAGGATTTTCTGTAACAGTTTTCCACCTTTACCAATTGCGAGTCCCGGTTTTTTCGTCTCTATAGCGACTTCACCTATCGTAGGTATGAAGGTAATATTCGTTATCTCCGCTTCCTCCGGAATCAGTTCTTTTATTTTCTCTTTGGCCTTTCCAGGCGGTAAACGTATAGAAGAATCTGGACGTAGAGTGATGCGTTTCTGTATCTTTCTAGCTAGGTTCTTAATTGGCGTTTCGTTTTCAACTAGAGGTTTGAGATCGTCACAGTAAATCACGACTTTCGGCCCTTCGAACTGGACATCCGTAACTGATCCGGCAAATGGCGTGTCACTTTCTATGACTTCTTTTATCTCTTTAATTATTTCATCTGAAGACATTCGAACTGCTCCAATACGGTTGATTCTGATTAACCAGTTATGTTTCCGATTTCTTCGGAGGACAATTCCCTGTAACCCTCTTCAGATATCACGGCCACCTTCATTTCGTTCCCCGTCGCTATATCTCGCTCCATCGCGGAACTTAGAGCATTCACGGCCAGAGGTAGTGCCTCATCGGTGGCGAACCCTTCCCCGTATTCGGATTCTAAAAGACCGTAAGCTACGGGCGACCCTGATCCGGTTGCGACCATATTTTCCTCTATCATGGAGCCATCCAGACTTAAAAGGTACATGCCGGGCCCAGAGGAATCGAACCCTGCCAGAATTAGAACGGCCAGGTAGGGGTAGATCCTTGAAGCTTGAAACATATTAGAGGTCAACTTTGCCGCCGCCCGTACGCGGATCGGCGTCTCTTCACGCCTCCTGTAATAGCGTGCTTCGGCCCTCACCTGTCGGATTAACGCTTGCGTATCGCCGACGCTTCCGGCGACAGTAGCCCCTATATTGTCGGTTATTTTGTAAACCTTTCTAGCCTGTTTGCTGGCTATTTCGTAACCGGCCGTTGCCCGCGTGTCCGTGGCTAATATGACGCCGTCTTTGCAGGTCAACCCGACTGTTGTAGTGCCTTTGAGATATTCTAATGGTTTTTCTTCCAATTGAAACCCTCAGATTCAAGAGTCCCGTAAAAGGGCAGTTAACCCTTTTCTAACTTCATATATAAAGTTTCCTAGAACTCCAGTAGTCCACAAAGTAGTTGATTTTTTATGTCCGTGCTTTGTTTTCTCGTGTCTTTTTAAAGGCGTTGTGAGGTTCTAGTGTTTGGAGGCTGGAAAAG
>Ga0207421_10000334_pt1 | contig 60207 bp, 59 predicted proteins | sample SodLakKL_010_SED_4_FD_187542 | JGI IMG/M metagenome (GOLD analysis project Ga0207421, IMG submission 187542) | Alkaline sediment microbial communities from Lake Tanatar, Kulunda Steppe, Russia - 8KL_010_SED (SPAdes) (version 2) | ecosystem: Environmental > Aquatic > Non-marine Saline and...
ATGATCCTGATGGGATTGAAAGAAATGTTATTTTGGCAATCGAAAATAGCGATGGAAGCACAAATTATGCAGTTACAGATGATGATGGAGAATGGACTAAAGAAGCATTAACAGGTACAGTTTATATTAGACCAATAGATATTCCAGGTCATGATGGTGATTATGAATTTTCTCCGACAGAAAGAAGAGCTACTACTGGAAGGGAAGATGTTGATTTTACGGTTTATGAGATAGATTAAATTTAATTTATTAATTTCCCTAAACCTAAAACCCCGGCAACTTAGTTATATTTACCCTAAATCAAGTTGCCGGGTTGACTTTGTTGGTGGCCTGGTAATGAAAATTTGTCAGTAAAATTGACTAATAAAACTTTAAATTTAAACTAATAACTGTTATAATGCTATATATATTGGTGAAATTATCACATTTTTTTAGGTGAAAGGAGCTATTTTAATTATGGCAGAGATTTTAGTTGTCGATGATGCAGCTTTTATGAGGATGAATTTGAAAAAAATGCTGGAAGATGCTGGACATGAGGTTGTCGGGGAAGCAGAAGATGGCAATAAAGCGGTGGAAAAATATAAAGAGTTGGAGCCTGATTTAGTTACAATGGATATAACTATGCCTGACTTAGATGGCATTGAAGCTTTGAAAAAGATTAAAGATATTAATCCTGAGGCCCGGGTTATCATGTGTAGCGCTATGGGACAGCAGGCAATGGTAATTGAAGCAGTGGAAGCTGGAGCCAGTGATTTTGTAGTCAAGCCCTTTAAACAGGATAGAGTAGCCAAAGCGGTGGAGAAAGCTTTATCTGCTTAGTAGATCAGTAGAAAAAATAGATTAACCAGCTATTTTTTCTCTATACATACTGAGGGAGAATTTAAGGATATTGTTCGGGAATATCATATTTTCTGGCTAAAATATATTATCTCAGGTTAGCATTAATTTAATAAAAAACCTCTACATCAAATAATCTTTATTAGAAACTATATATATGATTATCATCAATCTTGACTTAGTTAATAAGCTTGCTGTTTTTTTACCGGCATTTAAGAATGATTATTTTTAGACTTTAAATAATTTCAGGGGGCGATAACACTATGATGTGGAAAGATAGCTATAAGTTGGGAGTAGATAGGATTGATGACCAGCACCAGGAGCTTTTTAAAAGACTAACCAGTTTTATTAAAATTGTCCGCAGAGATAATGTAGAGTGGGAAGATAAACTGGATGAGGTTAAAGAGACCCTTGCTTTTATGCATCAATATGTGGAAGAGCATTTCTCTGATGAAGAAGAGTATCAACAGGAGATTGATTATCCCAATTATCCTGAACACAGGGAAGAACACAAAAAGTTTAAAGCCGGTATTGAAAAATTTGCTGAAAAATTTGAAGAAGAGGGCTATACTGAGGAATTAATGCTTGAATTCAGTGGTAAATTAATGACCTGGTTAATAAATCATGTGACAGGGACAGATCAGAAAATTGGAGATTATTTAGAGGAATTAGAGAAGGAGGGTCAATAAGATGAAGGCTGAATTTGTCAACCCAATCTATCAGGCTACCAATGATGTTTTAAAAAATATGCTGGATATAGAAGATATAGAGCGGGGAGAAATGTCAATGAATGAGGAAATGGTTCAGGGCTCAGATGCTAATGTAACTATTGGTGTAACCGGTAATCTTTCAGGTTCTATACTTTATAGTTTCTCTAAAGAGATGGCCTTAGAGATGGTGGAGATAATGTCCGGCATGAAAATGGAAGAACTTGATAAATTTGTTTCCTCTGCCGTAGGGGAAATTGCCAATATTATCAGCGGCAATGCTGTTACTTATCTAGCTAATAACGGTTATGAATGTGACATTGTCCCTCCTCAGGTTAGTATAGGCAGGTCAAAGAGCCTCTCTATGGCCAATAAAAAAGTTCTGGAGGTTCCTTTATCCACAGAAGTAGGCGATTTTACTATCAATATCTCGGTAGAAGAGAAATAGCAATAGCATAAATTAAAAATTAGGAATAAATTTCTTATTTTCATCAAATAAACCTTAACGAAGAATGCTTTTTATGTTATAATTTAATCAGTGTATATTAAAACAGCTTAATATTTTAATTGTTTACAGATAACTGCTTAAAAGCGGGGAAAGCCCGGGATTTGATCCCCGGGTTTTATTTTTTATTTTTTTTCTGTATTTTTTCTAAAAACCGCTATTGACAATTAAGTCACAATTTAAAAACAATCTACAAAGTAGAGGAGTGATTTTCTTGGCTGGATTAGTCCTGGAAGGCGGCGGTGCCAAGGGGGCCTATCAGATAGGAGCCTATCAGGCTTTAACGGAGCTTGAGATTGATATTACCGGTGTCAGCGGCACTTCAATTGGGGCCATTAATGGGGCCATGATAGTTCAGGGGGATTTTATAGAGGCTAAGGAGCTCTGGCATAACCTTGAGCCGGAAGAAATCTTTAAAGTTAGCAGCGAAGAATTACAGCAGATATTTAATCTCGAGATTGACCGCTCTAATTTAAGCAAAATTTTAACTCGTTTAAGAGAAATCTTACAAAATCGCGGGATTGATACCAGCGGCATAAGAGAATTTCTGTCAGCCCATATCTTTGAGGAGAAACTGCGCTCCAGTGAGCTTGATTTTGGCATAGTAACTTATAATCTTTCAGATTTCCAGCCAGAGGAGCTTTATCTTGAGGATATTCCCCGGGGTATGCTAATTGATTATCTCATGGCCAGTTCATATCTGCCTGTCTTTAAGTTTGAAAGGATGAATGGCAAGTATTTTTTAGATGGAGCCTTCCATGATAATCTGCCCGTTAATCTTCTAATTCGCCGAGGATATAGAGAGATTATTGCCGTTCGTACCTTTAGCAGTGGCCGTATCCAGCCCCCGGAAGATGAAAGTGTGGAGATTACTTATATAGAACCTAATATTGACCTGGGAAGAGTTTTAGAGTTTACTCCCCAAAGAATCCAGCGCAACATGACCTATGGCTACCTTGACACCATGAAGGTCTTTAAAAATCTTGCCGGCCGGGATTATTATATTGCAGCTCCCCAGTCAGAGCAGTTTTTCTTCAATCTATTTAAACTAATCCGCTCCGAGGATATAAATAGAGCTGCCGATATTTTAGGTTTAAAATCCCAACCAGAACTGCGCTTGTTGTTTGAAAAAATAATTCCTCGCTTACAGAGCCTCTTAGGGCTCGATGAAGGTGACAGTTATAAAGAAATTTTTCTGGGAGTTTGTGAGATACTGGCCGCCCGGATGGAATTACCTCCCACTGAGATCTATGAATTTACAGAGCTAGTGCAAAAAATAGCCTTTAATTTTGGCCCCGACCTTAAAGAAGAGCTGAAAGAATTACCCTGGTTCTTAAAACAAAATCAGATCCTTTCTTTAGCTGTCAGGGATGACCTGGCTTTAGAATTAATTTTAACTCTTTTTACCGGAATTTTTGCTGCTGAGCAGGAAGATAAATATGTTTCGCGAAAAGTAAAACAGGGCTAAAAAATCTCATGGACTTGGTTAGGCTTAAGGAGGTTCGGTGATGACGATAAACTATATTAAAAAACGCGATGGTTCTCAAGTACCCTTTGATGAAAGCAAGATAGCCGATGCTGTCAACAAAGCAGCGGAGGCCGTTAATGGTGACCAGCAAAAGATAGGTCAGGAAATAAGTAGAGAAGTGGTCTCCTACTTAAAAATCTTTTACAAAGATGGCAAAACGATGCCTGATGTGGAACAAATTCAGGATTTGGTAGAAAAAGTATTAATTGAAAAGGGTTATGCTGAGATAGCAAAAGCCTATATCCTTTATCGAGAACAGCGCAGCAAATTAAGAGATACCAAAAAGCTCTTCGATGATGCCATCGGAGCTATGAACAACTATCTAGACCGCAGTGATTGGAAAGTTAATGAAAACTCCAATATGAGCTTTTCCCTGCAGGGGCTTAACAATTTTATTGCCTCTGAAATAACCTCCCAATACTGGTTGCAGGAGATTTATTCCACTAAAGTCAGGGAAAAGCACAGCAGCGGTGATTTTCACCTCCATGACCTGGGCAATCTCAGCGTCTACTGCTGTGGCTGGGATTTGCAGGATTTGCTGTTGACTGGTTTTCGAGGAGTTAGCGGTAAAATAGAGAGCGCCCCTCCAAAACATTTTAAAGTGGCTTTAGGTCAGGTAATAAATTTCTTTTATACTTTACAGGGAGAAGCAGCCGGCGCTCAGGCCTTTTCTAACTTCGATACTCTTTTATCTCCCTTCATAGCCTATGATAATCTCGACTATGAGGGCGTTAAGCAGGCCATGCAGGAGTTTATTTTTAATATCAATGTACCAACCAGGGTTGGCTTTCAAACTCCCTTTACTAACATCACCATGGATTTAAAGGTGCCAGATTTCATGGCCGATGAACCAGTGATAATAGGCGGCGAGCCTCAGGATAGAACCTACGGGGAGTTTCAGGAGGAAATGAATCTTTTTAATCGAGCCTTTGCCGAGGTGATGCAGGCTGGCGATGCTAAGGGAAGGGTCTTTTCCTTTCCTATCCCCACTTATAATATCACCGAAGACTTTGACTGGGATAACCCCGTGCTTGACCCCGTCTGGAAGATGACTGCCCGTTACGGCGTACCCTATTTTTCTAATTTCATCAATTCCGATATGGACCCTTCAGATGCAAGGTCGATGTGCCTTCATCCCGAGGAGAAGATTATAATAAGAATGGCTGGTGAGATTAAAGAATATACCATTGGTAAATTAGCTAAAGAGTTTGCCGGTGAAAGAATTGATGAGGAATGGTTTAAGCCCTCTCACAAGCTTGAGGCTATCTCCCTTGACCCGGACTCTGAAGAGCTGGAATGGGCCAGAATTGATAAATTTTTACAGATAGAGGATAACCGGCTTATTACCATTACAACAGCAGATGATAGGACCATGAAGATCTCTGCAGACCATTTAGTAGCTGTTAAAAGTGATGACAGGATAGAGACTAAAAAGGCTAAAGAGATTACTAAAGAGGATTTATTGCTGGTCCTAAATAAAGATAAAGATAATAATTATAATCAAAACCTCGTAGATGAGATTGATAAAAAGGCTGATTTTTTAAGAACTGCTGATTTTAATGTTGTTTCAATCAAAGAGATTGTCAGTGAAGAGCTTGATTTTGAGCAGCAGTTTTATGATATTGAGCTGGAGAAAAATCACTATTTTGTTCATTCTGAGGGTAATATCACCCATAACTGCTGCCGGCTGCGCCTTGATAACCGAGAACTGCGCAAAAGAGGCGGCGGGCTTTTTGGCGCCAATCCCATGACTGGCTCTATCGGTGTAGTTACTCTCAATATGCCTAGAATAGGTTATTTAGCCAGTGATGAAGCTGATTATTTTGCCAGGGTCTATGATTTAATGGAAGTTGCCCGGGAAAGCCTGGAGACAAAACGCAAGATATTAGAAAACCTGGCAGAGAACGGCCTCTATCCTTATTCCAAGTATTATCTTCGCTCTGTGAAGGAACGCTTTGGTGAATACTGGAAGAACCACTTCAATACCATCGGGCTTAATGGCATGAATGAATCTCTGTTAAACTTCAAAGGTATATCCATAGCCGATGAAGAGGGCAGAGAGTTTGCCCTCCGGGTAATGGAGAAGATGCGGGAAAAATTGCGAGAATTTCAAGAGGAAACAGGCAACCTGTATAATTTAGAGGCCACTCCAGCTGAAGGGACCTCTTATCGCCTGGCTAAGTTAGATAGAGAAAAGTTTGGCAATGATATCATCTGTGCCAATCAAGAACGAGTGGTGGAAGAAGACGCCGACCCTTATTACACCAATTCAACCCATATTCCCGTCGGTTATACCACTGACCTCTTTGAGTCTCTTGAATTGCAGGATGAGCTCCAGAGCTTATATACCGGTGGTACAGTAATTCACGGCTTTTTAGGAGAAAAGATGCCCGATATAGAGGCAACAAAAAAACTGGTCAGAAGAATAGCAGAAAATTTCAGCCTGCCTTACTATACCATAACTCCGACCTTTAGTGTCTGTCCTGTACATGGATACTTATCTGGAGAACATTACTACTGTCCTCTCTGCGAAGCGGAGGCAGAGGAAGCAGACGATGAGACTAGCGAGCAGAATAAATCATCCACAGATTTAGCTTCTCAACAAGAGGTAGAACTGGAGGAAATAAATAAATGAAGATAGCCGGTCTAGAGCCTCTGACCCTGCAGGACTATCCTGGAGAGTTAGCGGCTGTGATTTTCACCGCTGGTTGTAATCTTCGCTGTCCCTACTGCCATAACCCTGAATTGGTGGCTCAGGAAGAGGATGATGCTAAACTATTTTCTTCCAAAGAAATTCTTGCTTTCCTTGAAAAACGCAGTCCCTATCTTGATGCGGTGGTTATTAGTGGAGGTGAGCCACTGATTAATAAGGGGCTTATCAGCTATCTAAAGAAGATCAAAGACCTTGGTTACAAAATTAGAATAGACACCAATGGTACCAGACCGGAGGTTTTAGATGAGCTTCTTTCTGAAAAACTTCTGGATATGGTGGGCTGGGATTATAAGCTGCCTTTAAATCGTTATCCTGAGTTTCTTCCTGGCCATAAATCTTCAGCCGGGGCTACCAGGGCTAAAGGGAAAAAAATAATCGCTGCCTTAAAACAAACAGGAGAGATTTTAAGCAACTCAGAGATAGAAGTTGAAATCAGGACCACCGCTGTACCAGAGTTAATAACTTCCTCTGATATTGCTAAAATAAGTCAAGAAATTGCTGAGTTTACTAGCTCTGATAATAATCAATGCAAGCGGGAAAGGGTTTTTCCCAGCAGCTATGTCATCCAGGGGTTTCGCAATGAGAGAGTGCTTTCTCAGTCCTTTAGTAGTGTTTCCCCCTATAGTTTAAATCAATTGCAGGAATTTAAGGCTATTGCCACAAAGTATATAAATAGTGACACCGTAAAGATTAGGAAAAATTTATAAAGTTATTTTTAAATAGTGATTATAAATAAGGAGGCTAATATCATGGCTAAAAAGCAAAAATGCAAAGTGTATTCTCGTATTGTAGGTTATATTTCTCCTGTTTCAGAGTGGAATCGGGGCAAGAAAGAGGAGTTTAAAGACCGGGAGACCTATCAGCGCCCAAACTCTTAACTAGAATCAAATTATTTGTGGACTCTCTGACTTTTCTATTATTAATTGAGATTTAGCTAAAAACTTAAGCAGAGGGGGGGGAGATAATTGCCGAATTTCACTAGTTTTGACTCTAATGAACTTAGTTCTCGGGCAGAAAGCAAAAAAGAAAAATTTTATCGGGAGTTTCATAGATACTATGATACTATCTTTCCTGTTAGTGAAGATAAGGTAGCATTCCTTGCTGATGCCTTTCGCAATTTGCCCTCAGGGGTCTCAGTCATGGATATTGGTTGTGGAACTGGCGGCTATAGCATAGCTATGGCTAAAGAGGGCTATCGAGTCGTTGGCATCGACCTGGAAATAAAAATGATAGAGAAGGCGCGAGAAAAAGTCAATACAGAAGAGATTGAGGAAATTAAATTTAAGGTTCTGGATATGCGTGATCTTGATGTTTTTTATTCCAAACCCCGTTTTTTAGGAATTTTTAGCCTGGGTAATGTCCTGGTCCATCTGCAGAAAAACCAGGATATAAAGACAACCTTAGAAAAATTTTATAATATATTGCGCCCTGAAGGTGTTATTGCCCTGCAAATAATTAATTATGACAGGGTATTATCGCAAAATATCACTAAACTGCCGACTTTAGAGGATAAAGAAGAGGGAGTAAAGTTCTTTCGCAATTATCATCATGATGAAGAGAATAATATCATTAATTTTGAAACAATTTTAGAGGCTCCTCCTCCGGAGGAAATTAAAGCTAGAAAGATACGTAAATATCAACAACGGAAAAAGAAGGAGCCAGAAAAGGAAGAGCCAGGGGAAGAAAAGACAGTGACCTACCGCAATTCCGTTCCACTTTATCCTCTCACCAGCTCAGAATTAGAGGAGTTATTAATATCCACTGGCTTTGGCAAAATTAATTTTTATGGTGGCTTTAATAAAGAGGAGTTTAATCCAGAAGAGTCCTATTCTTTAGTGGTTACAGCTCGAAAAATTTAATTCAGCCAGTATGATTTATATCACAGCCAATCATCTTCTGTTAGTATATAATTATTTTAACGAACAAAAAAACTAACAGGAGATGATTAATAATGGTTAAAAGAGAGATTGTATCAATAGATGAAGAAAAATGTGATGGTTGTGGTCTCTGTCTACCGGCCTGTCATGAGGGGGCTATTGAAATAGTCGACGGCAAAGCCCGCCTGAAGGAAGAAAAACTCTGTGATGGTCTGGGAGACTGTCTGGGTGAATGCCCTCAGGATGCCATAACTATAGAGGTCCGGGAGGCAGAGGAGTTTGATGAAGAGGCAGTAGCTCAAGAAATGGCCAAAAATAAAAGAACTCAGAAAAAATCCCCTTCCCCCTGCAGCTCAGCCAGGGTATCTGGAGGTGGCTGTCCTTCAGCTCAGTTTAATAATTTAGATACTCCATCAGACAAAGGGCAGAAGCAGAGTCAGAGTAGGGCTTCTAAAGCCACCGAGCAGAAAGAATCTCATCAAAAATCTACCACAGTTCAATCATCAGGAACAGATGATATTAACCTTAGCATTAAAAGTCAGCTAAATCAGTGGCCAGTTCAGCTTTCTCTGCTGCCAGAACAGGCCCCGATATTTCAGGATGCTGATCTTTTGATTTCTGCCGATTGTGTGGCCCATGCCTATGCCGATTTCCATTTAGATCTATTAAAGGATAGAAAACTGGTAATTGGCTGCCCTAAATTAGATGACAATAATTACTATATTGAAAAACTGACCTCAATTTTTGCTAATAACGATATAAAATCACTTACAGTAGCATTGATGGAAGTGCCCTGTTGCGGGGGTTTAAAGTATGCAGTTAAGCAAGCCCTGCAAAACTCTGGTAAAGATATTCCTGTAAAGGAAATAGTGATCTCTGTTAAGGGAGAGAAGAAAGAGTAGAGTTAGCCCTTATATATCGATTTTATCAAATATCGATTCTAGAATTTTTATCGATTATAGTATAAAAAAATATCAGTATGAATAATAAAATATCATAACTCTTTAGCCTCGCTGAATATTCGGCGAGGTTTTCATTTTTTCCCATTGTTTGCAGGAATTAATATTCCTGTGTAGAAAATAAAGAACAAGAAAGCAAATAAATTTTATCAATTTTTACAGGCTAATCAACTTTTGTTTTTTGATTTTTCGATGCTGTTTTTTTCAGTCCTCTTTAAGAATAATTCTCTTGACAATCCAAGCTGATAAAGGAGGTTTTAAAAAGATAATGACTCTTGCTGATAAGAAAATTGCTGTGCTGGCTGAAGATAATTATGAAAATTTAGAAGCCTGGTATCCCATTTTGCGTCTTAGAGAAGCTGGAGTTGAAGTTGATGTTATAGGCAGAGATAAAGGCTGTGAAGTCTGTCAGAGTAAAGAAGGTTATCCTCTTAAAATAGACCATAAAGCCGGTGAAATTGACCCGGCTGAATATGATGGTGTCATAGTTCCTGGAGGTTATGCTCCTGATAAGCTCCGTCGTTGTGCCAGCGTTTTAAAGCTGGTGCAATATCAGGCTCAAAATAAAGGACTGGTGGCGGCTATCTGTCATGGAGGCTGGGTTTTAGTATCAGCCAATGTGCTTAAGGATAAAACAGTAACCTCTACTTCCGCTATCCGTGATGATATGGTAAATGCCGGCGCTCACTGGACTGATGAAGAAGTGGTGCAGGATAATAATTTCATTACTTCTCGTCACCCTGGAGATTTGCCCGCCTTTATGAAGACAATTCTCGAGTTTTTAAATCGCCAATAAAGAGCAGATAAAAGAAATATTTTTTTAGTTTCGGGATAATTTGAGGAGGGATTTAATTGGATATAAATCTTGCTATTGCTGGAGAAGCAGGTCAGGGCTTAAAGACAATGGAGGAGATTATTGCTAAAGCTTTACACCGTCATGGTTATCATGTTTTTAGCCATAAAGATTATATGTCTCGAGTCCGTGGGGGACATAATTTTATGCAAATTCGCTTCGGCAATGTGCCCCATCAATCGCCACGCGAAGAGATTGATATTTTGGTGGCTTTAAATCAAGATGGAATCGATAATCATCAACAAAGAGTTCAGTCTTCCGGTTATATTATATTTGACGGCCAGAGTTCTGAGGATAAAATGATTTCTGTGGCTGCTAAAAAATTAGCCCAGAGGATTAATCCCCGGGCTACCAATACAGTTTTTCTGGGAGTCCTCTGGCAGCTTTTAGGATTAGAGCTTACAGAGTTAAAGCAGGTTATAAAAGAAAGGTTTAAAAAAGAAGAGGTCCAACAGGATAATCTGGAGCTTCTAGAGGCTGGTTATGAGGCAACTTCTAACTCCTTTTCCATAGAAGAACCGGCAAAGAAAGGCGAGGAAGATTATCTTCTGCTAGAAGGGAATCAGGCAGTTGGGCTTGGCGCTGCTGTGGCTGGAGTGCAATTCTACTCAGCCTATCCCATGACACCTTCTACAGGAGTTTTAAATTATTTAGCTGCCCGTCAGGATAAATTAGGAATTGCCGTGGAACAGGCCGAAGATGAGATAGCAGCCATCAATATGGCCTTAGGCGCTTCCTTTGCTGGAGCTAGAACTATGACCGGTACCTCTGGAGGAGGCTTTGCCCTGATGACCGAGGCCTTTGGCCTGGCTGGAGTAATGGAGGCCCCCATAGTTATAGCAGAAGTAATGCGCCCGGGTCCTGCCACTGGAATGCCCACAAGAACAGGTCAGGGAGATCTATCCTTTGTGCTCAATGCCTCTCAGGATGAATTCCCCCTTAAGGTGATTGCTCCCAGAGACCAGGAAGACGCCTTTTATCAAACATTTAGGGCCTTTAACCTGGCCGATAAATATCAGATGCCAGTGGTTATTTTAAGTGATCAATTTTTAGCTGATTCCGCTGCTACGGTACCCAAGTTTGCCCTTGATGAATTAGAGATAAATCGTTATTTAGTTGATGAAGAGAGTTGGCCTGAGGATAAAGAATATAAGCGCTATGAGATTACCGAAGATGGCATTTCTCCTCGAGCCTATCCCGGCCAGCTATCAGGAGAAGTGGTTTTAGCTGATAGCCACGAGCATTTTGAAAGTGGCCGTATCTCAGAGGAAATTGAGACTAGAAATGCCATGGTCGATAAAAGAGCTCGCAAATTTGAAAAACAACGTCGCGAGGATACTTTAGAACCCCTTTATCAGGGACCGGAAAAACCTGAGGTTTTAATGCTGGGTTTTGGCTCCACCTATGGAGTTTTAAAGGAAGTCCAGCAAAAACTAAGCGCTGAGGGAAAAAGTGTAGGCATGCTAAGTTTCAATGATGTCTGGCCTCTCCCTACGGCTGAACTGGAAAAACGTTACTCTTACAACACCCACCTGGTAGTGGTGGAAAATAATAATACCGGCCAGTTTTCTCGCCTGGTAACTGCCTATACCGAGATAGGTACAGATTACCGGCTTTTAAAATATGATGGCAGACCCTTTACCACCGATGAGCTTTATCGACGTATGAAAGAAGAGGTGAAATATTAATGCTGGATAAAGAAATTTATGAACCAGAAAGAAATACAGCCTGGTGTCCGGGGTGCGGAAACTTCCCTCTCAGAAAAGCTCTGGCTCAGACTTTAGCGGAATTGGAGTTAGGACTCGATGATTTTGTGATATTTTCTGGAATTGGTCAGGCAGCTAAAATGCCCCATTATTTTAAGAGCAATGCCTTCAATGGCCTCCATGGTAGAGCCTTGCCTCCGGCGATTGGCTTTCGCATGGTTAATCCTGAAATGAAAGTAATTGTGGAATCCGGTGATGGCGATACCTATGGTGAGGGAGGTAACCATCTTCTCCATAATATTCGCCGCAATCCAGACCTGGCTCATTTTGTCCACAATAATCAAATTTATGGATTAACCAAGGGACAGGCTTCCCCTACCACTGGAGAAAATATCAAAACAAAGGTCCAGCCCCGGGGGGTTACTGGAGAGCCCTTTAATCCTATCCGTTTTGCTGTAGCCATGAAGGCCAGTTTTGTAGCCCGGGGTTTTGTTAACGAAAAAGAACAGTTGGTCAGTTTAATGAAGGAAGCTCTAAATCACCCTGGTTATGCCCTGGTTGATATTTTACAACCCTGTGTTACCTTCAACAAGGTCAACACCTATCAGTGGTATGCCGAAAGGACTTATAAACTGGAAGATGACTATGACCCCACAGATTTTTCAGCGGCTATGGAAAAGGCCGATGAATGGGGTGAGGGGATTCCTTTAGGAGTGATTTATCGTCAGGAAAAAACTATTTTCCGAGATAAATTTGCTAATCTAGCTGCTGAATTAAAGACTGATTATCCTGAACCTAAAGAACAGCAGGATTTGCTCCAGGAATTTGTCTAAAAATGGGATTTATATAAAAATAAGAGAGGGTGTTGACTATCATGAAAAATATATTTAAGTTTGCCATTGAATTTGAGCAGGAAAACCAAAAGTTCTATAATGACTGTGCAGCAAAGGCTAATAATAAAAAGCTAAAACAGGTATTCAATAGACTGGCTGAGGAAGAAAAAAAGCATGAAGAAATTATCCGAGACCTGGCTAAAACCGAAGAGATTGCTAAAGTTGAATCGGATATTGTTAATGACGCTAAAGAAGTTTTTACTGAAGTAACAAAGGACTTTGCCACCGATAAAGGTGTTTTACCTGAAGATCAATTAAGTGTTTACAAAGAGGCTTTAGAATTAGAGTCCAAAAGCCATGATTATTATAAAGAAAAGGCAGCTGAAACAGATGATGAATTAGTGAAAGTAACCTTCGAAAAGTTAGCAATTGAGGAGAAAAAGCACGAAAATATCATGCACAATCTGGTTACCATGGTGGAAAGACCCAAGACCTGGCTGGAAGATGCCGAATGGTATCACCACCAGGATTATTAATAGGTATCACCAGTAGGATTATTAATAGCCTAATGAACCTAAAATAAAAATGACTCTAATATAACCGGAAAAAAGGAACCTGCTTTAAGGTTCCTTTTTTGCTTTTTTCTCCTGAAATCAATGCTATCTATTGACTTTAATCTCTATAAGCAATATACTCTATAGAGAATGGGTTTATTGCTAACATAATTTAATTATTTGTAGCTGGAGAGATTGCCATGAAATATCACTCTAAAAAAGGCTCTGATATAGTGAACCAAGAGGATTCTTCCTCCAAAAAGGTGATTTTAAAATTAGCCTGGCCGGTAATAGTGGAGCAGGCCTTAAATACTGTAACTCAAATAGTCGACATGATGATGGTTGGACGCCTGGGGGCGGCAGCGGTAACAGCAGTGGGCCTCTCAATCCAGCCTCTCTTTTTTGCCCTGGCTTTAGGAATTTCTATTAGTGTAGGGACCACTGCCCTGGTGGCTCGCTTTATCGGTTCTGGAAATGAAAAGGAAGCCGGAAAAACATTGCAGCAATCTCTTTTAAGCGTCGGTGTGCTGACAATTATAGTATCTCTGGTTTTTTATTTTTTAGCGGAGCATGTTGTTATTTTTATGGGGGCAGAACCAGAGGTAATCCCTCTGGGTACTACCTATATCCGTATTTTAGTACCTGGTCTGATGTTTATGTTCATTGGTTTTGTCCTTACAGCCGCCCTAAGAGGTGCTGGTGATACCAAAACCCCCATGAAGGTAAATTTAGTCCTGAATATTGTCAATGTTTTTGGCAATTATGCTTTGATCTTTGGGCGTTTTGGTTTTCCTGAAATGGGCTTAGCTGGAGCCGCTCTGGCCACCACCTTTGCCCGCAGTCTTTCAGGGATTGTGCTTTTCTATTTTGTCTTTAAACCCTCAGCAGCTGTTACAGTAGCCAAAAAGAACTTTTTTCGCCCCAACTTTCAGCGCATCAAAAGAATTTTAAATATTGGTTATCCTGCTGCCTTAGAACAGCTGGTGATGCGAACAGCTCAGATTCTCTTTGTTAGAGTTGTAGCCGGTTTGGGAACAGTTGCCTTTGCAGCTCATCAAATTGCCATTAATGTAGAGTCAATATCATATATGCCGGGGATTGGAATAGCTACCGCTGCTACAACTTTAGTAGGGCAAAATTTAGGGGCTGATAAACCCGGGCAGGCTGAACGCAGTGGTCATCAATCCTGGCAGTTGGGAGCTCTTATCATGGGAGCAATGGCTCTGTTGTTTTTCTTTATACCGGATTTATTAATGCGCCTTTATACCGATGACCCCGATATTATCTCCAAAGGAGCAATGGCTTTAAGAATCATCGCCTTTGCTCAAATTCCCATGGCGACCCAATTTATCTATGCCGGTGGACTTAGAGGAGCAGGTGAAACTCGTTCTGTTTTTTACAGCACCGCCATATCCAGCTGGATAGGCAGGCTGGGAATGGCTTATATTTTCGTTGAAATATGGGGGCTTGGTCTGGCAGGAGCCTGGTTAGCCATGGTAGTAGATTGGTCCATGCGGGGCATTTATGTTTTTTATCGATTTAAATTAGGCTCCTGGAAGGAGTTAGAGGTTTGAGTACCGAATACTATAATAGATAGACACTAAAGATACTAATCTTGATTGAATAGGCAAGGTTTTTTAGTTATAGAACCTGGACAAAAATAGCAAGTTTAAAATTATGGGGGTGAAAAGCAGTGCAAAAAAAATGGTACGCCTTGGTAATCGCAGTAGTTTTTTTAGCAGCCTTTTTTATTCTTCTTCCCTATGAAGCTTCTTTTATCAATTCCAGCAATGAAGTCAACGATATGAATGAAATCAATGAAACTATTGAAACTAATGAAATTGCTGAGATGGCTGAAGAAGAACCAGAGGTAGAAGATAATGACGAAACTGCCACCACAGAGCTTTTGGATTTAGAAGATTTGACCGATGAGACTGATTTAATCGCTGAGTTAGAAGATGACGTGGTAGTGCCACCAACAGAGAGAACCACTTTAAAATTAACCTGGCAGGAGGAGACAACTGTAGCTCCAGATAAGGCGAGATTGATCTTAGCTGTTGAAACGGAAGCTGAGGATGTGGAAACTGCCTATGATGACAATAATACCATAATGGCCGATGTAAAAGAGGCTTTAGATGAGTATCCGGAAGTGCAAAGGGAGACTCTGTCCTTTAATATTTACCCTGACCGCCAGGAAGAACTCTTCCGAGTTATCAATCGTCTCCAATTGGATATCGATAATCTTGATAATCTACCAGAAATTATAGATGTAGCTATTGGAGCTGGGGTTAACCGGCTTGATTCTATTGATTTTCTCTTAGCCGATGCTGAAGATATACAGGCTGAAACTACTTCAAAGGCTATTTCTAATTTGCAGGAAAAAGCTGCTGATATAGTGGCAGAATTTGAGCGCGAGGATTTTCATTTCGTTGATATTGATCTAGAAGAATCTCTGCAGAATAGCCGTAGCTATCTATACCGGGATGTTATGGCTACCGAAGCCAGGACTTCTCCCGGTATTGAACCAGGTGATATTAAAATCACCACTACCTTAAGGGCAAAAATATCCTTTTGACCCTGGACAGCTTTTTGATATCTTAAAACCCCTGAAACAGCGCTTATTCCGTTGTTTCAGGATTTTTTCTTGTTTTTGTTGTAAATATTTCCATTTAAGTATATAATTATACTTAAATAATAAATTATATGGGGGAATACAAATGATGGGGATGGGTAATAATTTCCTTGACTGGCGGAAGAAAAAGATCAAGGAAGAAGAGGTTGATTTCACTAAGGAACTTCCCTACTGGTTGGGTTTTTCTTTAGTAGCTGGTCTGGGGCCAGTAACTGTTAAAAAAGCTTTAGAATTGGAGCCAGACCCGGAGAAACTCTGGCATAGTTCAAAGGAAAGATTACAAAACTTTTTTTCTAATAAAATTGTCAATGAACTTATTAAAGTGAGAAATAGTATCGACTTAACTGAAGAAATTGCCGCTATTCAGGCTAAAAATATTAGTTGTAGAGGGCTCAGTAGTCCGGATTATCCCAATCAGCTACTGGAGATAGCTTCACCTCCTCTCATCCTCTTTATTAAGGGTATATTTAATTACCATAAACCGGCTATTGCTATCGTAGGTTCTCGAAATTCTACCAATTATGGCCGAGAAATAGCTCGCGAGCTAGCAAGTGAGCTTGCCAGCCTTGGTATTGTGATTGTCAGTGGATTAGCTCAGGGAATAGACCGGGCTGCTCATGAAGGCGCAATATCTGCAGGAGGAGAATCCTGGGCTGTTTTAGGCTCAGGGCATAATTATCAATATCCTGCCCAAAATAAAGATCTTTATCAGCAGCTTTTAGAAAAGGGAGCCCTTATCAGTGAATTTCCTCCTGATATTAAACCTCTGCCGCAAAATTTTCCCCGGCGTAACAGGATTATAAGTGGGCTCAGTCAGGGAGTTATAGTTGTGGAAGCAGCCCAGAGAAGTGGTTCTCTCATCACAGCCCGGCTGGCCAGCGAACAAAATAGAGCTATTATGGCTGTGCCAGGAAATGTGGGGCGCCCTACCAGTACTGGCACCAATAAGTTAATTGCTGATTCTGCTGCCAGATTAATCACCTCTGCCCGGGACGTTATTGAAGAGGTTTTTGAGCCTATGAATATGAAATTATATGATTTTGCTCCGTCTGAGTCGCAGGAAGAAAAGCAGGAGATATCCATTATTCCTCCTGGTTTAACTCCAGCAGAAAAGAAAATTTTAAATATTTTCACCAAAGAAAATGAACTGACTCTTAACCAGCTGGCAACCCTCACTAATATCGGTATTGCCGGGGTTAATGCCTCCCTGGTGAATTTAGAGGTGAGGGGTCTAATAGTTAAGGGTGAGGGGCAAAAATATTATTATAAGGGTTTACAAAAGTAATTGAAACCAATATAATATTATATTAGTTAATTCAAATACATTTTTAACTATTATTGATCGTTTTTATTTAATTGGGATTTGATAAAATAAATAATTATTGAGGAGTGATTTTTTATCAGGTTTTCTTGTTGGAGGTGCAGCTATGGCAGGAAAAAAGAAAAATAAAAATTTAGTTATTGTTGAATCGCCTGCTAAGGCTAAAACAATAAGTAAATTTTTAGGTTCTAATTATAAAGTTGAAGCATCTAATGGACATGTTATTGATTTACCCAAAAGTAAATTAGGTGTTGATGTGGAAAATTCCTTTGAGCCCCATTATATAACCATCAGGGGCAAGGGGAAGGTGCTGGCCCGACTAAAGAAAGAAGCTAAAAAAAGCAAGGAAGTTTTTCTGGCCACTGACCCCGACCGGGAAGGTGAGGCTATATCCTGGCATTTAGCTCGAGCTTTAAAGATAGATGATGAAGATGATATTCGAATTGTTTTTAATGAAATTACTGAACAAGCTATCAATCAGGCTTTAAATTCTCCCCGTCCCATTGATGACAATCTTGTTAATGCGCAGCAGGCTCGAAGAATTCTGGACCGTTTAGTTGGTTATAAATTAAGTCCTCTGCTCTGGAAAAAGGTTCGCAAAGGCCTATCAGCTGGTCGAGTGCAGACTGTTGCCGTGAGGATTATCTGCGAACGAGAAAGGGAAATCAAGGCCTTTGAACCTGAAGAGTATTGGGAAATAAAGGCTAAATTGACCAGAGATGAGTCTAACATTGAAGATGATTCTCCTGCTAAAATAGAGGCTGAGCTTTATCGTATAGATAATAAAAAATTTAAGCTTGGCAGTGAAGAAGAGACCAATCAGGCTTTAAAGGAAATTAAGAATAATAATTTTGCAGTTAAAAAAGTCAAGAAACGCAAACGGCGGAGAAATCCCTATCCTCCCTTTACTACCAGTACATTGCAGCAAAGGGCTTCCAGTTTATTAAATTTTTCCGCCAAAAAGACCATGTATATAGCTCAACAGCTTTATGAAGGTATTGAAGTCGGTGCAGCAGGTACAGTGGGTTTAATAAGTTATATCAGAACCGACAGTACTCGCATATCCAATGAAGCTGCCGGCATGGCTAAAGATTATATTTTAAAGGAATTTGGAGATGAGTATTATCAGGGTTCTCGTGGTAGAAAGAAAAAGAAATCTGGAGTACAGGATGCCCATGAGGCAATCCGCCCTACAGCAGTTGAGCGGGTTCCCCAAAAGATTAAAAAACATTTAAGCGCCGATCAATTCAAGCTTTATAGTTTAATCTGGGAAAGATTTATTGCCAGTCAGATGAAACCGGCAGTTTATCGTATTCTAACCATTAATATTTCTGCTGGTTCGAAATATTTATTCCGGGCTTCAGGTTCTAAAATTCTCTTTCCCGGATTTTTAAGGGTATTAACTCATAATTCCAACAATCGCAATGATATTCCTGAGTTATCTGAGGGAGAAGAACTGGAATTAGACAAACTAATTCCTGAGCAAAAGTTTACCAGCCCACCACCTCGTTATACTGAGGCCAGTCTGGTAAAAACACTGGAAGAAGAGGGAATAGGTAGACCGAGCACCTATGCCCCTACTATCTCTACCATAATCTCTCGTGGTTATGTGGAAAAAGAAAATAAATCATTAGTGCCCACAGACTTGGGTTTTACTGTCACAGATAAACTCATAGACTTCTTCCCTGATGTTACCGATGTTGAGTTTACTGCTCGAGTGGAAAATAAATTAGATCAAATTGAAGAAGGGGAAGAGGATTGGCGCAAATTATTAGAGGATTTTTATTTCCCCTTCGCTGATAGATTGACGGAAGCTGAGGAGAAGATGGAACGAGAAGAAATAGTTGAAGAAACCGATGAAGTCTGTGATAAATGTGGTAGTCCCATGGTAGTTAAGTATGGCCGTTATGGCAAGTTTTTGGCCTGCTCTAATTTTCCTGACTGTAAAAATACCAAAAATTATCTGGAGAAGACAGGAGTAGATTGCCCCAGCTGTGAGGATGGAGTATTAGTGGAAAGAAAAAGTCGGAAGGGCCGTAAGTTTTATGGTTGTAGCAATTATCCTGATTGTGAATATGTGCTGTGGAATAAGCCAGTAGCAAAAAAATGCCCGGAATGTAACGGCATCATGGTGGAAAAGTACAGCAAAAAACGTGGTCAGTATTTGCAGTGTGTTAATAAAGAGTGCAAACACAGTGAAGCTAAAAATTAATTCAAAGGAGGGAAATTAGATGGCGCAGGCAACAATCATCGGAGGCGGTTTAGCCGGCAGTGAAGCAGCTTATCAGCTTGCTAAAAGGGGTTATCAAGTCGACCTTTTTGAAATGCGACCTGATAAAATGACTCCTGCCCATCATAGTGGCAAATTTGCTGAACTAGTTTGCAGCAATTCTCTGCGCTCTGATAGGCTCACCAGTGCTGCCGGATTATTAAAAGAAGAACTGCGTCATCTTGACTCTCTTATTATAAGGGCAGCAGATAATAATAAAGTTCCAGCTGGAAGTGCCCTGGCTGTCGACAGGGAAGGCTTTGCTGATTCTATAACAGCAGAACTGAAAAGCTCTGATAAAATTAATATTATATGCCAGGAAGTTGCTGAAATACCTGATAGGAGACCCCTGATTATTGCCACCGGTCCCTTAACCTCTTCAGCTCTGGCTGAGAATATCAAGAAATTAACCGGTAAAGATTATCTTTATTTTTATGATGCTGCTGCTCCAATTGTTACCGCCGAAAGCCTTAATTATGATATTGTTTTTCGGGCCTCGCGCTACGATGAGGACCGAGGTGATTATTTAAATGCTCCCTTAAATCAGGAGCAGTTTTTAAGCTTCTGGGAATTTTTATTACAGGCTGAATGCCACAAACCTCATGACTTTGAGAGGGGAAACTATTTTGAAGGATGCTTGCCCTTAGAAGTTATGGCTAAAAGGGGACACAAGACTTTGTTGTACGGACCCATGAAACCAGTGGGTTTAACTGACCCCCGAACTGGCAGTGAGCCTCATGCCGTAGTGCAGCTTCGCCAGGATAATCGCCAGGGAACTCTTTACAATATGGTTGGTTTTCAGACTCAGCTAAAATGGGGAGAACAGGATGAGATGCTAAAATATATACCAGGAATGGAAGAGGCGGAGATAGTCCGTTATGGAGTAATGCATCGCAATACTTACCTCAACTCCCCCGGTCTTCTAACCGCCGGCTATCAATTTAAAGAAGAGCCAGGTCTGTTTTTTGCCGGTCAGCTTACTGGGGTAGAGGGATATATAGAGTCAACGGCTTCTGGATTAATAGCAGGAATAAATGCAGCCTGTACTTTAGCAGGCAATGAGCCTTTAGAATTTCCCTTAGAAACAACTATCGGCTCTTTAGCTGCTTATATTGCCGATGAACAGAAGGATAGGCTAAATCCCATGAATATTAATTTCGGGCTCTTGCCGCCCCTTGAGGAAAAAATTTCTGATAAAGAGCAGCGCAATAAAGCCCGCGCCGAAAGAGCATTAGATAAACTGGCTGAGTTTAAAGCTATTTATAATATAAACTAATTGTTTTAACTTTATCTTTTTATCCTATTAAATTTTTGTGATAATTTTTTTAATACAATTGTATTTAGCCCTTACATATGATAGTATTATAATTGATTTGCAATTTACTAACAATAAAATAGATTATCAATTGTTAAATTATTTACTTGACAGTTAAGTAAGTAATATGATAATATTAGTAAGGCAAATAAACAATTATGAATCATTTGAAAATTTTAACTGGTTGTAACTAGTTGTTTATTAAATAATTTTTGAATGAGGTGATGCTTTGACCGATAGCAAAAAATTCTATCAACAAAACTTTGAAGCAACAACAATCATAGCTATAAAAACTAAAGATGAAGTGGCAATTGCCGGTGATGGTCAGGTTACCTTAGGTGATACGGTGATGAAATCCGGAGCGCGGAAGATTCGTCGCCTCTATGAAGAGCAGGTACTGGCAGGCTTTGCTGGTACTTCAGCTGATGCCTTCACCCTCTTTGAAAAATTTGAGGGAAAACTCAAAGAGTATCATGGTCAACTGGAGAGAGCAGCAGTTGAACTTGCCAAAGAATGGCGAACTGATAAAATGCTACGCAAATTAGAAGCTCTATTAATTGTTGCCAGCAGCGAAAAATTATTATTGATTTCTGGCAACGGCGATGTCATTGAGCCTGATAATGAATATCTAGCAATTGGGTCTGGTGGTTCTTACGCCCGGGCGGCAGCTCAAGCTCTTCTGCAACATAATAAAGAGACCATGTCAGCGGCAGATATAGCCAGAGAGGCTTTGGAAATAGCTGCCGACATTTGTATTTATACTAACAAAAATATATCCGTCGATACTTTAAGTTAAGTTAAGACAGCCAGAGTTAAAGACTTGATATAACGAAATGTTATAAAACTTTGATTAAGGTAGGCAATATGAGTTTTTTATTAAAAAGGAGAGGAATAGGGGATAACAATATGGATGAATTAACTCCTAAAGAAATTGTGCAAGAACTCGATAAATATATAATAGGCCAGGATGATGCCAAAAAGTCGGTAGCAATCGCTCTGCGGAATCGTTATCGCCGTATGAATATTAAGTCAGATATTAAAGATGAGGTTATTCCTAAAAACATTTTAATGATAGGACCCACCGGGGTTGGTAAAACTGAGATTGCTCGGAGGTTAGCTCGGCTGGCTAAAGCCCCTTTTTTGAAAGTGGAAGTTAGTAAATTTACTGAAGTTGGTTATGTTGGCCGTGATGTAGAATCGATGGTAAGGGACCTGCTGGAAACCGGTATAAGAATGGTAAAAGAAGAAAAGATGGAAGAAGTAAAGGATAAAGCTCAAATTTTAGCTGAAGAAAGATTGCTTGATATTTTACTTCCAGGTACCAAACAATCTGACCAAAGGGGAGTGGAATTAGGCTCAATATTTGATCAGGATGCTGAAAATGAAAAAGCTATAACTTCACAAAAAGATGAGGACAGTGACAACCTTCCTCAAAACAAAGATGAAAGTGATAGCATCTCCCAGCGGCAAAAGAAACGCCGGGAACGCTTTCGCCAGCGGCTTAGAGATGGTTTTTTTGATGATAAGATGGTGGAGATTGAAGTTGAAGCTAATAACCAGCGAATGCTGGAAATATTCTCTTCTTCTGGCATGGAAGAAATGGGTGTCAATATGGAAGACCTCTTTGGCAATATTTTCCCTAGCAAAACAAAGAAGAGGAAGGTTACAGTAGCTAATGCTAAGGAAATTTTACAGGAAAAAGAAGCTGCTCGTTTAATTGATATGGATGAAGTAACCTCTGAAGCTATAGATAAGGTTGAGCAGGAGGGAATTATTTTCTTAGATGAGATAGATAAAATTGCTGGAAGAGAGAGTGATTCAGGTCCCGAGGTCTCTCGGGAGGGTGTACAGCGCGATATTTTGCCCATAGTGGAAGGGTCAACGATAATGACTAAACATGGCTCGGTGGCTACAGATCATATATTATTTATAGCTGCTGGTGCCTTTCATGTTTCCAGCCCTTCTGATCTAATCCCGGAGTTGCAGGGGCGCTTTCCTATCAGAGTTGAGCTCAATAGTTTAAGCAAAAATGATTTTTCTTTGATTTTGCGCCAACCAGAAAATGCCTTAACTAAACAATATCAGGCTTTACTGGCCACAGAAAACCTGACTATTGAATTTGCTGATTCTGGCATAGAGGCTATCGCCTCCTATGCTGCTAGAATTAATGATGATACAGAAAATATTGGCGCTCGCCGTCTCCATACAATTATGGAAAAGGTACTGGAGGATATTTCTTTTAAAGCTCCAGAAATTGAACAGAAAAAGATTGTCATAGATGATGATTATGTTAAAGAGGCCCTAGAAGAAATTGTAGCTGACCGAGATCTAAGCAGGTATATCCTTTAAGTTTTAAAAGAATACAAGGAAAAAATTAATTGGAGGTAATAAAAATGGAATCTTTATTAGAAAAAAGCAGAAGGATTAATCGTTTATTACAGAGGACAGGTGGCAAACCCGTAGATTTTAGTGAGATGGCTGAAGTATTGAAAAAAGCAATTAAATGTAATGTTTACATTAATAGTCGAAAAGGTAAAATACTGGGCTATAGTCTACTGGATGACTTTGAATGTGACATTATGGAGGAAAAAGTAATAGAGCAGGGATATTTTCCAGAGGGATATAATGATTTCCTCATGGATTCTTCCAATACCAGAGAAAATATTGAACAAAAAGATGGAGAATGTGTCTTTTCTCCAGAGGAAGAGTGCTTATTCCAGGACAAACTGACCACCATCGTTCCAGTCATGGGGGGAGGAGACCGGTTAGGAACACTGGTCTTAGCCCGTTATGATGGTGAATTTACCGATGAGGATTTAGTATTAGCTGAATATGGAGCTTCCGTTGTTGGAATGGAAATACTGCGTTCCCGCAGTGAAAAAATCGAAAAAGAAGCCCGTAAAAAAGCAGCAGTACAGATTGCCATCGATACCCTCTCTTATTCTGAACTGGAAGCCATTGAGCATATTTTTGATGAGCTTGATGGTAGTGAAGGCCTTTTAGTAGCCAGTAAAGTAGCTGATAGAGTTGGTATAACTCGCTCAGTTATTGTTAATGCCCTGCGGAAATTCGAAAGTGCAGGAGTGATTGAGTCCCGTTCTTTAGGAATGAAGGGGACCTATATTAAAGTCTTAAATGATTATCTTTTAGAAGAATTAGATAAACTAAAAGCATAGAGGTTTAATTTTTGTGAATAATTCTGCCCTGCTTTTAAAAGCAGGGCAATTTGTTTTTTAATAGTGCAGGATATTTAGTTTTTTTCTAGAAGTTAATCAGTAAGGATTTTTAACACTGATTTTTTATAAAAAAACAGTGTAAGGTTGTACAATTTCTGCAAGCCAGGGAGGAATTTCGGTATGGATAATCAATACTTACAGATGTTTTTTGATGAATCGGAAGAATATATCCAGATGTTAAATGAAAGTATATTGGAATTGGAGACCAACCCCGATGATAAAGAAATAATCAACACAATTTTTAGAGCAGCTCACTCTCTAAAGGGAATGGCGGCAACTATGGGGTTCGAACAGCTAACAAGCTTGACCCACAAGCTGGAAAATGCTCTGGACTTAATCCGCAATGATAAATTAACCCTTGACACTGCAATGATTGATGCCCTCTTTGAGGGTATAGACCTGATCACGGAATTGGTAAATGATATTAAAAGTGAAGGCGAAGAAGCAACCGATGTAAGTGATTATGTTAGCGACTTAAACAAAATGGTCTCCAGTCACAGCGGTGATGATGTGACAGCAGCGGGAGGCAGTACTCAAGCTGAGAACGGTGAGGAAATTGAGGCAACTTTATTGGAAAACACTGAAATTGAGTTAAATGATGAAGAAAAAGAGAATATTTTTGAGCATAGAGGAGAAACAGATTATCTTTATCAGGTCAAAGTTTTATTATCTGAGGAGAGTATGCTGAAAAGTGTACGGGCTTATATGGTATTAAAGAAAGCTTCTGAGCTTTCTTATTTGATAAAGTCAAGCCCTAATAGAGAAAAGGTGGAATCAGAAGAAGATATAGATTTTGGTAATGAGATTACCCTGATTGTAGTGAGCAATTTAGAACCCGAAGAAATAATCGAAGAATTGCAGGATATTATTGATGTAGAAGAAGTTATAATTGAAACCCTTGAATTGGATGAATCAGAGTTTATCTCCCAGACCACTAAAGATGAGAATAAACAAAAGAAGAAAAAATCAAAATCAAAATTAGAAGTTTCACCTACAGTGAGAGTGGATATAACCAAGCTTGATAATCTCATGAATATGGTTGGAGAATTATTGATCAACAAAACCCGTCTGGAAGGCTTAAAGGTAGATCAGGAAAAATATCAGGATATTATCCAACAATTGGATAGAGTTACCATGGAATTGCATCATATTGTTATGCAAATACGCATGGTTCCAATTGGCGGTATCTTTAATCGTTTTCCTCGCATGGTAAGAGATCTATCAAATGAACTGGAAAAAGAAGTTGACCTAATTATTGAAGGTGCTGATACAGAACTTGACCGCTCAATAATTGATGAACTGGCCGATCCCTTAGTCCATATTTTAAGAAATGCCGTAGACCATGGAATTGAACAACCAGAAGTTAGAAAAAAACAGGGCAAATCCCCTCAGGGCACAATTTTACTAAAGGCTTACCAAAAGGGCAGTGAGATAATAATTGAAGCTGAAGACGATGGAGCAGGTATTGACCCTGATAAATTAGCTGAAAAGGCTGTGGAAAAGGGAATTTTGACTGCAGAAGAGGTAGAATCTCTCGACCGAAGAGAGAAGCTAAACCTTATTTTTCATGCTGGATTTAGCACCAATGAAGAGGCCAGTCAGGTATCCGGTCGAGGAGTTGGCATGGATGTAGTTAAAAACGTGGTGGAGTCCCTTGATGGTCAGGTGCTGATTGAATCAGAAGTAGGAGTGGGCACTAGATTTACAATTTCTTTACCTCTTACTTTAGCTATCACTCAGGCCTTAATGGTAAAGATTGATGAGGAGATTTTTGCTATTCCTCTTAACGCTATCAGTGAAACCCTTACCATATCACCCACAGAACTGAAGAAGGTCAGGGGTCAGGATGTTATTGTGCTCAGAGATAAAACAATTCCAGTAGTGGAAGCTGCCCGTCAGTTGAATCTGGATGTAGAGTATGGAGTTTTCAAAGAAAAGAATGAAATCCCTGTAGTAATAGTTAAGTCTGGAGAAAAGCAAGTGGGATTGATTATAGATGAACTATTGAACCAACAGGAAATAGTCATTAAATCTTTAGGTAAATATCTCTTAAATGTAGAAAATATTAGTGGCGCCACCATTGTCGGTGATGGAGATGTGGCCTTAATTTTAGATGTTCGTAATATAGCTTAAACATGGTAAGGAGGTTAAATAGTATATGTCTGCCATAACAGAAGAAAAAGAGCAACAGGTAAATGCTGAAAATCTTGAAGAGAATGAAGGGCAGGTCTCGCGCAAACAATTTGTTGTTTTTCAAATAGGTAGCGAAGAGTACGGGGTGATTATTAGTCAGGCTAAGGGCATAATCAAACCTAAAAAAATCACCAATGTGCCCAATACCGCCGAACATGTCCTGGGAGTGATAAACTTAAGAGGTCAGATAGTACCGGTCGTTGATTTAAAGAAAAAATTCCACATTGCTTATGATAAATCAAAAAATACTGAAGACCAGCGAATCATTACAGTGGAAGTCAATGACACCTTGATAGGTATTTTCGTCGATGGTGTTAATGAAGTGGTCTGGCTGGAAGAAGATACTATCGAGCCTGCTCCAGAAGTAGCAGGAGGAATTAAGCAGGAGTATTTATTAGGGATAGGCAAGATTGAAGATAGACTTTTAGTATTGGTAGACTTACGCAAGCTTCTTTTCGATGATACCGGGGAAGAGGATAATACTTGATTATTTATCTAATTTTTTAGATAGATATAAATTAAAGTGAGGGATAGTTATGCTATCAAATTTAAGAAAGCAGGAAAAGGAAGAAAATAATATAGAAGAAGAAAATCAGTATATAGTCTTTACCGTGGAAGAACAGGAATTTGGGGTAGAGATCAAAAAGACGAAAGAAATTATAAATATGAGAGAGTTGACAGATGTCCCCAGCTCACCAGATTTTGTTCGGGGAGTAATTAATCTTAGGGGAGAAATTGTTCCTATTGTTGACCTCCATAAACGGCTGCATATCAAGGAAAAAACCGACGACAGTGAAGGTAAGATCATTGTAGTAGAGATGGATGAAAACCTGGTTGGGATGCAGGTTTCTGAAGTCAAGGGAATAATTAGACTTAGCAGTAATAATATAGGTTCTGCTCCAGAACTGACTCAAGATATAAAACAGGATTATATTGAAGGAGTAGGAAAGTTAGAAGATAAATTGTTAATACTCTTAAATTTACAAAAAGTACTTACCAGACAGGAAGTAGCCAAACTAGAAGATATGGACCTATAGAAGAGAGGATGGTAAAATGGCTCAAGATATTATGGAACAGTTAGATGATATGAAGAAGGATGCTTTAAAGGAAATAGGCAATATCGGGGCCGGTAATGCTGCCACTGCCTTTGCCCAATTTTTAGAGACCAAGGTTGACATGACAGTGCCTTCAGTGGAGATTTTGCCCATTTCTGAGGTGCCAGAGATTACCGGTAATATTGAAGAACCAGTAGTTGGTGTTTTGCTCCAGGTAATGGGGGAAGCTCCGGCTTCAATCCTTTTTATACTGCTAGAGGATAGTGTGGAGAGACTGGTAGGAATGATGGCAGATAAAGAAGTGGATTTCTCCGATTTAGATGATATTGATCTATCGGCTCTCAAAGAAATAGGGAATATTATCTCCGGTTCTTATTTAAATGCTTTAAATAAGCTGACTAATTTTAATCTTATTCAATCCGTTCCAGAATGTGCTGTGGATATGGCGGGGGCAATACTCAGCACTTCTATGATTCCACTTAGCAAAACCAGCGACCATACACTGCTCATTAAAACCCAGTTCATAGAAGGTTCTCAGGCCATCGAAGGTTTTTTCTTCCTAATTCCCCATACCGGATCGCTGGAAAAAATACTGGAAGCCCTAGGTTTTGATCTGGAATGAGCAAGGAAGAAGTTATCAAAGTAAGGATGGCTGAATATGGAGTTGCCAAGGCCCCTGACCAACTCATAACTATCGGCCTGGGTTCCTGCGTGGGAATTACTCTTTATGATAAAAATAAAAAAGTCGGTGGGATGGTACATATAATGTTGCCGGAAAACAAAAAGGGTTTAAAACCACCTAAATACGCCGATACAGGTATTCCTCTTTTAATAGAAGAATTAGAAAAACTCGGTGCTCGTCGATCTCGATTAAAGGCAAAAATAGCTGGAGGGGCTAAGATGTTTTCTATCTCCAGTAGCAATAATTCTTCTTTAAATGTAGGGGAAAGAAATGTAATAAAAGTAAAAGAAGTTCTTCAGGAGGAGAATATTTCTCTGCTGGGTGAAGATACGGGGAAAGATTACGGTCGAACTATGAAATTTTTCACTGATTCCGGGCGAGTGAGAATAACTTCTCATAAGGCTGAGGATATTGATATATAAAGCTTATTAGAAATTATTTTAGTTTATTTTAACCAAAAATTTTTTTATAATTTTTTTATTGATATCAAAACCACTATGTGATATACTTGCTATTAGTGAAATTAGCAATATAATTACACACGCCTGTGGATCCCACTGCCGGTGCTATGTTTTTACATAGTAGCAGCCCTGTTAACCTCAACAGGGGAAACTGGGAAAAGAAACAGGCGGAGGAAAAACCTGAAAGGAGGTGGAAGTTTATGTCAGTAGTAAATATGAAACAGCTACTTGAGTCCGGTGTTCATTTTGGCCACCAGACCAGACGCTGGAATCCTAAGATGGAGAGCTATATCTTTACTGAAAGAAATGGTATTTATATTATAGATCTCCAGCAGACAGTAAAGCTTATGGATAAAGCTTATAACTTTGTCAAGGAAGAAGCCAGCAAAGGAAAAACAGTTCTTTTTGTTGGTACCAAGCGTCAGGCTCAGGAAACAATTAGAACTGAGGCTGAAAGGTGTGGAATGCCCTATGTAAATCAGCGTTGGTTAGGTGGTATGCTGACAAATTATCAAACCATCAGTAAGAGGATTGACCGTCTCAATGAAATTGAAGAGATGGAAGAAGAGGGCCTCTTCGAAGTACTGCCTAATAAAGAAGTGATTGAATTGGAGCGAGAACGGGAAAAGTTAGAGCGTAACTTAGGTGGTATTCGTTATATGGGCGGTCTCCCAGATATAGTTTATATAACTGATGCTAGAAAAGAGTCAATAGCAGTTAATGAAGCTCGCAAGCTTGATATACCTATTGTCTCTATAGTCGACAGCAATTGTGATCCTGACTTGATTGATTATGTTATTCCTGGCAATGATGATGCTATTAGAGCTGTAAAGCTTATCTCTAGCAAAATTGCAGATGCTGTGCTGGAGGGACGTCGTCAGGGTAACTTAATTGATGATAGTAAAGATACTGAACAATCTGGACCAGCTGAAGAGCCAGAGGAAGAGGCTGAAAATACAGCTACTTCAACTGAATCTGCAACTGAAGAGGCAGGTTCCTCCGAGGAACAATCGGAAGAATCCCGGAAGGCTGCCAATGAATAAAAAGTAAATGGAACTTATAAAGGCGCCGGGGATGATTTTTTTCAGCGGCGCCTTTTTTACGCCTATTATATTGTAGACTGTAAAGGAGGAGAGTAAGATGTCTTTTGGTATGAAAGAAATTAAAAAGTTAAGAGAAAGAACCGGTGCAGGAGTGTTAGATTGCAAAAAAGCTCTACAGGAAAATGATGGTGATGTTGATGCTGCTATAGATTATCTGCGAGAAAAGGGTATGGCTGCTGCTGCTAAAAGAGCTGGCAAAGTAGCTGCCGAGGGCTTAGTCCAGACCGATATCAATGAAGAAAAAAATGAAGGCCTTATTCTGGAAGTTAACTGCGAAACAGATTTTGTAGCCAAAAATGATAACTTCATTGAACTGGTAGATGATATCAACCAGCAATTAAAGGAAAGCGAAGCTGATACAGTAGAGGAAGCTCTTGCTGAAACCTATTATAAAAATGAAGATAAAACCTTAGAAACAGTGATTAAAGAAGCAGTGGCCAGTATTGGAGAAAATATTCGATTGCGCAGATTTGCTCGCTGTCAAACCGATGGATTTCTTCATTCCTACATCCATATGGGGGGCAAAATTGGCGTTTTAGTTGAGTTTTCTGGAGAAGAAAATTTAACTGCAGCTAATAATATTGCCATGCATATTGCAGCTTCATCTCCAGAATATCTTTCTCGGGAAGACGTAAGTGAAGAGGATATTGCTAGAGAAAAGAAGGTCTATCGAGAGCAGATGTTAAATGAAGGCAAGCCTGAGCATATTATCGATGATATTGTTGAAGGCAAGTTAGGGAAGTTTTATACTCAGATCTGTTTATTAGAACAGGAATACGTCCGCGATACTGATCTCACAGTTGGCGAGTATCTGGAAGAGGTTGAGCTGGAAGTTGAAAGCTTTGTTCGCTATGAAGTTGGAGAGGGTATTGAAACTGAAGAAGAAGATTTTGCGGAAGAAGTAAAGGCCCAAATGGAAAATAATTAACTTTAAAAAGAGAACACTACTGGTGTTCTCTTTTTTAAAGTATTTTAGTTGTTTTTCCTTATTAGTTTCTCTATTTAATGTTACATTTCAATCTTTATCAATTATAAAATATTGGAGGTAATGTGATGGGAGATTCTTCAATCTACTCCCGAGTTCTTTTGAAAATCAGCGGTGAAGCCCTGGCTTCTAGTGGTGGTTTTGGCATTGATCCCAAAACAATACAGGAATTAGCTGAGGAAATTAAAGATGTCGTCATTGACACCGGGGTTGAACTGGCTATTGTAGTTGGTGGGGGTAACATTTTTCGCGGAATTGCCGGAAGTGCTCGGGGGATGGACCGGGGAACAGCAGACTATATGGGCATGCTAGCAACTGTCATCAATGCTTTAGCGTTGCAGGATGCCATTGAAAAACACAAGCTCGAAACCAGAGTTCAGTCAGCTATTGAAATGCGCCAGGTAGCAGAGCCATATATTAGAAGAAGAGCAATCCGTCATCTAGAGAAGGGCCGAGTGGTCATTTTTGCAGCAGGCACCGGCAACCCCTATTTTTCCACTGATACTACTGCAGCTTTACGAGCAGCAGAGATTTCTGCAGAGGCTATTTTAATGGCCAAAAATGTAGATGGAGTATATGATTGTGATCCGGTATCTAACCCCGAGGCTATAAAGTACGAAGAATTGGCCTATATTGATGTATTAAATAGATCTTTAGAAGTAATGGATTCAACTGCCATATCCCTCTGTATGGATAATGAGATACCTTTAGTGGTCTTTGGCGTAGAAAAAAGTGGCAATATTAAACGAGCAATTCTTGGAGAAAAGATAGGTACCTATGTGGGTTAGCTAAAATTATGGGTTGGTTTATATTTTTATAACCAGGTTGTCAGGCTGCCAGAATTAGTCACAATAACAGACTGATTGATCAGGAAACCTAATTAAGGAGGAATCTTAAATGATTGGTCAAGTTGAAAAAGAAGCCCAAAAGAAAATGGAAGCTGTTATTAAGAAGACTCGAGAAGAGTTTAAAACAGTCAGAACAGGAAGAGCTCATCCTGGCCTGGTGGAAAATATCAATGTTGATTATTATGGCTCCCAGACCCCTTTAAATCAGATGGCCAATATCTCTGCTCCTGAACCTCGTTCTTTAGTAATAGAACCCTATGATAAGTCTGTTTTAGAAAATGTAGAAAAAGCCATAATGAAGGCAAATCTAGGCTTAACCCCCAATAACGACGGTAATATTATTAGAATTGCTGTTCCTCAATTAACCGAAGAGAGAAGAAAAGAACTGGTTAAGGTAGTCAATGAAAAAGCTGAAGATAGTCGCATTGCTATTCGTAATATCCGTCGGGAAGCAAATGATGAACTAGAAATTTTAGAGGACGAAGGAGAGATTTCTGAAGATAATATGCATCGAGGTCTTGATAATATTCAGGATCTCACTGATAAATATATCGATAAAATTGATGAGATGTTAGAGAAAAAAGAAGAGGCCATAATGGAAGTATAATGAAGGAGAAATTAGATAGACTCAGGGGAGCTTATTTAGAGGAAGTTATTGATTTTTTAGAGAAAAATAATTTATCCTATGATTTAGAGGAAATTTATCCCCCAGAATATTCTAAAGAAAATAAACTAACTGGTCAGGGTAGACGTAGATTTATCAATGCCTTAAAAACAGAGGACACTTCTGATACTTCCTTAAAAAATTATAATATTTATTTTTGTCATGAGAAATATATAAAAGAAAAGTAAGGCCATCCCCTCTTACCGAGGGGTTGATTATTTTAATTATTATATATCTTTATATATCTTTTATGCTTTCGGATAATCTTTCAGTAAAATTTTGCAGGTATAAGGGTGGGAGGAATTAACAATGAAGGAGGCCAACCATGTAGCAATCATTATGGATGGAAATGGTCGCTGGGCTCGTCTGCAAAATAAAAATCGTCGCCAGGGTCATCGCCAGGGGGTTAAAGTCCTGGAAAAAATAGCCAGAGCTGCAGCTGACCTTGATGATATAAACTATCTAACAGTTTTTGCTTTTTCCACTGAAAACTGGAGGCGCCCCCAGAAAGAAGTTCGTTTCCTCTTTAATCTTCTCCGTTCTACAGTTAGAAATGAGCTTGATAAATTACAGGAGGAAGAAGAGATAAAAATTAATTTCATCGGTCGCTTATCAGAGCTAGAAGAGGATATTCAAAAGGATATTGCTCATGTAGAAGAAATATCGCAAAATAATAAAAAATTAACTTTGACTGTAGCTGTTAATTATGGAGGGCGGGCAGAGATAATTGATGCTGTCAATAGTTCTCTAGCAGATAAATTATCAGCTCTTAAATTGAAAGACAGAGAGGACTGGGCCAAAATAATAAAGGATGATCCAATAACAGCAACTGAGCTGGAAAAAAAATTTTATAAACCTAACCTACCAGATGTGGATTTGTTAATTCGTACAGGTGGAGAAAAACGCATTTCAAATTTTCTTCTCTGGCAAATTTCCTATGCCGAATTATTTTTTACTCCTGTTTTGTGGCCGGATTTCACCAGAGAACATCTCATTGAAGCTCTAGAAGATTTTGCTAATCGCCAGAGAAAATTTGGCGGACTGCCAGGAGAGGAGAGATAAAAGGTGTTAAAAAAACGTTTATTAAGTGCTGCTGGAGGATTATTAATCCTGGTAATAGTAATCTTCGCAGGCTCTTTGCCTTTTTTTCTTTTTATGTCAGCAGTTTTACTCCTGGGAGTTCTAGAATTCCTGGAAATCTTACCAGATAAAAACAGATATGACCGCTATATTTTACCCCTATTAAATCTTTTGGTTTTTCTTAGTATTTATCTCCAGGCAAGATTTCAGCCTGACCATATATGGCCTATAGCTGTCTTTTTACTTGGATTTTTTATAATAGTCCTATCACAGATAAAGGCAAAGTCTTTCCAGAATATTTTAGCAAATGTTGCCTCTCGCTTATTTTTAATAATCTATTTAACCGGTGGTTTTTCCTACCTGGTATTCCTAAGAGACTTTTCAGCCCCAGAATTTCATAATACCAGAGCTCTCTGGCTGGTGCTCATAGCCTCCTGGTTAACTGATAGTGGAGCCTATTTTGTGGGCAATTGGTTGGGCAAAAAACCCATGGCTCCGGTAATTTCTCCTAATAAAACCATTGCTGGTGGGATTGGCGGCATATTAGTATCAGTAGCCGCGGTAAATATATACCTTTTGCTGTTAGGAAGCTTTTCTTTTTATTGGTTGATTTTTGCACCTTTAATAGCTCTGGCTGCCATTGGCGGTGATCTTTTCGAATCCTGTCTTAAAAGAGATGCTAATATAAAAGATACCGGTGGTATCCTTCCCGGTCATGGCGGAATATTAGACCGTTTTGACAGTTTATTATTTTCAGCGCCTCTGACCTATTATCTATTGGTCTTTTTATTACTATAATAATACTTAATTTTGCTATTATATTTTAATGGAGTTGTATTCAAATGCATAATACTATTAAACAAATCTTAATAACTCTGGCCATTATATTTATATCCTTTTTTATTCTGGAATATGTCTTTGCTATCTTAGCCCCTTTTATAATATCATTGATTTTGGCCAGCTTAATTGAGCCTTTAGTAATAAAAATTACTACCTCAGAAAAAATTCCACTGGGGAGAACGCTAGCAGTTATTCTATCTTTAATTTTAGTGCTGGCTATTTTTACTGGTATCTTGATCCTGGGTTCATCTCGCATATATTTTGAACTCAATAGAGTTCTGCAACAATTGCCTGACTATGAAACCTTAACTCAACAATTTATGATTCCAGAGGCAAGCTGGCAGGAAATATTAGAAAATTTCAATGTATCACCGGCAATTATCTCGGCAATTGAAGAAAACCTTCAGACTATCTTCAATGCAGGGCGAGCTCTTTTAATGCAGGGAGCTAACTTTGCTCTTAATGCCCTGGGTAATCTGCCGCTGGCCTTGATGATATTTCTCTTCAGTATAGTAGCTACCTTCTTTATCAGTAGAGACAAGGATAAAATTAATGCTGCCATTATTAAGCTCTTCCCTCCAGACTGGGAAGATAAAGTTCGTTCTATCCAGAGCGAACTGGCTAATTCAGCTATTGGTTATATAAGAGCTTTGCTGATACTTATCACGATATCTGGTATCATCACCTTTATTGGTCTAATGATCCTGGGCAGTGAATATGCTTTAACTTTAGGAGCCGTTGCGGCAGTCCTGGATTTAATTCCTATCATCGGTCCGGCCCTGATTTTTTATCCCTGGATGGTAGTCAGTCTTTTGATGGGAAATATCGGCTTTGCTTTAGGTTTGCTGCTGACTCACTTATCCCTGGTAGCGATTCGTTCCGCTTTAGAGCCTAAAATTATGGGAGATAATATTGGGATTCACCCCCTATCTACCATGATTGCTCTTTTTGCCGGTTATCGAATTTTAGGCCTGATGGGCTTTTTAGTAGGTCCTACTATTTTAGTATTGGTTAAAACAGTGGCCCGGGCAAATTTATTACCTTTTTGGGAGGTTGACCAATGAAAAAAATCACTATTCTAGGAGCAACAGGCTCTATAGGTACTCAGGCTTTAGAAGTAATTAAGGATTTGGAAAATTGGCAGGTGAAGGCTTTAAGTTGTTTTAAAAATCATGAAAAACTGCTTGCTCAGGCCCTTAAATATAGACCAGAAGAGCTGGCTGTCGCTGATGACAAAAGCAAAAATGAATTAGCAGCTAAACTGCCCTCAGATTATAACCCCAATATTTTAACTGGGGCAAAGGGTTATGAAAGATTAGCAGCTCTGCCAGAAGTTGATATTGTCTTAAATGCAATAGTTGGAGCTGCAGGCTTAAAACCCTCTCTGGCAGCAGCCCGTCTGGGCAAAAGATTGGCCCTGGCTAATAAAGAAAGCCTGGTTATTGGAGGAGAAATATTATTACCATTAATCAATGATACCGGTGGTGAAATAATTCCCGTTGATAGCGAACACAATGCCATATTTCAGCTTTTAGAGGGTAAGGAAAAAGAAGAGGTAGCCCGGTTAATATTAACGGCTTCTGGAGGACCTTTTCATGGTTGGGATAAAAACAAATTATCCCGGGTAACGGTAGAAGATGCCCTGGATCATCCTAATTGGGATATGGGAAGCAAAATAACCATTGATTCTGCTACCTTGATGAATAAAGGTTTAGAGGTTATAGAAGCCCACTGGTTATTTGGTTTTTCCTATGATAAAATAAAGGTAGTGGTACATCCTCAAAGTATTATCCACTCTTTAATAGAATTAATTGATGGATCTTATTTAGCGGAGTTAGGTCAACCTGATATGAGGCTGCCAATTCAACATGCGCTTTCTTATCCAGCTCGCCAGAGTATTATTAGTTCTAATTTAAAGCTCACTGAAATATCCGAGCTAACTTTTTTTAAGCCTGATACTGATAATTTTCCGGCCTTAAATTTAGCCTATGAAGCCGGGAGAAAAAAGCAGGGTTATCCGGTAGTTTTAAATGCAGCTAATGAAATAGCTGTTGCTGCCTTTTTGCAAAAAAAGATTGCATTTCTAGATATTTCTTATATAATAAAAGAAATGATGGGCAAACATCAACCGGTAGACTTAAAGGAATCCGATGAAATTTTAGCTCTAGATGAAGAAGTCAGAGCTAAGTCCCTTGAACTCATTAATAATTTATAATTATTTCATTTTGCTCAACCTTAAGGAGGTTTTGTCAGGTGTTATTAACAATTTTTGCTTTTATAATATTTTTAGGCATTTTGATCTTTGTGCATGAGTTAGGTCATTTTATCATGGCTCGTCGTAATGATGTTAGAGTGGAAGAATTTGCCTTAGGATTTGGCCCGAAGCTAATCTCCCGCCAGAAGGGAGAGACGCTGTTTTCTATACGGGCAATACCTCTAGGTGGTTTTTGTAACATGGTAGGAGAAATGCCCTATGAGGATGAAGAGCTGGAAGAAGATGAACTGGAAAAAATCAGAAAGACTGAACAGGAAGGCCGGGCCTTTTATCAAAAGTCGCCCTGGCAGCGCTTAAAAATACTTTTTATGGGTTCAGGCATGAATTTTCTCCTGGCTGCTCTCTGTTTTATTATTCTTTTTGCTGCCTTTGGTGTGCCCACGCAAGTCGACGATCAAGCAATCTTAGGAGAAATGTTTCCCAATGAACCGGCGGCTGAAGCTGGCCTGCAACCCGGGGATAGAGTGATTGAGATAAATGGAGAGGAAATCGAAAGTTTTACTGATATGACCAATATAGTAAGAGAGAGTCCTGGAGAAACTTTAAACTTTACAGTTTTAAGAAATGATAGCACTGAAGAATTTCAAGTTACCCCGGAAATGAATGAAGAGCTAGGTTATGCCATGATAGGTGTAAATCAACGAGTGGAAAGAGAAAGAATAAATCCAATCCTGGCTGTAGGCAGGGGAGTTATATATACCTTTGAAGTTGTTGTAATTACGATAGCAGGGTTTGCCGAGTTAATAGCACAAAGAACTACGGAGGGACTGGGAGGTCCGGTGATGATAGCTTCTTTTGTGGGGCAGGCTACTCGTTCCGGCTTAGAATATGTGCTCAACCTGCTGGCCATAATCAGTGTGAATTTGGCCATCATAAATTTACTGCCCATTCCAGCCCTGGATGGAGGAAGGATAATTTTTGTCCTGATTGAGTTGGTTAGAGGTAAACCCATTTCTCAGGAAAAAGAGGGTATGATCCATTTAGTTGGTTTTGTCCTGTTAATGCTATTTATGATATTTATTATATACCAGGATATTATAGTAAGCTTTTTTTAATAAGCAAGCAAAATAAGCAAGCTATAAAAAGTTAGTTTTTAAACTAATAAACTGCTGTGCTAAAAACAAGAAAGGAGAGGGTAGCTATTAAACTTCCCCGGGTAACTCTGGTAAGCCTGTTAACCGATAGTGTTGCTTTAAAACATCTTCGAGTTGCAGGTTTCCGCCATGCTGTTGCTGCTGCTGAATATGCCTATAAGCTTTCACAAGAGAGAGAAATATGCCCTGACTTAGCTACAAAAGCTGCCCTGCTCCATGATATTGGCCATACAAATTGGGAAAAACAGGGAGAATGGGATTTTGAGTCCTATGATTATTTTGATATTCATCCCATAAAAGGTGCTGAAAGGGCTCATGAGCTGTTAATCTTAAAGGGTGAAGACCTGGGCAAAGCTCGAGAAATTGCTCTGGCTATTCTCTTTCACAGTGGTTCTAGCCCTATTAATACAAATTTGAAGTTGACCCCCTTTCAAAAATTAGTGATGGATGCTGATGACATCGATGAAGAAGAAGGGGGAGAACATCATTATGATGAAATCCCTTTAGAAGAGGCGTTAACCAGATTAGAAAAGCTAGATCAAAATGTTGCTCAGTATTTAGATGAATGTCAGGACAGAGAGGAAAACTGCCAAAGCTGTGGTATGCTTTAGCTTTAAGGAGAGGGGAAGACATTTTTTATGAAGCGCAGGGATAGTCGCTTGGTGATGGTTGGTGATGTGCCTGTAGGAAAGGGGCATCCCATTAGTATTCAGTCTATGACCAATACCCGTACTGAGGATGTCGAAAAGACCTTAGCGCAAATTAAAGAACTTGAAGATGCTGGTTGTGAAATAATTAGAGTCGCTATACCCAATGAAAAAGCCGCTAAAAGTTTACCGGCTATAATAGCCGAGGCCAAAATTCCTGTGGTAGCTGATATTCACTTTGATTATCGCCTGGCAATAATGTCAGCTCAGGCTGGAGTTCAGGCTCTGAGGATAAATCCAGGCAATATCGGTGGTCAGGAGAAAGTAAAAGCTGTAGTGAAAATATGCCATGAAAAAAAGATTCCTATTAGAATTGGAGTTAATAGTGGCTCTTTAGAGAAAGACCTTGAATTGGCAGAGAATAACTTATTTTCTGCTGAGGACCTGGCTGATTTTGCTTTGACTCAATATTCAGAGCAGGAAGTTACAACTGCCAAGAAAATGGTGATCAGTGCTGCTAAACATATTGAGTTCCTGCAGCAGGAAAATTTTTCTGATATCATAGTCTCTCTAAAATCCAGCAATGTATCAGAAACTCTTTTAGCCAATAGGCTATTTGCCGCCAGGTTTTCTTACCCTTTACATATTGGAATTACTGAAGCTGGCAGTGGCCAAAGGGGTAAGATTAAATCTGCAGTTGGCCTGGGAGCTCTCCTGAGTCAGGGGCTCGGAGATACTTTAAGAGTATCCCTGACAGGAAATCCGGTACAGGAGGTAAAGACTGCTTATCAAATTTTAGCCAGTTTAAATCTGCGCTGTTCTCTGGAAAATTTTACTATAATATCCTGTCCCACCTGTGGACGCACTGAAATTGAACTGGAAAATATAGCCCGAAAAGTGGAAAAAGCTTTAAGCTCTAGAGATAAGCAAAATAAAACCAAACCCCTTACAGTAGCAGTAATGGGTTGTGCAGTCAATGGTCCTGGAGAGGCTGCTCGTGCTGATATAGGGATAGCTGGTGGTAAGAAATCAGGAGTCATTTTTCGACAGGGTGAAATTATAAAAAAAGTGCCAGAAGATCAGTTAGTAAGTGCCCTTCTGGCGGAAATCAATAAAATGGAGTGTGAATAATATGAAACTTTCTAAATATTATATGCCAACCTTACGTGAAGATCCTGCCGATGCTGAAATACCCAGCCATAAGTTGATGCTTCGAGCCGGGATGATTAGAAGTTTATCAGCTGGTGTTTATTCTTATTTGCCGCTGGGGTATCGAGTAGTACGCAAAGTAGAGCAGATTGTGCGGGAAGAGATGGATCGCAGTGGAGCTCTGGAGGTCTTGATGCCGGCCATGCAGATTGCTGAAATTTGGAAGGAATCGGGACGCTGGGAAGAATTTGGCCCTCTTATGGTTCGTTTTAAAGATCGTAATGAGCGAGAATACTGTCTTGGTCCCACTCATGAAGAAGTGATTGCCGATATAGTTAGAGATGAAGTTCGCTCTTATAAAGATCTTCCCTTCAACCTCTACCAGATACAAACTAAAGTCAGAGATGAAATACGCCCTCGTTTTGGTTTGATGAGAGCAAAGGAATTCATCATGAAAGATGCCTATACCCTTGATATTGATGAAGCAGGTCTGGATAAGGCATATCAGAATATGTATGATGCCTATGTTCGAGTATTTGAGCGCTGTGGCCTGGAGACCAGGGTAGTAGAGGCTGATAGTGGCGCTATGGGGGGATCTGGTTCTCATGAGTTTATGGTCTTAGCCGATAGCGGAGAAGATCAACTGGCTTTTTGTACTGACTGTGACTATGCTGCCAATGTAGAGCGCGCCCAAGCTGGCCTGGAAATTACTCCAGCAGCCAGGCAAAGTGACAGCGAGTCCTCCAGGGAAAAAGTACATACCCCCGGGGCTACTAGCATCGATGAACTGGTAGATATGATCGATACTGGCCCGGAAAAAATGATTAAAACTATGGCCTATATTGCCGATGATGAACCTGTGGTAGCCTTAGTGAGGGCTGATGATCAATTGAATGAAATTAAACTTCGTAATTATTTAGGGGCTATTGAACTCCGCCCTGCACATCCTGAAGAATTTCCCACGGAGTTTAATAGTGTGGCCGGCTTTATAGGTCCCGTGGGATTACCACAAAATGTCAGGGTGGTAGCGGATAGAAGAATACAGGAGATGACTGAAGCTGTAACAGGAGCCAACGAAAAGGACTATCACTACTTACAGGTGGACCCTCAACAGGATATAGATGAGATAGAGGCTTTTACTGAGCTAAGAACTGTAAAACCTAAAGATCCCTGTCCTAAATGTGGGGAAGAATTGGAGATTAAATCCGGTATTGAAGTAGGTCATATCTTTAAACTGGGTACCAAATATAGTGCCAGCATGGGAGCAACCTATCTCGATGAACAGGGGAAAGAGAAGCCAATAGTTATGGGCAGTTATGGAATTGGTATTACCAGAGTAGCAGCTGCAGCAGTGGAGCAACACCACGATGATAAAGGTATAGTATGGCCTATGCCCCTGGCACCTTTCCAGGTGATTATTTTGCCTTTAGGTAACTCAGAAGAGGTTTATCAGGCTGCAGAAGATCTATATCAAAATCTCCAACAAGAAGGAGTAGAAGTGCTCCTTGACGATAGAGATGAAAGGGCCGGAGTAAAATTTAATGATGCAGAGCTTATAGGTATTCCTCTTAGAATTACTATTGGTTCTCGTTCTTTAGAAAATAATGAATATGAAGTTCAAATTCGCCGGACCGGTGAGGAGTTTAACATTGACTGCCAGGGAGCCCTTGAGAGAATCACCGCTTTGTTAACTGAAATTGATTAGAGATATTTTTGCTCAGTTAATTCACTACTAATGGACAAATATAAACTAATCTCTAGTTTTATTCTTCTACTGGTGATAAATAAAGGCAGGAGCAGGGGGTAAATACTCTTATTATGAATATATGTGCTCTGATACCGGCTTATAATGAAGAAAAAACAGTGGGACATGTTATATCTGTCCTGAAAAATATTGCAGAAATAGATAGTATTATTGTCATCAATGATGGTTCTGATGATAATACCTCAGTTAGAGCAGAGGAAGCCGGGGCAACTGTAATAAATTTACCTGAAAACAAAGGCAAAGGGGCAGCACTAAAAAAGGGATTGGAATCCTGCTCGGCCGATATTATTTTAATGCTGGATGCAGACCTTATAGGTCTAAAGAGTGAACATGTTAAAAGATTGATAGATCCAGTATTAGCTGATAAATATGATATGACAGTGGGGATCTTTGATGATGGACGGAGCATGACTGATATGGCTCAAAAGATAAGCCCTCACCTCTCTGGACAACGGGCTATCAAGGCTGATATCTTAAATGAGATTGAAGACATTGATAAAGCAGGATATGGAGTAGAGGTGACAATTAATCGCTATTTTAAAAATAACGGCAGAATGAAAAGGGTTGAACTGCCTAATTTAACCCATGCTACTAAAGAAGAAAAGCGAGGAATTGCCAGGGGTTTATTAGCCCGATTTAAAATGTATGGTGAAGTCATCAAAACTTTTTTTCTGTTCCTATTCGATTAATAATCTGATTCTGTTGTGTCTTAGGTTAGTTTTACTAGAGGAGGCCCTTAAATGATTGAAACTGGCACTATAATTATACGTCTATTTCTATCTTTATTGTTAACAGGAATAGTGGGCTGGGAGAGAGAAAAATATGATAAGCCAGCAGGTTTTAGAACCCACATACTTGTAGGCGTGGGTTCTACTGTTATTATGATAGTTTCCTTTACCATGGGAGTAATGTATGAACATATAGAGCCCGACCCGGGACGGATTGCTGCTCAGGTGGTTAGCGGTATCGGCTTTTTAGGAGCAGGAACTATAATTAGAGAGGGTTTTTCAGTTAAAGGTTTAACAACTGCTGCCAGCCTTTGGGCTGCTGCTGCCATCGGCTTAACTGTGGGACTGGGCATGTATGATATGGCTATTATTGCTACCATAATTGTATTTTTCACTCTTTTTGTCTTAAATCGTATTGAGATGATAGGAATAACTACCAAATATAAAATGTTGGACTGCCGGGTAGATGATAGCCCGGGTGTATTGGGCGATATTGCTGAAGTACTGGGTGAGCAGCAGGCCAATATTGAAGATGTGCAGGTGGATAGAGATAAATTAAGTCAGGAAACAGTGGTGCGCTTTGATTTGAAATTCAGCGAAGATACTGATATAAATAAAATTAATCGAGAACTTTTAGAGCTTGATGGTTTGTTAGAATTTAAATGGTATTGATGATATTACAGGAGGATATAGAAAATATGCTCAAAGCCCTTTATTTTACTAAAACCTTGCTTGATTATAAATATTTGATTATCCATAATAATACTTGCTGGTTAATAGCCAAAAATATAAGCAATTCAAAGCAAACTCCAGAGGATAATAACCCCCGGAATAATGCTGATAATACTAAAGCCAGCCATAATATTGATTTTGTTGACCTGCCAGAGGGATTACAGCAGAATTTAAAAGAAATAAAACCAATGGACTGGCGACAATATAAATATAATCTGATTTTTGATTTAAGCATCCAGTCTGAAGTTAGATTGGTCTGGCCTGAGGTAATTAATTCACTGCCAGATAAATTCAAGTATGCTGAAAACTGGCTCAAAAGGGCTCAGTTAGAAATTGATAAGGATAAGCTTTATATTAAATTAGAGAGCAAATTGGCCTGTAAAAGACTAGACTGCGATAGAGTGCTTACTTTGCTCACTAACCGCCTTCATAAGTTTATTGCAGCAGAAATAACTTTACAATTTGTTAATGGTGATTTTTATTGTAAGAAGCAAAAGAAAAACAGTCAAAAAGAACAATCAAAATCCTCTTCCTCTGTTAAGACTTCTAAAAATAATAATAACAGGAGAGTTAGGGCAAGGAAAAAAAAGAAAAGGAAAAAAAGGTTAGTCTACGGCCAGGTTATTCCTGACAGCAAAAACCCCTATGAGCTTGATAATATCCCTGAGGATGGTAAAGCAGTAGTCAGGGGAGAGGTTTTTAATGTGGACCAGCGCCGCTTAAAAAATGGACGGCTGTTAAAATTAATAGCCATCACTGACCAGAGTGATTCCCTTTTACTGAAAGTTTTTTGTCAATCTGAGGCTGATTTTACCTGCCAGCTGGAAGAAGGAGACCGGGTAAAGGCCCGGGGGCAGTTAAAATATGATCGTTATAGTAGAGAGACAGTGATGCTAGTTGATGATCTCATGCTTTTGCCTGCCCAGCAGAGAGAAGATAGAGCTGAGAGCAAACGAGTAGAGCTGCATCTTCACACCAAAATGAGTGATATGGATGCAGTAATAGATGTGGAGGAGGCAGTTAAAAGAGCGGCAGACTGGGGACATAATAGTATAGCCATCACCGACCATGGTAGTGTCCAGGCTTTTCCCGATGCCTATCAGGCTGGCAAAGAACATGGAGTAAAGATTATATATGGTCTTGAGGCTTATCTGGTTGATGATGGTGATTCTATAGTAGTAAGTCCAGGTAAGCGCTCTTTAAAGGAAAGTGAATATGTGGTCTTTGATTTTGAAACAACTGGACTGGAAGCCAGTCAGGAGAGAATTATTGAGATTGGAGCAGTAAAGATAGCCGATAATGAAATAATTGACCGGTTTTCTACTTTAGTCAACCCCCAAAAATCTATCTCTCGTAAAATAACCAAACTCACTGGTATTAAAAATAACGATGTCAGCAATGCTCCTGCAATCGAAGAAGTACTACCAGAATTTTTAGATTTCATTGGTGATGCCGTTTTAGTAGCTCACAATATAGACTTTGATTACAGTTTTTTGCGGGCTGAGTGTCATCGAAGTAAACTTGAAGTACCCAGACTGCCTCTGCTTGACACAGTGGCTCTAAGTCGAGCTTTATTAACTGATTTAAATAGTCATAAGCTAAATAAAGTGGCTAAAGAGCTTGAAATTTCTCTGGAAAACCATCATCGAGCTTTAGATGATGCAGCAGCCACTGCTCAAATATTATTAGAGCTCATAGAAAAAGCTCAACAGGGAGAGGGTTATCAGCAGCTGGCTGAATTAAATAAATTGACCGGTAGAATTGACTGGAAGAAAAAACGTTATTCTCATGCAGTTCTTCTGGCCAAGAATAAGACCGGCTTAAAGGACCTATATTATTTGATATCTCGTTCTCATCTAAATAACTTTTATCAAAAACCTCGAATTTTAAAAAGTGAATTAGAAAAACATCGAGCTAATCTATTGATTGGCTCTGCCTGTGAAGCTGGTGAGCTTTTTCAGGCTATAATGAAGAATAAATCCCAGGGTGAAATAAAAAATACAGCTAAATTTTATGATTATCTGGAAATCCAGCCGGTAAAGAATAATGAATTTCTCATTCCAGAAAGTTTTTCCTCCCTGCAGGAGATTAAAGAGTTAAACCGCCAGATCTATCAATTAGGTAAAAAGTTAAATAAACCCGTGGTGGCTACCAGCGATGCTCACTTTCTCAATCCCGAAGATTATATCTATCGAGAAATTTTACAGACCGGTCAAAAATTTCCCGATGCTGACCAGCAACCTCCCTTATACTTTAGAACCACTGATGAAATGCTAGCAGAGTTTTCTTACCTGGGAGAAGAAGCAGCTGAAGAAGTTGTTATCACAAATCCCGGAAAAATAGATGAAGAGATTGCCGAAATTCCCCCTATGCCTTCCGGGCTCTTTACTCCTGATATAGATGGAGCAGAAGATAAAATTAGAGAAATGTCCTTTGCCAGGGCTAAAGAACTTTATGGCAATGAGCTGCCTGAGATTGTTAAGGATAGATTAGAAAAGGAACTGGAAGCCATTATCAGTAACGGTTATGCTGTAATCTATCTCATCTCACATAAGCTTGTTAAACAATCTCTGGAGAATGGTTATCTAGTAGGTTCCCGGGGCTCAGTGGGCTCATCCTTAGTGGCCTACATGTGTGAAATTACAGAGGTAAATCCTCTGCCACCTCATTATCGCTGCCCTGATGAAGACTGTAATCATTATGAATTTTTCACCGGGGAGCAATTATCAGCAGAGGAAGATAGTTCAGCCGGCACTGGAGCTGATTTGCCTGACAGGCCATGTCCTAACTGTGAAACCGGCTTGATAAAAGATGGTTTTGCCATTCCCTTTGAAGTTTTTATGGGCTTTGATGGCAATAAAGTTCCCGATATTGACCTTAACTTTTCCGGGGAATATCAGAGCAAAATTCATCATATCACCGAAGAATATTTTGGGCGGGATTATGTCTTTCGAGCAGGCACTATATCCACTATTGCTGACCGGACTGCCTATGGTTTTGTTAAAAATTATCTACAGGAGAAAGATATAGATAAACGCAACACAGAGATAAACCGATTGGTTCAAGGCTGCACAGGTGTTAAGCGGACTACTGGCCAGCATCCTGGAGGTTTAATGGTTGTTCCACAGGATATGGATATTCATGATTTTACTCCTGTTCAGTACCCTGCCAATGATCAAAGCAGTGATGTTAGGACCACCCATTTTGACTATCATGCCATAAGTGGTCGAATCTTAAAACTTGATCTACTGGGGCATGATGATCCCACCAGTATCAGAATGCTACAGGACATGACCGGGGTAGACCCCCTGGCCATTAAACTTGATGATCCTGAGACAATGAAACTCTTTTCCGGGGTTAGCCCATTGGAGCTTGACCGGAATGATTTAGATTTAAAGGTTGGCACTTTAGGGATACCTGAATTTGGCACTTCCTTTGTGCGCCAGATGTTAGTTGATACCCGTCCTACAACTTTTGCTGAACTGGTAAGAATCAGTGGTTTATCCCATGGCACCGATGTCTGGCTCAATAATGCCCGGGATTTGATACAGGAAGGTATAGCTGAACTAAAAGAAGTTATTTCGGTACGGGATGACATCATGAATTATCTTATCCAGCAGGGTATTGAGCCTGAAAAAAGTTTTACCATTATGGAGCATGTCAGAAAGGGAAAAGGCCTAACCTCTGAAGAAGAAAAGATTATGAAGGAGGCTAAGGTGCCTGAATGGTATATTGAATCCTGTAAAAAGATAAAATACATGTTTCCTAAAGCCCATGCAGCTGCCTATGTGATGATGGCTTTTCGTATAGCTTATTTTAAAGTAAATTATCCCGCTGAATTCTATACAACCTATTTTTCCATCAAAGCTGATGACTTTGATGCTGCTATTATCAGCCAGGGATATGATTATGTGCTGGATTATCATCAGGAACTTAAGTCCCAGGAGAGTGATTTAACGGCTAAAGATAAAGGCTTACTAACAGTACTGGAAATTGTGCTAGAGGCCATGGATAGAGGAATAGAATTTCTGCCGGTAGACCTCTACCACTCTCAAATTAGTACCTTCCAACTGACAGAGAAGGGGTTATTACCACCTTTGATTAGCCTGACTGGTTTAGGCAATGCAGCTGCTGAAAGCCTGGTTGCTGCCCGGAAAGAATGTGAATTCTCTTCTATTGAAGATTTGCAGAATCGCACCAGTCTCTCCAGTACGGTAGTTGAAGTTATGAAGGACCATGGTTCTCTGGCTGGATTGCCAGAAAAAGACCAATTATCACTCTTTGGAGAATAAGAAACGGAGTATAAAAAACCTATTTTCTTAGCACATATAGCTACATTGGAGGTTAGTCTATGATAAAAAAAATCCGCCTTTATATTTTTCTGTTAATTCTAATTCTTTCTCTGGCCGCCGGTGTCTACCTTGCTTATGTTTATCAAAGTCATCTCAGTCAAGAAATCATGCAAATAGAACAGATTGATTATCAGGAGGAAAGAAGCCTCAGTGTTAAAAGAACCAATGGCGAAGAAGAAGTGCGAGAATTATCTTCTAATTTCCCTTCTCCCCCTAAAATCTCTCCTGATGCCAGAAGATTGGCTTTTATAGCTCCCTGGCAATGGGAAGAAATAGGCGATATTTATATATATAATTATCCAGAGGATAATCTATCTACTCTCCTAGAAGGAGCCGACTTTGCTTCTCAGCATACCCCCAAAAATGTCTGGTGGTTTGATGATGACTATCTCTTGGTCTTAGAGGGCTATGCCTATGGTACCGTCTCTGTGGGAGGAGAGCTTAAAATTGTTGAAGTTAATAGTGGTGAAAAAGTTTCGCTGGTGGCCTTTCCAGAAGAAGATCGGAAAGAGATAATGGATATAGAATATATAGAGGAAGAAGAACTTTATATATTAGAAATTGCTCAATTCGACGAAGAATTTTTGGAATATGAAGTAATAACAGCTGATTTAGAAGTTGATTATATTAAAACAGTTATAGCCGATGAGTTTTAAAAGGTTGACAAACTCTGGGGAAAGGTTTGAGAATAATGAAATATGTTAGAGCTGATTTATTAAAACGTTTTCTGGCTTTTCTAGTCGATGTTATCCTGGCAGCTGGATTTTTTATAATTCCTTTTCCTCTAATAGGTTCTTTAATAGCTGCCGGATATTTTTTAACTAGAGATTATATTATCTTTGCCATAACCGGCAATCAGGATTGGAAAAATCAAAGCCTTGGTAAAAGAGTTTTTGGTCTAGAGGTTTTAATCCAGGTATCACCAGGGAAATATAAAAATATGGACCTTACCGCAACAATAAAACGCAATATAATTCCAGCGGCCGGCTTTATGATTGGCATCATACCCTTGCTGGGCTGGGTCTTAGCCCCGATAATTTCTCTTATAGTCTGGCTGGTGGAGTTTATTACTCTTATGGCAAATCCAGAAAATGATCGTTTAGGGGATAGACTGGCCACTACTCAAGTTCTACTTCGCTTACCCAACCAATAGTCAGAAACCAGACAAAAACTTTCAAGAAGCATTGATTAATTTTCAGGCTAAATGATATAATAAACGAAATAATCATTTGTCTTTTGATTACTTGATTTACTATCTATAATAAATCATAAGTTGGGGCTGAGATAATAAATGCCAGAACTTTATTATCAAAAACCTAAATTTTTTCTCTTAACAATTGTTATAGTGGTTTTCCTCTGGCTAATGACCTTTTTTTGGCAGCCCTTATCCTTTTGGGTTCTAAAAACTTTAACTGTTATACTGCTGGTATTTTATACTTTAAAAACCAGGGGGCGGAGAGCTATTCCCAGCCAGGTCAAATTAAAAGATTTTACCTGGGGAATTGGTTCAGCAATAGTCCTTTATTTGTTTTTTACCGTGATTTATTATTTTGTCAGTCTGTTTTTTCCAGATTTGTCAGCAGAAATGACCGAAATTTATCAACTTACCGCTGATTATAACTCATTAGCAATTGCCCTTTTAATTTTATTTTTCATTGGACCAGCAGAAGAGATTTTTTGGCGAGGTTTAATCCAGCAGGAATTTCAAGAATATTTTAGCCTGGAAAAGGCCCTGTGGTTTACAGTCCTTCTTTATGGTGTAATACATATCTTAACTGGAAACGTGATATTAATCCTGGCCAATTTTGCAGCAGGACTATTCTGGGCAGCGCTTTTTTACTGGAAACAGAATCTGGCTATGGTTATAGTCGGCAATGCCCTCTGGAAAGTTTTATTACTAATCTTATCGCCTTTAATCTTATAAGCTAAACTATATCTAATAATTATTAAAATAATAGAAATAATTTTAAAATCAATATTTAAGGAAGAGATATAATGCAGGATACAAATTTGTCAATACCGCAAAAGCTTATAGATATAGCTGAAAATATTGACTATACCCGGGCTTTTGTCTGTACTCCAGAGACTTTTATAACTATCTATAAAATGGAGAAGCGTCGCGATGAAAGAGAAGAATATCCCCGCTGTATGATCCATATTCATTTTGCTGGCGATATCTCCCGGGGAAAAATGAGGGAATTAGAAGAAAATTTTTTAGAGGTTGCAGCCCAGACTCTTCGAGCTGGCGATCTTCTCTGTCGCTGGCAATACAGTCATATAATAATGTTATTACCAAATATTAATACTGAAAATACCGAGAAAGTACTGCAGCGCATTAAAAATAACTTTTTATCTAATTATGAATTACCGAAGGAAATATCACTGGAAACAAATGCCTGCAATATTAGAGCTTTTAATCAAATATAAGTTAAGGTCAGGAGAAAATATTATGGCTTCAAATAATACCAAATCTAAATCAAATTATGACTCCCCCTATTTCTGCGATAAAGAGTCCTTTAAGCAGATTTTTCAAGTAGAAAAAAGAAGGTCAAATAGAGACTGGCATAATGTATATCTGGTAAATATCATAATATTGGTTAACTCCGCTGATAAAGAGGAGATCTCTGCAGCTAACTCCTTAGTAAAAAAAGTCCTAATTGAGCAGGTGAGGCAGGGAGATATAATATGCCCCTGGCAGGAAAATCAATTTTTAGTCCTGTTACATGATATTTTAGAGGCGGATATAGAGAGTGTAATGAAAAGGTTGGATAGGGCTTTTAATAATGAAAAGAGAAAATGCCAGGAGTTTGATTGCTGGTTTAATAACCAGGGCAATTGCCAGCAGAAAAATAGGGCCAGTGGGAGCTTTAATCAGTGCGAGCGGCTCCATGATTTTGAAAATATAAGATTGAAATGGAATTTTCATCCCCTCCATAAAGATTATAATTTCACAGATAAATAATTTTCTTTTTTATCTTTTCGCAGTAATTTTTTAACAAAAGTCTCCAGACATGTTATAATAACAATAAATATTATTATTTGTCTTGGTGGCTCAGAATAAAAAGGAAAGGGGATTACTATGGCTGAGGGAAGTAGCAGAGAAGAAGAGAATAAGAAATCTGCTCCAGTAATCACGGTGAAAACAGAGGACTTAGAGCCAGGGATGAAAACAGCAAAAGCAGTTGTTAATAGATTTGGGGGCATAATTATGCCCGCCGGAGTTATATTAACAAAAAATGAAATAAAGAGTTTGCAAAAGATGCCTGTCTTTCAGGTGAAAATTATAGCTGAAGACAAGAAAGAAATTGCTAAAAATCTGGCTAAAATTCAACAGTTAAAGGTTGATTATCAAGAAAATGTAAAAAAAGCCGCCTCCCTTTTTAAAAAGGCTCTTTCTCAAGGGGAAATTGATTATGTAGAGGTTGAATATCTTACTGAAGAAGCTAAGAACTTTGGCCAGGAGCTGGAAGTAAAGGACCTCTTATCCATGGTCAGAAATACTGATGAATATACTTATACCCATCTTTTACATGTGAGTATACTGGCTAATATGTTTGGCCACTGGTTAGAGCTAGAGGAAGAAAGGACAGAACAGCTGACTAGAGCAGGATTATTACATGATATTGGTAAAGCGAAAATCTCCAGTAATATTTTAAACAAAAAAGGTACTTTATCTCCTCGAGAATTTCAAAAGATAAAAAAACATCCCCTCTATGGCTATGAAATGGTGAAAGACCAGGACAGCATTGCTGATGCTACAGCTAAAGGGATTCTCTGTCATCATGAAAGATATAATGGCCTGGGATACCCTATGGAGTTAAAGGGGAAAAAAATACCTTACTTTGGCAGGATTTTAGCTATAGTAGATACCTTTGATGCTATAGTTGCCGATAGGGTCTATAAACCAGCTCGTTCTCCCTTTGAGGCTTTAAAGATATTCCGGGAAGAGACTTTTAGCCATTATGATTATGAGCTAAAAAAGGTCTTCATGGAACGGCTGCCTGAGTGTTTTGTTCAGGAAAAGGTTGTATTAAATAATGGGAAAGAGGCCGAGATAGTATTTATTAATCCCGGCAAACCAGAACATCCTATTATAAAAATGGATGAAAGATATCTAGATCTCTATGAAGCTGATGGGCTTAAGATTGATTCCTTCGTTAATGCTGATAACCAATAGATTCTAGCTATATTTAGCCGGTGAGTTTTTCCGCAGCAGGCCACTGATAAAGCTTAAAATGATTGCCCCCAGAACTGCTGAAAAGAGGTTATCCACAGAGAAGCCTGATACAAAGTAAGCTGTAATCATCAACATCAGCCCATTGATTATCAAGAGGAATAAACCTAGAGTTAAAATAGTTAAGGGTAGTGTTAATAAGGTGAGGACTGGTTTTACCAATATATTTACAATCCCCAGGATAAAAGCAGCAAAAAGACCTGCCATAAATCCTGATATATGAATACCAGGCAGCAACAGAGCCGTTAATATTAAGGCAAACATGTTGATAATCAACTGAGGTAACATATTGATTCCTCCAAAATTAATTTATAAAATCCTGCTCCTCCTATTGTATCAGCCTTAATTAAAACTGTAAAGTTGTGCTTTTGTTGTCTATTAAACAAATTTTTGCCTGGAAATTTGTTATCTTATATAATAACCATAGTAAAAGGTATTATTGCCATGATATTTAAAGGAGGAATTTTATGAGTGATAATAATTTAATAAACCTGGCTCCAGAAGACCTTAAAATTAACGTAACAGCTGCAGCAGAGCAATATCTTAAAGATAAAGATGTTTCCGCTGTAACTGTAAGTCTGGTACAGGTTGGTGGGGGTTGAGGCACCTCAATTCAACCTGCGGTGCAGGTATTACGGCCTGATGATGATATTATTGATAAATTTATCAAAAAAGAGTATGGAGAGACTGAAATTTATTTTGCTCGCAATTTAGAACCTAAAAATTTGGAAAAAGGGGTAACCATAGATGCCTCTGGTTTTTGGATATTTAAAAAACTACAATTAAAGGGCGTCGAACCCCATTAAAGTTTCTGAGTTAAATTCTTAAAATCTCCGACATAATTACCATTGTCGGGGTTTTTCTTTTTCTACAGGAAAATATAAATTTATGGAGAAGTAATAATTAAGCTGATAATAATTTAACTATTATATATGATGAAAATTAAACTATTATATACCTCAAATTCTTTATGGTTAAATATAGTTTACCTCTGGAGTGAATAACAAAATGTTTAAAACTAATAAAATCATTACTATTGCTTCGCTCTTATTTTTATTGTTCTTCTCATGCCCAGTAAGGGCAAATACAGAATCCAGTGAGCTTCTGCAGGAGGTAAATGAGCTTTTCTTTGCCGGTGATTATCAATCGGCTGCTGCTATGTTAGAGGAGGCATCTCCTGAGAATATAGCGGGTTTAGATAAAAGTGATTACCTTGAGAAACTAGCTTTAATTTACTATGAGATGGGAGATTTATCCCGATATATCGAAAATCTCTCTCTGATTAATTCCCGGGTTGAAAATGACCCCAATTTAAAATTACAGCTAGCCATTGCCTATGAACAGGCTGGAGAACATCAGCCGTCGGCAGCAATTTTTCATGAATTAGTCAGTGAGCTTCAGGAGTCAGAGGAGCAATTGCAGAGTTTGAATTCTATCGAACAGAAGAGATTTTTCTATTATCTAGGTCAGAATGCTTATTCTCGCAGGGAGAAGGAACAGGCTCAATCCTTTTGGGAAGCCGGTCTATCCCTCGAGCAGGGGCAGTCTTTATTTTTAGTCCGACTGGCAGAATTAAATGAAGAGAAAGGGAATACAAAAAACGCCCTTGGTTATTATCAAGAGGCAATAGCAGAAGATCGATCTTTAAATTATCTATATCCAGAGATAGCCAGCCTTCAGGAAGAATTAGGTGAATATGAAGAAGCACTGGAGTATTGGACTTTAAGCAAAAATACCGGTATTCAGGAAGATCTGGCAGCAGAAAAAATAGCTGAATTGGATCTTTTGTTAGAGTTAGATACGGATATTGATCTAACAATTTCTGAAGATTATAGTCTTACCTATGATCAGGAAAAACCTCAGCTGGATTTTGACCTTTACAGTCAGCAGGACCTTACTCTGGAAGCTACACCTGAATGGACCTGGGAACCTGACTGGCAGGAGGTTGCGCCTTTACCTGAGTATCCTCAGGCTCCCGATCTAGAAATTGGGATTGCCTCGCCAAGATCTAATATAATTTTACAGGTTGATGATAATTTTGTGCTAGAAAATGAGCGAGGAGAAGTTATTCTGTCTGATGGAGCAGGCTATACTGAATATGAAATTGCCATTGAGGATGGCTATCTATCTCTCTGGGAGGATAGAGAGCATTTATTGACACTTGAGGGCTCTGAAGAATTAACCCTGATTCCTGCAGGTGATAATAGCAGCACTATCGTTCAGGGGGTACAGTATGGTGCCGGCTATTTCTTTGCTGGTTCTGAAGACCGGCAATATCGAGGTAAGATGCATATAAGACCAACCGGTGATGAGTCAATTCAATTAGTCAATGAAGTCAATCTTGAAGAATACTTGCTCTCAGTGGTGCCAGCAGAAATGTCACCGGGCTGGCCTGAAGAAGCTCTTAAAGCTCAGACTTTAGCCGCCCGTAGTTTTGCCCTTCACAATCAAGGCCGTCGTCAGGCAAGTCATGGATTTGATCTCTTCGATACTGTAAGCGATGCAGTTTATGCAGGAGTGGGAAGAGAGCATCCCCGTACCAGAGAAGCAATAACTGCAACTGCCGGCGAGATAGGGGTTTATCAGGGAGAGCCAGTAAATGCTGTCTTCAGCAGCAATAGTGGAGGTCATACCGAATCCAGTCAGGCCGTCTGGGGCGGTGACATTGACTATCTGTCGCCTTCTGCACTCAATCATGATGAAAGTCAAAATGCTCATCAGGAGCAGGATTTGGCAAGCTTTTCTCCTGTAGAATTACAGGAATGGTTTCACAGCAGACCTGAGACTTATTCTGGTAGTGGTCCCTATTCCAGTTCTCAAGCCTATCGCTGGATCAGAGAAATTGACTTGGATTTTATCAAGAGTGAGTTTAATCTTAAAACAGTGGAAGACTTTAAAATTGTTGAACGTTCAGAGCGAGGATTTGTTAAGGAAATTAATATTGTTGGAGCCGATGAGACTGGAAGTCAAGAAGTAGTTCAGCTGCAGGGAGATGAAATTAGAAGTTCCCTGGGAGGATTACGGAGCAATAGCTTTATCCTTCATCGCCTGCAGGATAGCAGTGGAAATTTAACTAGAATAATTATCTATGGTGGTGGCTGGGGTCACGGTGTTGGTATGGATCAAACAGCTGCCGGCAATATGGCGGAACAGGGCTGGAATTATCAGGATATTTTCAGGCATTTTTATCAGGATATTTCTATAGATAACATTTATCAATAGAGTTAGTTCTCTTCCAGTTCCTCCAGAACTAATTCCAGTCTTTCTTTGATATCTTTATTGCTCTGATTAATTTTTAAAAGATAAGCAAAAATAATCAGCCAGAAGAGAGAGTAAACAACAATTAGAAAGGTCATATTTTTTGGCCTAAAGCCTGCCTCCTTTGTATTTATACTGAAATATTATCTTCTTCTTAATTTATTAATGGCCTGGCGGAGCTTATTCTTATTTTCTAGCTGCTGCAGCCTTAATCTAAGCAACTGATAATAGAGCAGAGAAATAGTAAGCAATGAAAACAGTAATACCTGAACCATTCTTGGCGTTAATCCACTACCATCTATTTCTATGACCACGGGATGAATAGTCCTCCACCAGCGAATAGACATAAAGACCAGGGGAACATTGACAAAGGCTATAATACCGAAGATAGCTGTAAGTTTATTTTGGCCATCGTTTCCAGTGCCGGTGATAGTATGACTTAAAAATAAGTAAGCCAGATACATCAGCCAGAGCACCAGTGAAGTTGTCAGGCGTGGGTCCCAGGTCCACCAGGTATTCCAGGCCTCTCGTCCCCAAAACATGCCCGAGATTAATACGAAGGTGGTAAAGAGCACTCCTATTTCAGCTGAAGCCCTGGCCAGCCTGGACCAGTAACTCTTCGAGTTTTGCAGGTAGATAATGCTGGCTAGAAAAACAACAAAAAAAGCTAAAAATCCAACCCAGGCTGAACTAACATGGTAGTAAAATATCCGCTGCACATCTCCCATCACTCTTTCTTCCGGGGCATAAAAGAAAATAGCCAGCAGGGAGAAGGGGATTAGGACCAATAAAATACTGGGTAAATAATAATTAAAATAAGAAAAAACCTTTTTAATTACTGCAATAATCCTATTTATATTGATAATATTTTCTGGGTCTGGTTTTTCTGCCATCTTTTTATTTTCCTCCAGTAGATAGTTTATTTCAATAGATAAGGTGCTAAAATAACTGTCAGCATCACACAGATGCTGTCATAGAGAATAATGAATAAGAGCCAGAATTGAAGTTCGCTGAACTGAAATGCTGTAATATAAAATAACCTGGTCCCTTCTACAGCTGCTAAAATTAGAGGTATAAGCACCGGTAACAGTAAAATTGGTAATAAAATTTCGCTAAATTTAGTAGCGGTTGCCAGAGCTGCTAACAGGGTGCCATTGGCGGCTAACCCCAGGTTAACAAGTAATATAATAATTATTAACCATCCCAGGCTGCCCCGGGGATAGGCCGAAAAAAGAATGACTAAAACCGGACTTATTATTATAGTTAATAGTAACAGCAGCATATAGTTAAAAATCAATTTTGCCAGCAGATAATTTTCTTGAGAAACTGGAGCTAATAAAATAGCTTCCTGACATGAGTTTTTCTTATCTCGATGGAAGGAGCGATTCAAAATTAATAATGCAGCAAAGATAATGGTAAACCAGTATATGCCAGGGAAAAAGGCAGCTATATTTTCCTGACCGGGCAAAAAGGACATGCTAAATATTGTCCCGGCAATAAGGGCAAATAACAACATTGTCCCTACTAATTGGCCTGTATTTGCCTCCAGACGAAGGTCTTTTTTGATTAATATGGCCATAGCTTTCATGGTTTCAGTTAATTTCATCGCTAATATCAACCTCATCAGGTTTTGAGTCATCATAACAGGTATTTTGTCCGGTGAGCTGATGATAATACTGGCTAAAGTTATCTATTTGTTTATTTTCTTTAGTGGCTATAATTTTTCCCCGGGATAGAATTAACCAGCGTGTAGCCAACTGATACCCCAGTTTGATATTATGGCTGGTGAAGATCACCGGTATATCACTATATTTAGTCAGCAAGTTCAAGAAAAAATTCTGAGAGTTGCTATCCAGTCCGGTAAAGGGTTCATCCAGTAATAAAAAATCGGGATCTAGCAAAAAACAGCGGCAAATCGCCAGTTTTTGCTGCATTCCCCGGGAATAGCTATTAACTTTATCATCCAGGACTAATTTGAGGTCGGCCAGCTCAGCCAAATAATCTATTCTTTCTTTTATATTAAAATCTGTTTTTTTTGTCTTTGTTTTTTTAAGCTGAGAGAGTTCTCCAAAAAACCTTAAATTCTCTCTTCCTGTCAGATCATCATAAAGATAAGATTCATGGCCTAAAAAGCCGATAATGGGAGGTTCAGCAACAAAATATTCAACATAACCCTGAGTTGGCTCATTTAATCCAGCTAAAAGGCGCAATAAAGTTGTTTTTCCTGCTCCATTAGGGCCAAAAACAGCCAGTCTTTCCTGAGGGTTAAGGTTTAAGGAAACCTGAGATATAATTTCTAATCCCTGCCGGGCAAAAGAAATATTATTAGCTCTTAATATGGAGCGGGGCTCATCGGCCATAACAATGATAACTCCTATTTTATATGATTTATTGAGTCTCGGTTAACTATAAGTGACCAATTTAAAAAACTATGTTACTATAGAAATTCTTTTACTAACAGCAAATTCCTGCCTGAAAGATATAATTATTGTCAAGAAAGAGAAAGGAGCCTAACATGAAAGCCAAATCCAGAAATATTTTTGCCAATTTAAGTCCCTTAGACCATCGTTACAGCAGAAAAGAAGAGACTTTCAATATACTATCCAATTATTTTTCTGAAGAGAGCCGCCTTCTTACCGAAGCCAGAGTGGAAGCAGCACTAGTTGAAACTTTACATGATTTTGCCTTAGCTCCAGGAGAGGCAGTCTCCCAGGTTAAAAAAGCAGCTGAAGAAATAACGGCAGCTGAAGTCTACCAGGAAGAGGAAAAGACCCATCATAATACCCGGGCTTTAGTCAATTGCTTGAGAGAGAAGGTGGCTGAAGAATATAGGCAGTACATACATTTAGGTGCTACTTCCTATGATATTATTGATACGGGTGCTGTTATCCGTTATCGCAACTTTACCAAAAAGGCTTTACTGCCAAAATTTTTAGAATTACTAGAATTATTAATTACTGTGGCTGAAAGAGAAAAGAACACTCCCCAGGTAGGTAGAACCCATGGCCAGCAGGCGGTTCCCCTAACCTTTGGGTATTATCTATCGGGCTTTATCAGTCGGTTAGGTCGACAAATAGAAAATATTCTCACTGCCAGCCAGAATTTGAAGGGGAAATTTTCCGGGGCAGTGGGAGCTTACAACGCCCTTAATCTACTGGTCGATGACCCGGTGGCCTTTGAAAAATCATTGCTGGCAAAGCTTGATTTAGAACCTGCCGAGCATTCTACCCAGATTCTGCCTCCTGAATATTTTACCAACTTTTTTCACTCCCTGGTGGTTACCTTTGGAATCTTAGCAGATTTAAGCGATGATATGCGCCATCTGCAGCGCAGTGAGATAAGTGAAGTCGGAGAAGCTTTTACTGCTGACCAGGTGGGTTCTTCCACCATGCCCCAGAAGAGAAACCCTATAAATTTTGAAAATGTTAAGGGCAGCTGGAAAAACACTTTCCCTAAAATGATGACGATTTACCAGGACCAACTATCAGAACATCAACGTGACTTGACTAATTCTACTACTTCCAGATATTATCCTGAAATACCGATAGCTTTATATCTGGCAGGGGAGAGGTTAGAAAAGGTTTTTGCCAGATTTGTCGTTGATGATAATAAGATGCTACAAAATCTTCAAAAACAGCAGGATTTATTATCTGCTGAGCCGTTATATATTTTACTTGCCCGGGCAGGTCATCCTGATGCCCATGAAGCTGTTCGCCGGCTAACTTTGCAAGCTGAAAAAAAGCTGGCAAATCTATCTAAAGAGAGAGAAGATGATGATTTCGAAAATGCTAATATCCTCTGGCAGCTGGCCCAAGAGGATGAATCTCTCTCTCCGTATTTAGATAAATTTTCTCCTGAGGAGAAGAGAATATTGAAAGATCCAGCCCATTACCTGGGCAAATCTGCTCTGCAAACAACTAAAATTACCTCTAATTGGAAAGATAGACTAACTGAAATCAAAACCAGTCTTACAGGAGATTAATTTTAAGTTAAAATAAAATTTTATTTAGCGGGGTGAAATAAATGTCTTCTTATCTACTTTATGCCACTGGAGCAGTGCTGATTTTCTTTGGCTTAACTCTTTTTTCAGTGGGAAATATTTTTATGGCCTTTGCTGTCCTGGTGCTGGGATTTTTAGCTGTTAATCAGGGGGTTAAGATCAAAAAAGAAAGAAAATTGAAAGATAGCGATAGCTTTATAGATCCCGAAACAGGTCAATTATATGTAAAAAAAGATAGCGAGGAAGAAAGTAGTAATAGTAGCAAGAATCACACAAAACAGAATGCTAGCGAATAAATATAGAAAAATAATTAAAAATATCTATACATTTTTGCAAATATAGTATATAATATCAATATAGGGAAATTAACTTCAACAGAAAAGAGGCGAAAAAAATGGGGAGTGCTTTGTTGGAAATTTTTACCCTGGGGAAATTTCAGGTCCGCAAAGAGGATAGCTTAATTTCCGAACATACAGGCCACTCCAATAAGGTATGGGAGCTATTTCAATATTTATTGAGCAAAACCGGAGAAATAGTCTCTCCTGAAAAAATAATTGAAGATCTTAATTTTAATTTGGATATGCTGGATGCTAAAAATGCCCTGGAAAATAGAATTTATCGCTTGAGAAAAATTTTAGCTACTGGAGAAAAGTACCAGGCTGATAAATATATATCTTATCGCCATGGAGGATATAGCCTTAAGGAAAAAGAATACTGCTGGTATGATTTTCTAGAATTTAAAGATGGTTGTGCAAGAGGAGAAAGCCTCAGGCAGGCCGGCAGTAAGGTCGATGCCCTTGATTTTTACCTGCCTGCCCTGGAGCTTTATCAGGGAGATTATCTTAATAACAAAATTAATCCTCACTGGGCAGTAGCTCCCAGGGTATTATATAAACAACTATATTTAGAGACCTTAAATCAGACCTGTGATATTTTAAAGGAATTTCAGGAATATCAGAAAATAGAAGAGCTCTGTCAGCGGGCAGTGCAGATTGAACCCTTTGAAGAGCGACCCCATTATATTTTGCTGGAAACATTATGGAAGAAAGGTCACAAGCGCAAAGCCCGCCAGCACTATGCTCTGGTGGAAACTCTTTTTGCTGAACAGGGGCTCACTCCCTTTCCAGAATTAAAGAAAATCTTTCAGGAAGAACAAAATTCACCCTCTGCTCCCTCCCGAGGGATATTTAATCTGGATCAGATAAAGAGTGAATTGACCTTTTCCACTGCAGATAGAGATAAGATTAAAATATTCCCCTCCTATCTCTGTAATGATTTTGCTGAAGCTCTGCACCGGCGGAGTAAAAGGTACGAAGAAGAGCTTTTTATGGCCTCGATAGCTCTGGAGTTCTGCCGGCAGGATTTTAGCAGAGATAAAGAGGAGAGCTGTATTGATATTTTGCAAAAGGCCTTTAAGCAGAGCCTGCGGAACAGCGATATTATCTGTCAGTGGACGGAGCAGCAGTATATCATCTTTTTTTCCGGGGTGAAGGAGGTTAAATTGCGGGAAATACTTGAGCGCATCAAAAATGATTATTATAATCTTGAGACCAACTCCGGTACCATTATAAATACCAGTTACCGTTTGCTATAATATTCTAACTAAAACTTAATATATCTAACCAGTATTTTTGCTATATCTCAGTCATTTATGACTGGGATATTTTTTTTGCTTAAAAACTCACCAGAATAACAGATATAAATTAAAGCTATTTTAAAGTGAAGAGCTATAACCTGCTAAATAACAGGGTTTATAGCCTATGCTTGTATTTAGAGTAATGATTTAATTCACCTCTAAGAAATGACCAATAAAAAAAGCATATCTAATTGTTATATGACTGCTTAAAATTAATATTAGGGTATACTGGTCATAGTAATAAATATTTCAAAACTGAAGGAGGTTTTTTTAAATGAAAAATGTGCCGGAAGAAATTTCTAGCCAGCAGACCTCTTTATACTTTTTAATAAAAATAAACAACCGGCAGTGTACCTCACTTCAGGGAGAAATAGAGTGGTTAAATCAGCCGGAGAAAAAGATAAGATATTTCCGCAATTTCCTTGAACTGATGTCTCTGATTAGTGATGCCCTGGAACTTGCCGGGGATCCAGAGGCAGATTATAATTTAACAGGCTGGCAGGATCTTGATTCTTCTTAAAAGTTTAAATTGTATTATTTAAGGGTTAAACCTCCTGAAGCTGGAGGATAACCATAGATGT
>Ga0207421_10000335_pt1 | contig 60081 bp, 49 predicted proteins | sample SodLakKL_010_SED_4_FD_187542 | JGI IMG/M metagenome (GOLD analysis project Ga0207421, IMG submission 187542) | Alkaline sediment microbial communities from Lake Tanatar, Kulunda Steppe, Russia - 8KL_010_SED (SPAdes) (version 2) | ecosystem: Environmental > Aquatic > Non-marine Saline and...
CTTTTAATCAGGGTGTCCCAGGTTCGAGACCTGGATGGCTCACCATAGAAAGAACACTGGGACGGCGGGGCAAACAACCCCGCCACTTTTTTTAGTTTATTAATTTCGGGACACAATGAAAATTTTCTAACATGTTTACAAATCTTGGTGGTATATTCTGTTTCTATAATTTCTCTGTGAGATTAAAATATAGATGTAATATAAAACAAATATGCGAAACTTTTAAGAAAAGGCTAGCCCAGGTATCGGTAGAATTGCCCCCTTCCCTCTTTCCATGTTATTATTAAAATCAAAAGTATGCTTACACTCCTGTACGGGCTAGAATTTACGTGTAAAATCAAGATGGCAGTCGTTTCAGGGTTGTCCAGGCAGTAGAAATTTTCCTGCGCAAGCGTTATTGCTTTAAACCAACATCGAAAAGGAGGATAATTGTGAGTTCCAAGCTCTTAATCAAAGATGCCACGATAGTTACCATGAATGAAAACCAGGAGATTATTGAATCCGGGAATTTGTTGATTGAAGAAGACTTGATCAAGGCTATTTCCCGGCAACCGCTGCAAGAAGATGCCGATACAAAGGTTATACCCGGTGAGGGTAAAGTAGTTTTGCCTGGACTGATTAATCTTCACAACCATGCAGCAATGAGCCTTTTTCGTAGCTATGCCGATGATTATCCACTGATGGAATGGTTGCAGAAAAAAATATTTCCGGCCGAAGCCAAGTTGACTGAAGAAGATGTATACTGGGGAACCTCCCTTGCGGTAATGGAAATGCTGCGTGGTGGGACTACCACTTTTGTGGATATGTATTATTTCATGGAACAAACCGCTCGGGCCTGTGAAGAGGGCGGGATCAGGGCCTTTTTATCGCAGGTTTTTATCGGGCTTGACGGCGGAGAAGGTGTTAAAGCCCTGCAGGACGCAATCAGTTTTGTTGAAAATTGGCAGGACCAGGCTGGAGGACGGATCAAAACCATCCTCGGTCCCCATGCTCCTTACACCTGTCCTCCTGATTTTCTCAAGAAAGTATTGGAGGATACAGAGCATTTAAATACACTTATCCATTTGCATCTTTCTGAATCAAGGCATGAAGTAGAAGAATCGTTGAAAGTTCACAATAAAACCCCTGTAGCTTTGATGAATGAACTGGGAATGTTTGAACGACCGGTACTGGCTGCCCACTGTGTTCATCTAACCGACGAAGATATTGAAATACTTAGTTCCAAGCAAGTGGGAATTTCTCACAACCCAGGTAGCAACCTGAAACTGGGCAACGGTATCGCCCCGTTGAAAAAATTGCTGGATAAAAATGCCCGGATTGGTCTGGGTACGGATGGCGCTGCCAGTAACAACAATCTAGATATGTTCGAAGAAATTATGTTGGCTGCCTTGTTGCAGAAAGGAATCAATGAAGAACCCACCTATATCAAGTCCAACGATGCCTTTTCCCTGGCAACCAGCAAGGCGGCAGAAGCACTGCAGATGAACAACCTGGGAGTTTTGAAAGAAAAAGCCAAAGCCGATATAGCCCTCCTTGACTTTAATAAACCTCATCTTCAGCCCCATAATGACCCGGTAGCCAATATTGTTTACTCTGCCTCCTCCCAGGATGTGGAAACGGTAATTGTTGATGGCAGGATTGTTTATAACCAGGGTGAGTTTACTACACTGGACGAAGAACGGATCTATTATGAAGCCAACCGATGTGCAAAAAGGCTGCGGGAATAGCCGGGATGGTTTTCACCTGCGAGATTTTTGCCTTCAGGACTCTTGAAACTACTGTGTTAAAAATAAATAATGCGACTGTTCCCACATACAAAAAGCAGCCGGGATTTAGTAACCACCGGCTGCTTTTTAGTTTCTGTATTAATTGCTTTATGATGTTTTTAGTAACGGTAATGATCGGGCTTAAACGGACCCTCAGGGTTGCGTCCGATATAATCAGCCTGATCTTTTTCCATTTTGGTAAGGCGGGCCCCAATTTTTTCCAGGTGCAGTCGAGCCACTTCCTCATCAAGTTCCTTGGGAAGCCTGTAAACTTTGCATTCACGGTCGTTTTCAGCCAGGTCGATCTGGGCCATTACCTGGTTGGTAAAGCTGTTTGACATAACAAAGCTGGGATGCCCGGTAGCGTTGCCCAGGTTTACCAGGCGCCCTTCTGCCAGCAAGATCACACTGTGTCCGTCCGGGAAGATGAATTGATCCACCTGGGGTTTGATGTTTACCTTTTTGATGCCGGGATAGTTTTCCAGCTGTTCCACCTGGATTTCGTTATCAAAATGGCCGATGTTGCAGATTATGGCCATGTCTTTCATTTTTTCCATATGTTCAATTCTGATTACGTCCTTGTTCCCGGTTGCGGTTACATAGATATCTGCATAGGGCAGGGCGTCTTCAATAGTGACCACCGAGTAACCGGCCATAGCTGCCTGGAGCGCACAGATAGGATCTACTTCTGAAACCAATACCCTGGCCTTAAAAGCTTCAAGTGCTTCAGCCGAGCCTTTACCGACATCGCCAAAACCTGCTACAAAAGCGGTTTTCCCGGCTATCATTACGTCGGTACCCCGCTTGATTCCGTCAACAAGGCTTTCCCGGCAGCCGTAGATGTTGTCAAACTTGCCCTTGGTTACAGAGTCGTTGACATTGATAGCCGGGCATAAAAGGGTTTCTTTTCTTTCCATCTGATACAAACGGTTTACCCCTGTGGTTGTCTCTTCGCTTACCCCCCTAATTTCGGGAACAATTTTGTGCCAGTGTTGCGGATCTTTAGCCTGTTGCTCTTTGAGCAGTTTATTGACAATTTGCAATTCTTTGTTTGAGGTTGATTCGTCAAGCATCCCCGGATTGTCTTCAGCTTCATATCCATGGTGGATTAAAAGTGTGGCGTCCCCTCCGTCATCGACAATTTGGTTAGGTCCTGTACCATCAGGCCAGGTTAAAGCTTGGAAGGTACACCACCAGTATTCTTCCAGGGTCTCGCCCTTCCAGGCAAATACAGGAACACCCTTGGGGTTTTCAACCGTTCCGCCACTTTCCGGCGGTCCGACAACAACTGCGGCAGCGGCATGGTCCTGGGTTGAGAAAATATTGCAGCTTGCCCAGCGCACATCCGCGCCCAATTCTACAAGGGTTTCAATTAGCACGGCGGTCTGGATGGTCATATGAAGGCTGCCGGTAACTTTAACCCCTTCCAAGGGCTTTTGCCCCGCGTATTTTTCCCGGGTAGCAATTAAACCCGGCATCTCCTTCTCCGCAATTACAATTTCTTTCCTGCCCCAGGAAGCGTCGTTTAAGTTCGCTACCCTGTAATCATTTTTTTTTGTTTCAGTCATTATTAATAAATTTCCCTCCTGATTAGTGAAAAATTTTTAACGCCATGAACCATTGTCAATGGCCTGTTTAATTTTCCGGATGCTATCATCATCAAATTGGGCTCCGGTTTGACACACCACCTGCGCAGCTACATAAGAGGCTAACTTACCGGCATCAGCCAGTGAATAACCTTTGATCAGTCCGTACAGGAAACCGGCAGCATAATTATCCCCGGCGCCGGTACTATCCACTGCTTCAACCCGGTAAGCGCTCACATCGATACATTTGCCGTCCCCTGGAGAGATGCAGGATCCATCGGCACAGTTTTTAACTGCAGCAGTAACTCCTTTATCGGCCAACTGTTGTGCCGCTTCTTGAGGGTCATCCAGGCCTAATAATAGATGGGCTTCATCGCGGTTGGCCAGCAGTATGTCTATGCTGCCTTCATTTAATAGTTTGTGGAAATCATCATAATGGCCTTCGACAACAAAAGGATCGGCAAGATCAAATACTACCCTGGTCCCGTTTTTATGGGCTGTTTCAATTGCTTCCTGCAAAGCGGCTTTCTGAGATTCTGTGTTCCACATGTAACCGGTAAAATAAAGGAATCCAGCTTCTGCTATTTTTTGATGATTCACATTATCCGGCCCGTAATTCTGAGCCACTCCAAGCCTTGTATTCATCGTGCGCTCATAATCTGGAGTAACTAGGACTATGCAGCTTCCTGTGTCACCTTCAATGGAAACCAGGTCAGAAACCACATCTTTTTCAACCAGGCGTTTGTGGTAGATTTCCCCCAATTCGTCATTGCCTACAGTACCGGCCAGAGCGGTGTGAACTCCCAAAGCGGCAAGGGTAATCATGGTATTTGGGGCGGATCCACCGCAGGAATACTTTTTTTCGCGATCCCTGATTTTGTTTAAGATGTAGTTTCCTCGTGCCGTATCAATCAAGGTCATTGTACCCTTGTTCAGGTTCATTTCCTCGATTTCATCGTCTGTTGCTTGAGCCAGCACATCAATTAAAGGATTACCGATGCCGTACACTTCGATTTTGTCGCTTACCCTTTCTTCCATAAAAATCTCCTCCGTGCTTATGTGATTTTACGGCCGGCACAGGCATAATTTTTATAGGATCAAGGAAACCCGTAGGCAGGGCAGTGGATTATAAGTAAGCCGGAAGCATTTGCCGCATTCCGTTTAACAGACCTTGCTACGGATTGTGAGCTGTTGTAAAAAGCCCAAGAATCTGGGGTTTTCGAACGGCCCACAATTAATAGGTAGATTTAAGAAACCGCAACAATGTTGATCATGGGTATAAAAAAAGCTCGTTTATAAGAGCTTTTGTGCCTGTATAACAATGCCACCGGTGTAGATCCCAATTGTTAAATGCGACTCAGCACCTGGCCAATTTAACCCGGTTCATTTCCTTATGTTATGCCGGGAAGTACCGTACTTACTGATAAAGTATACCACCTAATCGGAAAAGCGTCAAATTGCACTGGGACGCTTTATAACAGGATATGGCTGAGATGGTAATCTCAGCCATATCCATATAGTGATGTTAACCTATTTAGCAGCTTTTTCTATTTATTCCTTACCTTTGTTTTTAGCAAGTTTCCAGAAGCCTTTAACATTGGCAAACTGGGCATCCTGTACGAGCATCATATTGTTAAACCTGGGAATCAGGTATTCAGAGAGGGCTTCTCCTCCTCCCCCGGTGAGAATAATAGAGTCAAGTTCGCGGTAGTCCCAGAGGGAGTCGAGTTCGGTTTTAATTTTTGCAGCCAGGTTATAGTAAGCTTCTGAAATAATGTCGCTGATGTCGTATGCTTGCCCGGCTATTTTGATTGATTTGTTCTGCACTATCTGATCCAATTCATAATCTTTTTTATCAATTTTGTACCTGCTTCTGATCATTGAAGCAATAATATCATACGCACTGACCATTCCATTGACAGATGAGGAACTAAGCCTGTCTACAAATTCCAGTGAATCAGAAACCACAAAATCGGCAGTCTTGAAGCCAATGTCACAAATACCGACAACTTTGTTGGACATATCGTGATCGGCAATTTCTCCGTTACTATCCAAAACCAGGTTAAAAAGTGTTCCAAAGGGTTGGGGGACAATATTGATGTCAGATACCGTTAGTCGCCTTTCTTCGTTGCGGCCTTTTAACTTGATTGATATCTGGTGTTCTCCGGATAAAATACTTTTAAGCTGATCCTGGTAAGTAAGAATATGGTTGGTTGGTAGACCTGTTACTACGGAAAATTGCTGATGTTCCTCAGAGCTATAAAGACCCAGGGTGGTTAAAAATAAAAGCAGAGTGTTCAGATCCTCGGGCTTTTTAATGTCCAGAGAACGGCTCGGTATGGAACTCTGGCGGATAGCATAATCACCGATAAAATAATTTTTTCCATTATAGTTGATCGCAAGGGTGTCAAGTGGAGACTTGTAAGTGGTTAACATTGACTGGTAGGAAATATCCCGTCCTATACCGACTACACTGGGAAAGGCGATTTCATTTTGGCCGTCATAACCTTTGACAAAACCGTAACCTATATCCACTCCTAAAACTTCTTCAAACATACTTGTCAGCTCCTTAATAAAGTTTTTTGAAAAATAGATAGAATGACACTATCGCGGCTATCTTTTGGTATATCTAGATAACATAAATAATGTCTGTTTCGGTAGCCAGGCTGTCGTAGTACCATAATATCGGAACCTTAGACCCTGTAGCTTTGCGTACTTCGCCTTTCGACGAAGTTGCTTTTATCGATCAGACATTTATTGTTTGTTAAATATTTTCTGTCTAAAACATACAGTATTAGTATCTTTTTGTCAATACTTATAAAACACTAATTTTAAGCAATATTTATTATTGCAACTATTACATTGAGCTGCCATAATCGATCGGTTGCCGTAAGCCATGAGGGAAGTTCCATCCTCTTCCCTTTACCATTTGCTGAGCTTTGGGACGCCCAAATCGTTACCATGGCATGGCTTAAATTTTAATCTTTCGCTGTAGAGTTAGTTATATTTTTATAATCATCCTGGGTATCGATATCGTTGAGTATACTGGATGAACCGGTTTCGACCCGGTTGATTTCTTCTTTGTCCAGGTTTTCGATGATCTGCCTCCCTCCTGTATCGCCTTTTAAACTGGTCAATGCAGGCCAAATTTTTCGATCAAACAAAACCGGGTTACCTCTTTTTCCCTTATAAACAGGAACAGTGGCCGGTTTTAAATTTTCCGAGTAGCGATCTATTAATGCCCGGTAAACTTCTTTTGGCACTGTTGGTTGATCACCCAGGGCTAAAATGACTCCCTGAGTATTATTATCGACAGCCTTTAGGCCTAACTTAAGAGATGATGAAAGACCTTTCTGGTAAGCTAGATTTTCGACAACTTTACAGCCCATTGTGGCAATAGTTTCCGATCTTGAGAGATCAGGTTTAACCACAACAACAATGTCTTCGATGCCGGAATTCATGACTTGCTCTAAAGTTGTTTGAAGGATAGTTTTATCATTTATTTTCAACAATAATTTCTCCCGGCCCATGCGAGAAGAAGCTCCAGCAGCAAGAATTATACAGGAAACTGAAACAGTTGGTTTATTTTGATGTAGACCCAAATTAATCATTACCGGGCTCTGGCTGTTTGCCTCAGTTGCGAGAAGCCTGTTTGCTGTTACTTTTCTTTCTGCAAGCAGATTTGCAATTTTTATGGTTACTGGTCCGGGGTACTTGAGGAGGTCGGTTTTGTTAATAATAGCAAAAGATTCTGCTCGAGGAGCTTGTTTTTTGCCAATGTGTAGCATATGTTCCAGAGCGTGGGACACAGTTTTTTCTGTAATGGGATCGTCTACTTCGGAACCTGTAACCGGGCTTAGCATTTCAGGGCGATGTACAGAATTTGCATTAAACGGTGAATAAAGGGCATCAGCACCAACAACTGCTGCTATGTAGCTTGAACATGCCGGTAATACCGGTTCATAGGTAGCGTAACCTTTCAGGGGTAAACCTTTGGACCCATCTGCTTCAATCAGGATGGTTACCCCCAATTCTTCATATAGCCGGCGGACCGCTCCCGGTTTTATCCCTTTCAGTTTTCCCCTTTCAATAATTTTTGACCCAAGCACAGCTGTATTATTACTTTTGTAATGCTCTTTCAAAACTGAGAGAGTATGAGTGGTATCTGATTCATAAAACAGGGGCATATTCATAGTTAATGCTATTTTCGTAGTGGTAGTAAGTAGAATCTTTTTGCCAAGTTTCCCTAGTTCTTCAGCCAGGCAGTTTATAAGAGCACTTTTTCCCCCGGCGCCGTAAAAAGACACCACGGCTGGTAATTTAAGTCCCAAACCACAGGACAACTTTAATTGTTCTAAGTACATATTGTAAAACTCCCTGATTTTTGGGTTCGTAGCCGAAAATTCGACATTTCAAGCGAAGATCCTTTATTTCAAAACATACTCTATCAAACAAACTGCTCAATGAAACAGTTCCGGATTTTGCCCCTTTTCATTTTTGCTCCGGCGGTGTATAATAAGTTGTGCAAACATTAGTTCGCCGAACAGGTGGTCGAAAAACTATGGGAAACAGGGTGATTTTCCTGGCTGACATGGAATCTTTTTACGCCAGCGTGGAAACCAGCCGCAACCCCTCGCTGCGCGGAAAACCGGTAGCTGTTTGTGGGGATCCGGCCCTGCGCCACGGAATAATCCTTGCCGCCAGCCGCGAAGCCAAGGCTTTTGGAATTAAAACCGGGCAACCGGCCTGGGAAGCACGGCGCATGTGTCCCTGGATTGTATTTGTCCATCCCCGCATGCAAACTTATATCGATTACTCCCTGCACATTACCCGCATCTTCAAACAGTTTACCGACCGGGTCTTTCCTTATTCGATCGACGAACAGTTTCTCGATTTGACCGGGTCGCTGAATATTTTTGGACCACCGGAAAAAATCGCCGCTGCGTTAAACAAAAGGGTCTGGACAGAAACCGGTATCCGCTGCCGTGTTGGGATGGGCGAGAACCTGCTTCAGGCAAAAATGGCCTGTGATTGTTTTGCCAAAAAAACTCCCGGGGCTTTTTTTGAACTTAATAGTGTCAATTATGCTCACCACACTTGGCCTCTGCCGGTTGGTTCCCTTTTTGGAGTCGGTCACCGCATGGAACAGAATTTCCAGCGTATCGGGGTACGCACTATTGGGCATCTGGCGGGTCTGCCGCGCGAGATGCTCCGCCGACGCTGGGGTGTTAACGGGGAAGTTCTCTGGTTGAATGCTCACGGAATCGATTATTCGTCCGTAGAGCCGGAGGCGATCCACGAACAAAAGGGAATCGGTCATACCGCTACTTTGCCCCGGGATTACTGGGAGCAGGAAGAAATTGAGCTGGTCCTCCTGGAAATGACCGAGGAAGTTTGCCGGCGAGTTCGCCGGGAAAGGAAGGTTGGGTCTACAGTGCATCTTTATTGTCGGGGAGCCGATTTTGACCGCCCTTCCGGCTTTTCACGCCAAAAGAAGCTGCCGGAAGCGGCAGCCGTGGCTGCTGATGTCTACCCAACAGTACTACGGCTTTTTCGCCGCTACTGGGATCGGAAGCCACTCCGGGCAGTGGGCATCAGCCTAACCGGGCTGACCGCTTACCGCCAGCTACAGCTCACGTTCTCCGACGGCTGTGCAAGGGAAGAGGCTTTAACCAGGGCAGTTGACCGGGTGCAGGAGCGCTTTGGCAAAACCAGCATCTTCCGGGCCTCCTCATTAAGTTCGGGTGCACAGTTTTTTCAGCGCGCCGAAAAGATCGGAGGGCATGATTCGTGAGCCAAAAATTTAACCGCCAGTTCGACTGCAGTAAAATGATGTTGCCTGAACACCGCAGCAGCCTGGATCAGCAAGTTGTCCGAGAGCATGGTAGCGCCGGGGAAGTTCACTCCCTCTCACTTGATCAGCAGGAACTGGAACAGCTTCAACGGTCACTGGAACATGCCCTGGTGGAAAGGCAGCCTCTCCGGGTGACCGTGCTGGCAGAAGACGGCCGGCGAGACTATACAGGTATTCCTTTGCGGATTGATCAGGCTTCAGGGGTTATTTACCTTTCTACCGGCTTTGCCCGGCCGCAGCCGATTGAGGCAGACCGGGTTCTTTCCCTGGAACCGGCAGATCACCGATGAGTTTTTGCCGGGCCTGAAAAACAAGGCCTTCCACCATTTCATCACGGTTTGCATTTTCTTTGCCGTCGTAGTAAACCGTAACAACCGGGATGCCGAGTTCATCTTGCAAGGGCTGCTGCTGTGCTTCTACAACCGAGCTGGGCATGCAGGTAAAGGGAGCAACAAAAATAGCTCCAGCAACCCGCTCACGGCTGGAAAAAGCGGCTGTGCGGCCGATAGTCATGGGCGGTTCGCCGCCATAATGCCTGGAAACATACTTGACAGCATTTTCCATTATCTCCTGGGGTGCAGGTTCATGGAGCCCATCGAGCATTGAGCCGGCAGCATTTTCCAGGGCTTCTTCATCGCGATGAGCAATATTTAGCATCAACGAATATATTTTTTGAGTAATATAATCGGTCGGGCGACGCTTTAACCGGAATGCCTGGTGGGTTTCGTGGAACATGATATAGAGCGTATAGGTGAATATTTCGGTGACCGGCGCGATGGATACTTCTCCCCCGGCTTCCTCTATTTTTTCGACCACTGACTGGTTACAGCGATCATCAATGCGTACATAGAATTCACCCCCGAGCAGAATTCTCGGTTTAATACTGCCTTCAACCGGGATGTGCCCGAAGTCTGCAGCCGCTTCGCCGATAATCTTCTCAAGCGGTTTGCGGTAGCTGCCGGTAATGATGCTGGTAAAAGATACTTTATAGTTCTCAAGCATAGCAGTCAGTTTATTGCTGTAATGTTCGAATACCTGATCGGCGGATCCCGGTTCCAGTTCGTAAGGGCGTACCCTGTGCAGCATTTTGTAGAGTATATCTATAGCTAGCTGGGCATTGAAAACGCCGATGACGAAGGGATAACCAAAGCGCCTGGCTATATCCGCGAGTTTGATTGCGCAAACTTTCCGATCGCCGTAACCGGCCTTGCTGATTGACAGTGATTGTGCCGGGGCATAAAGGCCGTAGCGGCATGGGCCGCAGGCCCATCCCTGGAAGAAAACTTCGCCATCATTATTACCATTTTTCTCCAGATAAGTCAGGTAATCCTGGAGGTTTTGGATAAAGGGCAAACATTCCTCACCATTAACATAACGCTGGGCTAATGATAAGTCGCCAATTTTACCGCGCGGCAGCACTTCTGCGTCCATCCCGTAACTTTTGAACATGGAAGCAAATACCCTTGAGTGGAGCGTAGGTTCAGGGATCAAAATTTTATTCCAATCTTTATGATCTATTTTCCGGGTAGCTGAAGAAGGCATTTTTATCTTGTGCGCCTTTTCCTTGGAAAGGCAGGTGTTCCTGAACGCTTCCAGCCTTGTGATCATCCCGGCCGGAGCGGTGTGTTCATCAAGGGTTAAGCGGAGATAGCTGGTTATCCCGCCTAAAAAGTGTCTCAACATGGCGTTAGGCCCACACTTGAAAGGATCTAAAAAGATCATGTTAATCTGAGGTAAGCCGGTTTCATCTGACTTTAAGTTAAGAAAATTAATCAGGATCGCCGCTGAAAGTATCTTTTGCAGCTGCGCAGGATAAATGTTTTCCATCTTTTCAACTTGTTCGCCGAAGTATTCAAGGAATTCCTCTTTGTAGGGATCAAGGTAGGGCGAACTGATTTTCCCTTTGTACCAGGCTTGCAAGTAGGCAGTAAAATATTCATGCGGCACCGCCATTAGGCCGCTTTGCCGGGCATAGTAGATTGATTTTTTGGAAATAAGCTGGTCGTATATAGTGTAACTGCGGCCGAGAAATGCCACTGCAGCCCGCTCGGAGTTTTCTTTAAGGTCTTCAATCATGGTTACCGCTTCAGTGGCCAGTTTATTGCTGAAATCTTCCTGGGCCCGGTAAGCGGCACTTACCGCTTCTTCGAGCAGTTTATCATTGAACTGTTCACCAAGGATTTTTCTGGCTGCCGGTTCAAGTTGTTCTTTTATTCCTTTATAGCCATCATTATAGTTTAGTTGGGCATAAAGCACCTGTTCCGGTTCCAGGTTAATTGAATTCTGCACTGTGCCCCTCAGGGTTTGGAGCAGGGGACAAACAAATGAGCGTGGCCACTGGGGAGCCCATGGGATTGCTTCCATGTTGACTACTTCGGGTAAAAAGACATAGTCCGGATTCCTTTCTTTTAAATCCTGGTAATGGCCAATAATTACCTTCATTGGGTAGCACATCTCGGAGTCAAGCATAATTTTACCCTTATGGAGGGTTTCAGAAGTGCTTTCATCCGAAAGGACTACCCGGCAGCCTAGTTTCTGGAAAAATGTGGCCCAGAAAGGATAGTATTCATAGTAAAGGCCATTGCGGGCAATGCCTATACTTGGAGATCCCGTATCGTTTTCTGCGACTGTATCGTTAAACACTGCAGCCCTTCTTTGCGCATAATCGGGAAGTTCTTCTCCCTCTTTTTTCTTTTCGATACTCGAATAGCGTCCGCAGCGATCACCGTAGATAAACTTTTTACCATCGGGAAAACTGATCACATTGAGCACACAATTGTGTTCATGCCTGCATTCTGCCTTGCATGGTTTTTTCTCGTTGGTAAAATGGCTAACCGCCGATAAGTTATTGAATGCATAAGTGCTTTCGTGCCCAAGTTCGTCGAATTGCTTGGCCATCAGGGCGCTGCCCCGTGCCCCGGTTAATTCGGGTTCAGGTGGTACGTAAACACTTTTTTTGCAGATAGCTGCCAGCGAAGCGGCCAGGCCGTGATTTTTCGCTGTAGCACCGGCAAAAACCACGGTACCGTCCATGGGTCGCTTATCGACTGTTTTACTTAAGTAATTTTGGGCGGATGAATAAGCCAGGCTGGCTAATTGTTCATTTAAAGGTAAGCCCCGTGCCGAAGCGGAAGCAAGGATCGATTGGGAGATCAACGTGCAAATATCCCCAAGATCCACTGCGTATTCTGCATTAAAAGCTCTTTCGGAAAACTCATCCTTAATACTGATACCCAGCAGTTCAGCCAGGTTTTCTAAAAATGTTCCTGTCCCGGCCGCACAAACCGGGTTCATGTTGTAATCGAAGAGAACCCCGTTATGCAGCTGGATAAACTTGGAGTCTTCTCCTCCAATTTCAATGATTGAAAGGGTCGTTTTATCAGGGAAAAGGCTTTTAATCCCTTCAGCCTGGCAAGTAATTTCATCCACTGCATACTCGGCATTTAATATCTTCTGAGATAAAAATCTTCCTGATCCGGTTGTACAGGCTACTACCGGGGCGTCGCCAATCACAGCTCCGTACTTTTTGTCAACTTGATTGATTAGTTCCAATACCTGTAAGGCCGGTCGTCCGGTTGTCGGCAGGTAAACTCCGCCGATTTGGCGACCCTGCCGGTCGAGCAGAACACATTTTGTAGATACGGAACCGCAGTCTACACCCAGGTACACTTTGTTTAAGTCGAAATCTCCTGAATACGGTTCTTCTTCCAGGTAGCGCACCTGTTCCGGTTCCAGCGGTGGCAGGGGGTTTTCAGGGACATATTCTCTAGTTTCAAGTTTCTTTTCCGCGATTTCTTTAAAGTTAAACTCGGTACCTTTTACTGCAGCTCCCACTGCGTTAATATATTCATGGTCCTCGGGTATACTCAAAGATATGTTTTCTTTGCTTAAGTACTCATCTAAGTATTTAATAACAGCATTATTGTTGGCCACACCGCCGGTAGCGACAAGCACCCCGGGGCCCTGGAAACGGTTTTGGACTACGCTGGTAACAATGTTTTCCACCAGGGCTTTGGCCATCCCTGCTGAAACAGCGCTTTGGGTGGCGCCTTCATTGATCGCATGGGTCATATCCGATTTGGCGAAAACCGCACAACGTCCTGAAATGGGCACGGCGGATTCGGCTTCTACGGCAACATCAGCCAACTCGCGGTCATTATATCCCATCCGGGTGGCTTGTTGATACCAGAAGGATCCGCTTCCGGCTGCACACTGGCCGTTCCGACTGAAAAAGCTGATTCGGCCATCTTCGTCAAACTCTAGGTAGTGGATATTTTCATGCCCCAGGGATAGGACATAATCAGCCCTTAGTTGATGATATAGCATCCCTGCCTGCAAGGCTTCTATTTCAAGTAAATGTTTGATCCCTAAGTTTTCAGCTACCAGTTTGCCATTGTGACCCATTACCCCTATCCTAACGGACCGAGCCTCTTTGCCTTCTAAAAGTTCGTCAATGCATTTCTGGGCGGCATCTACCGGACGGCCGGCTGTGGGAAATTTAACATTTCTTATTTGATTATTATCAATTAACACACCCTTGGCCGAAAAAACACCGATATCTAAGCCAAGGCTCATAACAGCCATAACATCTTGCTCTTTTTCCATCGTAACAACCTCTCACTTCTATTAAAACTGTTGATGCAAAAAAGGATGGATATTTTACTTTAGATAATTAAAGCCAGCATTGCTTTTTGTGCATGCAGCCTGTTTTCTGCCTGATCAAAAACTATTGAGCGGGGGCCGTCGATAACATCATCGGTTATCTCTTCTCCCCGGTGGGCAGGTAGACAGTGCATTACCAGCACATCTTCCCTGGCTTTTTCAAGTAAGGAACTGTTAACCTGGAAACGAGAAAAAGTTTTTAAACGCTCTTCGTGTTCCTCCTCCATACCCATACTGGTCCAAACATCTGTATATATTATATCAGCTGTTTGAACAGCCTGCACGGGGTCGTCTTCTATAGCAATGTTTGAGCCGGTCATGGCGGCATCGATTCTGGAAAGGCGGGTTATTTCAGAGTCAGGTTCGAAGCCCGAGGGCGAACATATTGAAATATGCATCCCCATTTTAGCTCCGCCAAACATTAATGAATGGGCCATGTTATTACCATCGCCGATATAGGCCAGTTTTATCCCCGCTAAGGGCCCTTTCTTTTCCCTTATAGTAAACAGATCTGATATAACCTGGCAGGGATGCAGCAGATCGGTCAAACCGTTGATTACCGGAACCGAACTGTACTCCGCCAGGTCGATAACATCCTGGTGATCAAAGGTGCGGATCATAATTCCGTCTAAGTAGCGGCTCAAATTCCTGGCTGTATCGGCTATCGTTTCTCCCCGTTTTAGCTGTAAATCGTTAGCACTTAAAAACAGAGCATATCCACCAAGCTGCAGCATGCCCACCTCAAAAGAAACCCTGGTCCTGGTGGATGCTTTTTGGAAGATCATGCCCAGGGCCTTATCTTTTAAAGGATGATATATTTCGCCCAGCTTTTTTTTCATCTTAAGCATCTGGGCCGTATCGAGGATCTGATCAATTTCTTCACGGCTCAAATCATGAATGGAAACAATGTCTTTTCCCTTCATCTCTACAGCCATACTCAAACGACCTCCTCAAAAGTTTATTCTCGCTCGACAGTACAAGCAATTCCCTGACCCCCGCCAATACAAAGGGTTGCAAGACCACGCTTGGCATCCCGTTTTTGCATTTCGTGGAGTAGAGTAACAAATATCCTGGTCCCACTTGCTCCGATCGGGTGGCCAATAGCGATAGCGCCGCCATTGACATTGACTATGTCAGTATTTAAATCTAGTTCTTGCACTACGCTCAAAGCCTGGGCAGCAAAAGCCTCATTGGCTTCTATTAAATCTAAGTCTGAGACACTCCAGCCTGCTTTAGATAGTGCTTTTTTCGAGGCCGGGATTGGACCGGTACCCATAACGGCTGGATCAACACCGGCAGAGGCATAGCTGTGGAGCTTAGCTAGCGGTTTTAAACCAAGTTCTTCTGCTTTTTCAAGGCTCATTACAACAACTGCTGCCGCACTGTCGTTAATCCCGGAAGCATTTCCGGCAGTTACCGTTCCGTCTTTTTTAAAAGCCGGGCGTAGCTTGCCAAGGGTTTCGAGAGTAGTTCTTCTTGGGTGCTCGTCAATTTCAAAATGGATCGGATCCTTTTTACGCTGTGGCACCGTTACCGGAATAATTTCGTCTTTAAAGCGGCCGTTTTCGATGGCTGCATGGGCCCGTTCCTGGCTTTCAAGGGCAAATTTATCCTGCATTTCCCTGGTGATGCCGTAACGCTCGGCTATATTTTCAGCTGTGACACCCATGTGATAATCATTAAAAGCACACCACAACCCATCCTTAATCATGGTATCTGTAACACTGCTATCGCCCATGCGCATACCCCAGCGGGCATTGTCGATCACATACGGTGCAGCGCTCATATTCTCCGTGCCGCCGGCTACAATTATTTCAGCTTCACCGGAAGCAATAGAAGATGCTGCTGCAGTAATACTTTTCAGTCCAGAACCGCAAACTTTGTTAATCGTGGTACATGGTACTTCAACCGGAAGCCCGGCGTGAACAGAAGCTTGACGGGCGATGTTCTGTCCCAGGGCAGTCTGTAGGACACACCCCATTAATACTTCATCAACCTGGTCCGGTTTTACCCCGGCTTTTTCCAAGGCGCTTTTTATAACCAGGCTACCCAATTCTACTGCACTGACATCTTTTAGGGTGCCGCCAAAGGTTCCAACGGCAGTCCTCACTGCACTGACTACAACTGCTTCTTTCATTAATTTAGCCTCCCGTATTAAAATAATTTGGTATCTGGCAGTTAAGTACTGTCAGATCATGAAAACAGATCTAAATATGCAGTTATATTTATAATATTCGCTAGTTGTTATTTATTCCCTGCAGGGGCTTTTAAAAAGTTGCTATCACCTGGCAGACAAATAGTGTGTCTGCTATGATCTGTGCTGCATTTTAGACTGTTGCAGGCTCCTTTGTCGGGCGGTGACAGAGACTTGAGTTACTGGCTTTCGCTCTGGTTAGCCTTTAGCATTCGCCATACCTTGCTCAGCCCCCGGGTGTTTTGCCTACCCTGCAAACAGGCAAACTATACCTTTTGCCTTACTGACAGTCGCAACTGCTTTATCAGTAATCTCAACCGTCCAAAATGCAGCATAGCTTGAGTATTAATCAGTTAGATTATACTACTTGTGATACCATAAAAAAGCGCCTGGTAAATACCCGGCGCTGCTTATGATGGTGCGAGCGAGAGGACTTGAACCTCCACGGGCTTAAAGCCCACTAGGTCCTGAACCTAGCGCGTCTGCCATTCCGCCACGCTCGCTCATTTTTTCTTGCATTGTTTATTATAACGATATTCTCCGCGGCAATCAATAGGTAATTAATAATTTAAAGTTTTAAGGGATGGTAAAGTAAAAAACAGTGCCTTTGCCCTCTTCACTTTCTGCCCATATTTCGCCACCATGGCGATTAATGATTCTCGAAACAATGCTCAAGCCAATCCCGGTCCCGGAATAATCGCTTTCGGAGTGCAAGCGTTGAAAAGGTGTAAACAATTTGGAAGAATATTTCATATTAAAGCCAATGCCGTTATCTTTGATATAAAAGACTTTCCGGTTTTCTTCTTCTACCGCTCCGAATTCGATCCTGGCTCTTTCTTTTCCGGAAGTGTACTTCCAGGCATTATCGAGCAGATTCTCCATGGCTATACGCAAAAGGGAAGTATCTCCTTCTACCACCTGCCCTGGAGAAATAACTATTTCGACTTGCCGCTCTTGCTCTTTTTCCTGGAGCATTTTAGCATAAATGGACACAAGTACACTTAACTCGACCGGTTCCATGGTTAGTTCCTGCCTGCTCACCCGGGAGAGTTTCAATAAATCTTCGATCAAATCTTTCATGTGATTGGTCGAAAGAGAAATGCGCTTGAGGTAATCTCTGCCCTTCTCATCTAATTGATCGCTATATTCTTCAAGCACAATTCTGCAAAAGCCTTCTACCCGCCGAAGAGGAGACCGCAAGTCATGGGACACTGAATAGGTAAAAGCATTCAACTCATTATTAACTTTTTCCAGTTCTTTGGTTCGTTCTTCTACTTTTTTCTCCAGGTCAATATTAAGGGCTTTCAGCTGTTTTTCAATCGCTTTTAATTTGCTAATGTCTCTGACCCATTCAATAAAGTATTCCACCTCACCATTTTTATCTAGCAGGGGGATTACCCGCAGATCGACCCAAAAATCTTCGGTTAGCTCAATTTCATTATGGTAACTCTCTTTGGTTTCAAGGACGGAGACAGCCCGGCAATCGGGACATATCCGGTCGTAGTCCCGGTAAGTCCGGTAGCATTTAGTGTTTAAAACCTGTTTTTCTTGAGGAACAGCAGCAAACCCGTTCCAGTTGCTAAAAACGATATTCATGTCCGGATCCTGGATGGAAACCATGTCCGGAATTACTTTGAGCATACGGTGAAAACGGTTTTCACTCTCTGTTAGTGCTTTTTCAGCATTTTTTAAGTCTGTGTTATCGATACCCAGGGCTATACTCCCTTGCACTTCTTCATTCTTCCACAGGTTATTCGAATGCCATGATATAACCCGCTTACAACCTCCCCTGGTCGTTATTACAGTCTCATGGTTTTCGACTCGCACACCTTGTTCAATTATAGACTTAGCTTTTGAAAAGACCTTTGCACGGTAATCCGGGTCCGGGTAAAGCCACTCCCAGATCTTGTTGTGGCCCAGTACTTCTTTATGATTATATCCGGTGATCTGTTCGGCGGCCCGGTTCCAAAAGGTAACATTGCCCGCATTATCTAGGGTGTTGATCCAGGCAGCTGCCGTATAAAGCATTTCATGCTGAAAGTTGAGCGAATCGGCCAGCTTTTCTTTTTCAGCATTGAGTTCATTCTTTACTGTTTTTAAATCATTATAAGATTTAGTAAGATTTATATTGCTATGGCCCTGGGTGGAAATTAAATGAGCCAGCTTGGTGTAAAACCGCATTGCCTTATTGACTTTCTCTCTGGGCCAGCGAGGCACTTTTTGTAAAGCTTCCATATATTTTTGTTCATCAAAACCATACCGACGAGCTTGCTCCTTGAATAAATCATAATCAACAGGTTCGTCTTCAAAAAAGAACTGGCCCATGTATATATTGCCCAGGTGGTTGCCATCCACCATTATAGGAGTGGCTATATCCCACATGTTGTTTTTACATTTGTATATCTTAAATTCACCGGGCTTAATGTCCGTGGTTAAATACAGGTCGCTTTCAAGGCAGTTTTGGGCGCACTCCGGATGGATGCGGTGATAATAGGTACAGATATCCTGCCAGCCAGCTCCAACTAGCACATTACCGTTTAGGTCAATTATTGACATGGGAATACCGGTGAGCTCATAAAAATCATCCATCAGCGATTGGAATTCAAGCGAACAGATTATATCTTCAAGTGTAGCTATCCTGCCACAGGTATTTTCAGTTTTGCCGAGCTTTTGACTGTTTTCCCGCACAACTTGTTAGCTCCTTGTATTAAATTATTTTTTTGTTAGAATTTATGTTTCTTCAAATTTATTATTTTTCCTGCTATTTATTTATCATAGTCCGGGTTGGGAGTGATTAAAAAAAGGCTTCAGAAAACCACTTGAGTTTCCGAAACCCCTGATCTTGATGCGAGCGGGGAGACTCGAACTCCCAAGGGCTTAAAGCCCACTAGGTCCTGAACCTAGCGCGTCTGCCATTCCGCCGCGTTCGCCTGTATTGTGTCTCGCAGGTTATTTTATCTGCTTTCCTTAAAGTAATCAAGAGATAAACTTAAATTTTTTTGCGGCGCGGCGCTGCATCGCTCCGGGGCAAGAATACGCAGGGCTGAAGGCTTGATCTTGATCTCTGCAGAAGAGATTTCCACTAAATCCCCATCAATATGAGCGGGTACTTTTTGACCGGTTTCCAGGAATAATTTGCGCCCTTTCAGAACTAAAGCAGCCCGGCTAGAAAGATGCCGCCTGATAGCTACCCGGGCTCCCAGGCCGATTACTTCAGGGATGCTTCGCCTCCTGAACAGGCCTAGATCCAGGTAACCATCGTCTATTGCTGCCTGCGGTGCTATGCGTAACTTTCCGCCGTAGTAAGACCCATTGGCTACAAACGCCAAAATGGCCTGGTTTTCTTCGAAATAGAAACCATTGCACCTTGCCTTACAGTGAAACCGTTTGAATTTACCGGCATGATCGAGAAAAGCGGCTAGATAGGCCAGGTAACCTTTGAATCGTTTGTATTTTGTAGCTGCTTTCTCTACTACCGCTCCATCAAAGCCAAAGCCGATTATATTCAAAAAAACGGTATTATTGATGATACCGAGATCTACAGGCTGTGGATGCCAGCAGGATAGTCCTCTTAATGCCTTGCGCCAGTGCAGTGGGATTTTGCAGGAACGGACAAATCCATTCCCGGTTCCCGCAGGAATTGCCCCAAGGACGTTTTTACGAAGATCAAGGCCGCTAACTGTTTCACGCAAGGTGCCGTCGCCGCCGACAGCAACGATTAGCTCTGCTCCTTCTTGAACAGCGCGGGCAGCAAGCCCGGTAGCTTCACCTGCTGAACTGGTGAAATAAACCCGGTATTGCTGCCCGTTTTTTTGCAGTTCTGATTCAACCCTGCTCCAGGTATGCTTCGCCTTACCTTCACCGGCAGTAGGATTAACCACGAATGCAGTTTGGTAAGGAATCTTAGCTATTTGCCTCACCTGCCCTGGATATGATCAAGGTTCACCCTTTATTGTTCATCTTCTTTTTCTTCATCCTCTTTTGGTTTATTTCTCATACTAAATGGTTCCGGCAATAGATGTCTCAGCTCAACCGGTAGAGGAAAAGCAATCATATTGCCCTGCTGGGTAGCAATTTCCGGTAAGGTTCGCAACAGACGAACGTAAAAACTACCTTCCTGGGCGCTGAGGGTTTTGGCTGCTTCGGCAATTCTGCCGGCTGCTTCTCTTTCACCGTCGGCCTGGACAATAACGGCGCGCCTTTCTCTTTCGGCGGTAGCCTGCCGGGAAATAGCGCGTTGCAAGGATTCAGGAATAACCACGTCTTTAATTTCAACCGCGGTGACCTTAATTCCCCAGGGATCGGTAGCATCATCTAAGATACCCTGGATCTTGTTGTTTAGCTTGTCTCTTTCAGAAAGTAACTCATCAAGATCAGCCTGCCCGGCTACACTGCGTAGCGTGGTTTGTGAAAGTTGTGCCGTGGCCATGCGGAAGTCTTCAACATTGTTGACCGCATTGTTAGGATCTACTACCCGGTAGTAAACAACAGCATTGACACTGGTTGTAACGTTGTCCCGGGTAATTACCTCCTGGCTTGGCACGTCTAAGGTGACAATCCGTAAAGATACACGGACTATCTTGTCAACAACGGGGATTACCAGGATAAAGCCCGGCCCTTTTTCGCCAATCAGGCGGCCTAACCGGAATACAACAAGTCTTTCGTATTCCTTAACGATCTTAATCGCTTGAGTCAGGAACAGAAAAACTATAATTAGAATAGGGCCTAACAAACCAATTTCACCAATAATTTCCTGTAACATAAAAATGCCTCCTTAGCGTAAGATAAAAAAATGGATCACCCTGATTTATGGAAAGGGTGGGTATATTAACTGCCTTGTTCCTTTTCTTCCACGGGGCGGACCCATAATTTAAGGGTTTCTGCACGCACCACCTCAACCTCTTTACCAGCGGGAATAGTGGATCCGTCTTCACTGCGGGCTTTCCATCTTTCGCCCCTGGCCTTGATCATTCCTTCAGGATTAATTTCCTGGGTCACAATTCCTCTTTCAGGTGGGTTAAAGTAAGCACTGCCTCCCTGAAATTGTCGCCGGGTTTGCACTACTCGTTGCACGACAACTACCACAATCAATAATAATCCGATTACGGTACCGGCCACGGTAATTAGGAAGGTTTGGTACCAATCCGGGGCCATCAGTGGTTCCATAGGTAACAAAATTGCCCCGGCAGCCAGCGATGCCGCACCGCCGATACCTAAGATACCAAAACCGGAAGTAAATATTTCTGCGGCGATCAAGCCTGCACCAAGCAAAATCATCACTATACCGGCGGTATTCGTATCAAAAAGCCCCAGCCCGTAAATACCAAGAATAAGCATGATTGCCCCGCCTACTTCCGGCACCAGGGTGCCCGGGGCCTGTAAGCCCATGTAAACCCCCATAAAACCGATCATTAATAGAAGAAATGCAATCTGGGGATCACTAACCCAATTTTGCAGTCTTTCACTGAGGCTCATATCGTTCTGGATAATCTCGGCACCTTCAGTATCTAATTCGTAAGTAACACCCATCTTTTCAATTTCAGTCCCGTGAAGCTGTTCCAGCAGTTCCGTAAGATTATAGGCAAGATACTCAATCATTTCTTCTTCATAGGCCTCACGGGCATTAAGGGTTAAGTTTTCAGTAACAAATTTTTCGGCGAGATCTTCGGGGCGTCCGGTTTCGCGGGCCATACTGCGCAAGTGGGATGAAAAAAATTGTTTTGTTTTTTCATCTGTCTCCTCGGCGCCCTCTGGTGACATAGCTACCGGCTCGGCAGCTCCGACGGAAGTGCCCGGAGCCATGGCCGCAATATCCGAGGATACCAGGATGAAAGCTCCTGCCGAACCGGCAATAGCTCCGGAAGGAGCAACCAGGACGGCAACAGGAAGCTCGGCATTTAAAAACAGTTCATTCATCTCTAAGGTAGCGTCCACCAGTCCGCCCGGTGTATTTAAAACCAGGACGAAAAGTTGAGCATCAGCTTCTTTGGCATTTTCCATCTGGCGGTGCAGGAAGCTGCTCTGCCCGGCGGTGATGGTCCCTTCCATTTCAACCAGGTAGACAGGTCTTTCACCTTCTGTCTCTACGGGCGGGTCTTCTTCAGCAACCTGCTGTGCAGAAGCAAATGCTACCCCGTTAAAGAGTAAAAGTAATATAAAAAAAACAGTAGTTATTATTATCAATTTGTTTCTTTTCATTGCTAATCAACGACCTTTTCTAATTATTTGTAAGCCTTGTAAACTTTATTATAATATAAACTTATTTGAATTCAAAGAGTTCTACAGGTGTAAATCAAAATTTAGTTGACTAAAAAAGTAGATTGGCATACAATATAACCAACCTGGTTATATATAATACAATTAAAGGAGTTAAACCATGATCACCAAAAAAGCAGAATACGCTATCATTATCCTCACTGAACTGGCCACCCGTCCGAAAGGGACCCTGGTTACCAGTAAAGAGATAGCAAAAACCCGAGAGATCCCGGTTAACCTTGTCGTGCAGTTGCTCGCCGTTTTGAATGAGGCAGGTTGGACCAGCGGCAGCAGGGGGCCGGCCGGTGGAATCAAGCTGAATACTGATCCCGCGGAGATCAACTTAAGACAGGTTGTAGAACAGGTTGACGGCCAGGTTGGAATAACGCGCTGCCTATTTTATGATACTCCCTGCAAAAACAGAGCTTCCTGTTCACTAAGGAATATTTGGTCTCGGGCCCAGCATAACATGCTAACGGTGTTGGAAGAGGTATCGATTAAAGATTTGGCTGCAGAAGATGCGGGCGTAATTCCCGTTTCCTGATCAAATATTATTGATCCATCTCTTCTTTGATACTTCCATCAACTCCGACAACGACTTCGTTGACCGGCATATTAAGATCAGCCTCCTGCATGGCTGATTTCACCAGACGAGAAAGACCGAAACAGCAGCCTACTTCCATATAGACCAGGGTAATGCTGTTTAGCTTGTTTTTCTTAAAAATTTCCACCAGTTTTCCATGATAAATTGATGTATCATCAAGCTTTGGGCATCCGATTAACAAAGCATGTCCTGCCAGAAAACGGCGGTGGAAATCGGCAAAAGCAAATGGCACACAATCAGCGGCAATTAGTAAATCCTGGTCCTGGAGAAAGCGTGCTTCCGGGTTAACCAGGTGTATTTGGATAGGCCAGTGACTCAGCTCGGCTTCCAGTTCACCTGTGTGTTCTTCTGGAGCAATCTTTTCTTTTCCGGTTTCGCTGCGACCAATTTCTTTTTCCAGGCTGCCACCACAGGCAATCGTTCTGGCAGCTTTCTCCTCCTTCTTACTTTCTTCGCCATTTTCATGCTGCATTTGTTCCAAGTGCTTTTCTACCGCTTCCTCATCATAAGGTTCCGCTTCCCGCTCGATCATCGTAATCGCACCCTGGGGACATTCTCCGAGACAATCGCCCAAACCATCGCAGTAAATATCCTTAACCAGGCGTGCTTTGCCATCCACTATCTGCAATGCTCCTTCGTCACAGGCAGGAATGCATAATCCGCACCCATCGCATTTACTTTCATCGATTGAAATTATTTTTCTGCGCACTTTATTCATATTAATTAATCCCCCAGTAAAATTTAATTTTTAATAAATCTTCTTGTTTAAGCTTTAATTTACTTTCAATTTTTCTTCCAGCTTGCTTAACATCTCGGCAACTATATTTTCCATATCCCCAGTAATCTTATTTTCATTTACATTACTCACCAGGAGCCGGGTTGCTTCTTCGGCATCCTTTGGCATGCTGTGTTCTTTATTTATTCTTACCAGGAATTCATCGGTAACGCTGATTAACTCCATCTTTTCCAGGGTAACAATTATAAAAGCTGCTGCAACTGGAAGGTAATCAACCTGGCTTTCCTGGCATCTTCGTTCGGCACTTTTTAGCAATTCTTTTACTGCTTCGACCTTTTCTGGTGAGTTTTCGGCAAGGGTGGAAAACTCATCTTCCATTATAGTTTTTAAAGATTTCTTTGCCAGTCCCTTTGCCCCGGGACCCAGGCACATTTCAGCATGAGCGCACCACTGAGCACACCCCATGTCAAAACGTGGATTCGCTACTTTCGTCTTGCAGTTACGGCAGCGCAAACGAATATCAGTTTTGAAAAACTCGATTATTTCGCCGCATTTAGGGCACTTTTCTTCGTGAACATCATCTACGGTCCAGTAGCGCATGTCCTGTCCCGGACACTTGGTTGCAAACATGTAAAACACCACCTATTTAAAACTAACCTAATTGGTTATTTATATTATACATTATCTTCTTTGATTATGCAATAGAAAAGCAGCCCCAGCTTAAGGACTGCTTTATTTATCAGGTAGATTGCTCTTCTATATTATTTTTAAAACTAACCAGGCTCAAACCGGCTGGCTGTAAAGCTTTAACCAGTATAGTTTTGATCAGTCGTACAACCAGTTTTCATGAGCCAGGTTGTACGGGCAAATATCGCTGCTTGTAAAGAAAAGGTTAATTTCTCTTTCTGCGCTCTCGGGGGAATCTGAGCCGTGAACAATATTTTTCCCGGTAAATAAGGCAAGATCGCCTCGGATCGTTCCGGGAGATGCTTTTTTAGGATCGGTAGCCCCGATCATGGACCGGACCAGTTCAACTGCAGTTTCGCCTTCCCAGACCATCGCTACTGAAGGTGCCGAAGTGATATAATCAATTAGTCCATCATAGAAAGGTTTTCCTTCATGTTCAGTGTAATGTGTTTCTGCCAGTTGCCGGTTAATGTGGATCATTTTCATTGCCACCAGTTTAAGGCCCCTGTTTTCCAATCGCCTGATCACCTCACCTACCAGGCCGCGCTGCAGTCCATCAGGTTTAACCATTAAAAAAGTACGTTCTTTCTCGTTCATCGATACCCTCCATTTTTGCCTTTATGGCTAATAAATTGTGATTAAGTTCCTATCATCGATAATCCTGGTTTCTTCATTTAAACGTTTACGAATATCTTTAGGCAGGTTAAACATGCCGGTGGATGTTTCTCCATCAAAAAATACCAGATCCAGGGTTTTTTCTTCAATTAACCGGTCAAACTTTTCTGCAGGGGGCAGGCTTGTTTTTTCCGGTGAGGCAAGGATAAAACCCCATTCTGAATTAAACGAAGGGACAAAGGCACGGTAAGGGCACACCAGCGGCATAACCTGGCTGATTGTTTTGTTAAGGGCGCTGTAAGCTTCTATGAAAGACAAGCTGGTATCACCGGCCTGCAGGGCAATCACTCCTCCCGGATTTAGTTTTTGCTTAATTATTTCATAAAATTGCCTGGTAAAAAGTTTTAAGGCAGGCCCCTCTTCCACCGGTTCAGGTATATCGCTGATTATTACATCGAAAGGTTCATTTGCTTCTTCGATAAACTTTCGGGCATCCATAAAGTGTAATTTTACTCGCTTGTCTTCAAAACTTCCTTGATGCCAGGAAGAGAGGTATTCCTTACAAACTTCCACTACTTCTGAGTCCAAATCTACCATTACCAGCTCTTTTACTTCCGGGTGTCGTAATATTTCTCTTAAAGTAGCGCCTTCACCCCCACCGGCTACCAGTACACGCCGAGGCGCCGGGCACATCAGCATTGCCGGGTGCACCAGCGCCTCATGGTAAATATATTCGTCACTTTCAGCGGATTGAACTTTGCCGTCAAGGAAAAGCAATCGCCCGTATATTTCAGTATCGGCTATTTCTATCTGCTGATATTCGGATTTAAAGCTCCTGACATAGTTATCTATTCCGTATATATGAGCCGTGCTGGGTGAAGTATAGTCAATATATAATTTATGCTTGTTTAGAGCCATTGGTTATTCTCCCTCTAAAATTGCTCAGCAGTTGACAGCAGGTTTGTAATCCACTTCAACATCAAAGATGCCGCGCTTAATTTCCCTGGCCGACATATTTTGGGCTAAAAATGTCTGCTTTAAGTAATTACACGATGCCCATGGATCGACGGATTGGCCACAGGTAAATACATCTACCGCAGCATAACCGTATTCAGGCCAGGTATGAATTGCCAGGTGCGATTCAGAGATTACAACCACACCGCTAACTCCCTGGGGACTAAATCGATGGAAAACCGTATCCTTGACTTCTGCTCCTGATTCAACTGCTGCTGCCACCATGTACTGTTTAATTTGATCCGTATCGTTCAATATTTCCTGCGGACAACCGTAAAATTCAGCCAAAATATGACGGCCCAAAGCGCTCATCTCTAATACCTCCTTGTATCTATTTTTTGATCAGAACTAATGCACCGGTTTTCATTGTACCAAAATGTGAACAAAAGTCAATGAGCACGGAAAAAATTAACACTGGCATTGCTATTTGTCCAGGAATTATATAGAATAAGGATGCAGGGTTTAGCAAGAATCTAATAAAAAGGATTGTGATTATGCTTGATTTAGATTTTCTATTCAACCCAGAACAGATTGCAATAGTTGGAGCTTCAAAATCACCCCAAAAAATTGGCCATGCCATTCTTGACAATGTTGTCAACAGCGGCTACGAAGGAAAAATATATCCGATAAACCCGAAAGAAGAAGAAATTTTAGGGTATAAAGCGTACCCTTCGGTGGCTGATATTAACGAATCGGTTGACTTAGCGATCATATCGGTTCCGGTGAAACATACTATCGGAGTCGCTGAGGAATGCGGCAAGGCCGGAGTAAAAGGTTTGATTGTGATTACTGCCGGTTTTAAAGAGGTCGGCAGAGAAGGATTGAAGCTGGAGCGAGAACTAACCGCTATTTGTGAGCGTTATGGGATGCGTATGCTCGGCCCCAATTGTGTTGGGGTTATGGACACCCATACCCCGCTTAATGGTTCTTTTGCCACAGGATTTCCCAACGAAGGCAATATTTCATTGATTTCACAGAGCGGGGCCATGCTCGTATCTATTCTTGACTGGAGCTTTGAAATGGGCATCGGGTTTTCCCGTTTTATCAGTACCGGCAACAAAGCGGATCTGACTGAAATCGATTTGATTGAAAGTTGTGCCGCAGACCCATACACCAACGTTATTCTTTGCTATATTGAAGACATAACTGATGGAAAGCGTTTTGTTGAAGTCTGTTCTGAAGCAAGCAAGAAGAAGCCGATCGTGATCTTGAAATCGGGAATCAGCAGCGCCGGGGCCCAGGCTGCCAGTTCACACACCGGTGCGCTTGCCGGGAGCAACCGCGCCTACGAAGCCGCTTTTAGACAAAGCGGAGTTTTACGGGTAGACACCATGAATGATCTTTTTGATTTAGCCAGGGCTTTTTCCAGTCAGCCTATACCTAACAACTCCCGGGTGGCAGTGGTGACCAATGCGGGCGGGCCTGGAATTTTAGCTACCGATGCTGTAGAGAAGTACGGGCTTAAGATGGCCCGTTTTACCAAAGATACCATTGACAAACTGCGCAATAACCTCCCCCATGAAGCCAATATATACAACCCGGTTGATATTATCGGTGATGCCAGGGATGATCGCTACCGCTTTGCCCTCCAGGCCACCCTGGAAGATGAAAACGTGGATAGCGCAATCGTTATTCTTTGTCCAGCGGCGGTTACCGAACCGGAAAAAACAGCGCAAACCATCGTTGAATTAAACAAAAAATATAACAATAAACCGGTGATGGCTGTTTATATCGGGGGTAAAGCACTGGCTGAAGGCAAAAACTATCTATCAGAAAATGCCCTCCCCTCTTTCACCTTTCCTGAACCTTCAATTTCCGCCCTTGAAGGGATGACCCGGTATAATCAATTTATCAAGGAAGCAGAACCGGTGGAACCGGCTGAACTTACAGATACTGACTACGACACCGTGCGTAAAACTTTGGATCAGGTCTTGGAAGATCGCCGGGTTGTTTTGTTGGGACATGAAGCTTCTACCGTAATGTCCGCATACGGAATTCCGGTAAGTAAAACTTATTTAGCTACTTCCGAAGAAGAAGCTGCCGAAATCTGCGGCAAACTCGGTTATCCGGTCGCCCTAAAGATTTCATCTCCCCGCATCGCTCACAAGACCGATGTTGGTGGGGTGGAAATCGGATTGCACAGTGAAAAAGAAGTTAAAAGGGCCTACCGAAAAATTATGGAACAGGTTACCCATTTCTTGCCCGATGCTCCGATCTACGGAATTGAAGTGCAGGATATGGTTGATGAAGGCGTGGAAGTAATCGTGGGTATGTCAAAGGACGTCCAATTTGGGCCCCTGGTAGTTTTCGGACTCGGTGGTATCTATGTCAACCTGATCGAAGATGTATCTTTCCGTCTTGCTTCCGCTTTAGACACCTATGATGAAGTAAAACAGATGATTACTGAGACCAAAGCTTACACTATGCTAAAAGGTTACCGGGGCAAAAAATCGGCCGATGTTAATGCTCTCTCCGATACGATTCTCCGGGTTGCTCGCCTGGTTCAAGATTTTGATGAAATAACCGAGATGGACATAAACCCGGTGAGAGTCCATACAAAAGGTTCTACCGCGCTTGATGTAAAAATTACTATAGAGCATAAGGAATAATCTCTTAATGAGGTGATCAAATGAAGGCAATATATTTTTCAGGGGTAGCTGGCGGAGGGGTAACTGCCATTGCCCTTGGAGTAGGTTTGAAACTAAGAGAACAGGGATTTAAAGTTTCATACTTTAAACCGATTAGCTTTCGTAAAGGGCCAACCAAGAAAGATGATGATGATGTAATCCTGATGCGGGAAATTTTTTCCCTACCCTTTTCCAGTGATACCATATCACCGGTTACAGCAGGCAACCATTACCTTACTCCACGCTTCATGCAGGAATCAAAAAATTTATATCCGCGTATAGATGAGACTTTTAAAAAGTGTTCGGAGGGTTACGACGTAGTTTTGATAGACGGCAGTACCGATCCTCATATTGGGCACAACCAGGGCTTATGCGATTTTACCCTGGCTAAAAGATTAAATGCAACCGCATTGCCGGTTATAAAAGCCGATGACGACTTTGAGCTAGATAAAAACCTGCTTTACCTTGATTTATGGTTGAATAAAAACATACCGGTGATTGGTTGTGTTTTCAACAATGTTTCGCAGTCCCAGTGGAACAAAAGCAACAGCATCTACAAACCGCTTGTCGAAGAAAAAGGGTTTGACGTGCTAGGAGTAATTCCCAGCCAGGTGGAAATATCCTCCCCTACGGTAGCTGAATTTCACGATGTCCTGCACGGCGAACTGCTTACTGCCCCGGATCACATGAACCGCATCGTCGAAGAGGTAGTGGTGGGTACAATGACTATTGAAAGTGCCTTGAGCTACCTGCGGCGTGCTCCGAATAAGGCCCTGATAACCGGCGGAGACCGCAGTGATATGGCCTTGACAGCCTTAGAAACCAGTACCTCGGTAATTATTTTTACCGGAGGCCTCTACCCGGAAGTTCAGGTTCTCTCACAGGCGGAAGAAAAAGGGGTTCCGGTAATCCTGGTGCATGAAGACACTTATTCCACAATAGAAAATCTGCAGAGCATCTACCGGAGCATTCACCCGCAAAATGAAGAAGCAATTAAAATTGTTAGTAGTAATATTGAAAAGTATGTGCAGTGGGAAAAAATATCTGAGTATATGAGAGGCTAAACTTTTGTAATAGATATTTAAGCACTTAAAGTATAAATTGAAAGAAAGGGTTCGGTGGTTATTAGGCCGCCGAACCCCTATTATTGCTAAACCAGTTTGCTCTCTGATGGTTCAGTATTAGTAATCTCTTTTCACAATCATTACGTGAGCTTTGCACTGGTGAACCACCTTATTGCTAACGCTGCCAAGGAAAAGTTCTGACAAACCACCTCTACCGGTATCACCGAGAATAACCAGCTCAAACCCGCCGGAAGAAGCAACGTTGCAGATCATCTCTGCCGGTTTGCCTGCCTTTTTCATCGTCTCCACCTTGATTCCTTCGGCCTCGAACATGTTGCGCGCCCTTTCAAGGCCTTCTTCAACCTCCTGGTTAATTGAGTTGACTAATAATTCCGTTTCGTTTTTTGATAATCCTTCGGTCCCGCGTATTGAAGGAACTTCTTCCGCCACTGAAAGTAATGTAAGGTGTGCTTCTAATTTTTTGATCATCGGGACTACCTTTTTCAGGCTTTCCAGTGAATATTCTGAACCATCAGTAGCCAAAAGGATCTTTTGCATAATTTTATATGCTCTCCTTTCTTATCTATTTATGTCGCCTGTTTAGCCGGCAGCACTCTTGCGACGAAGTATTCCAGCAGGAAAATACCGCCGACAATAGCCAGCCCGATCAGATCCCACTGCCAGCTGGTTTCCATCAACATAACAGATCCGATAAAAAGCAAGGGACGGTGCCAGAATGGCATTTTACGGACAAAATACCCCTGCATTGCCGCGCCAAGGCCCATACAAGCTATAAGGGCAGTTGCGCAGGCCAGAATAATTTCTGGCAGTGGGCCATCCAGCAGTAAAGCAGGCCCCAGAATAAAGCAGAATGGCACGATATAGGCGGTTATACCCATCTTAAAAGCCTCTATCCCGGTTGTAATGGGATGTGCCCCGGATAAACCGGCTGCAGCGTAAGCAGCAAGGCCTACCGGTGGGGTTATGTCAGCATCGGTGCCAAAGTAAAGAATAAACAAATGAGCGGCCAGGAGTGGTGCTCCCAGGGTAACCAAAGCCGGTGCCACCAGGGTGGCGAGAATTATGTACTTAGCTGTGGTTGGAACCCCAATTCCTAGAATGATGGAAGCGATTAATGTGTAAAATAATCCGGCGAAAAGATTACCCGCTGCCAGTGTTTCAATCAGGGTTGAAAATTTAAGGCCCAGGCCGGTCATAGTTACCATACCTATGATGATCCCGGCCACAGCACAGGCTGCAATAACTTCCAGGGCTTTTTGTACCCCGGAAAACATGGCTTCGAATATTTCCTTTGGCCCCATACGAGTCTCAGTTTTTAACCAGCTGATTGCTACAGTCGACATTAATGCCCAAAATACTGCTCGCGATGGCGAGTAACGCAAAGCCAGGAGCACGATCAAAATAATTAAGGGAGTGAAATAATAAAAACCATTTTTCAGTACCTCAACCAATGAGGGCAGTTCTTCTTTTGGTACCGGCAAGAGGTTTTCTTTCAAGGCCCGGAAATGGACCATGAAAAATGAAGTTATAAAATAAAGCAGAGCCGGAACGATAGCCGCAACCATGACTGTTACGTAAGGAACTCCGATATATTCAGCCATCACAAAAGCTGCTGCACCCATTACCGGGGGCAGAATTTGTCCTCCTGTGGAAGCATCCGCCTCCACCCCACCGGCAAATTCCGGTTTGTAGCCAAGTTTTTTCATCAAGGGGATAGTAAAAGTCCCCGTGGTTACGACGTTTGCGGTTGAACTGCCGGTAATCGACCCGATAAAACCGCTAAATAAAATGGAAGCCTTACCCGGACCACCGACATGGCGACCTGTCAGGGCAAGTGAAAGGTCACGGAAAAATAAGCCGGCACCCGCTTTTTCCAGAAAAGAGCCGAAAATTATAAAGAGAAGTATAAAACGTGAAGATACCCCCAGCGGAATTCCAAAAATACCGGCATCAGTAAGGTAAAGAAAAGGGAATATGCGCGAAAGAGAATACCCGCGGTGCATTAAAATTCCGGGCATTTCTCTGCCAAAGTACGCATAAATCAAGAAAAGAACAGCGATAATGACTATCGGCCAACCGACGGTTCGCCGGCCTGCTTCCAAAACAAGTAAGGTTAGAATAATGCCGAGAACAATATCGGTTGTTACCGGCGCTCCGGCTCGTCCGGCGATCGCCTCAAAATTTAATATAACATACATTCCTACAACAATGCTGGCCAGAATACAAGCCAGGTCAATAACTGTCGGGTGGTGCCTTGGTGAACTTTTTATTGCCGGAAAATATAGAAAAATTAATATAGCAATAAGCATCCAGTGGATATTACGAAAAAGTAAAGCAAAGGGTGCGCCAAAATAGGCGGTGTAGATATGGTAAAAACCTGTACCAACGGCTAAAATCGCTGCAAAGTAATACCAGTAACCGACCAGTTCACGAAATTTTCCCTTAAGCGCCTCTTCAACCAGAGAATCTGCTTTTTTATCCATGTATTGTCCAACAGGCATATTCTGCAACTCCTTCAACAAGCCCGGGTTTTTCTAATCTAGATTTACTTTTTTTCCACCCTGATAACCAGTAGAGTTCCCCCCGGTGCCAAATTATTTATTGAAATAACTTCATCTCTTACGTAAATATCTTGCGGTACTGTTCGGGCTACCCGTAACGACAGTTGATCAAAAAAACGATTATACCCGCTAACTGTTACTTCTTCTCCCTGGAACGAAAAATCGTAACCGGAACCAGATTCAAGGCCTGAACCGTACCATGAGTATTTCTCTTCGATTAAACGCAATCCTTCTTCGTCAATTTCGAAAGAAGCATCAACCGGGGTTCCGTCTGCAGAGTGAACGTAACTTAATTCCATTTTGTCGCCGGGTTCAACTAAAATTTGTTCAATTAAATTATTTGTTCTAGCTTCATAAATAGAAAGGTAATAGGCAGGCGGGTGCCCCCGGTATAAAAAGAAGGCACCCGCTGTAAGCAAAACTATCAGCAAGCTGGGAAGAAACCATTTAGTTTTAAACAGCTTTTTATGCTGAAAAACAGTCAAGTCAGGCTCCTCCCGTGCTACCGATTGATTTACTGATGCTCTTCAAAGTAACGCTCCGCTCCTGGATGGAAGGGTACCGGAGCTTCGGCAGCCAGTTCAACGGTAAAGTTTTCGGCAATTGGGTGGATTCCGATTAACTCATCCAGCGATTCTTCATGAAAGATCGCATCTAGCATATCATAAGCCAACTGTTCGTCCATATCTTTATGGACAAGCATCAGGTTTCCTACAGTGAGGGCAGGAACATCTTCTTCCAAACCATAATGGCCCTCTGGAATTGTGCCCGGGGAGAAGTAAGGGTAATCCTCGATGATTGCATCAAATAGATCATCGTCCATGGGTACAAAACGGATGTCACGTGCTGCCTGGATTTCATCAACTACTGCAGCAGGAGAAGCAAAGTTATAAAAGACCGCATCCACTTCGCCATCCACCAGGGCATCTCTCGCTTCCGGCTGTGAATAGTTAAGCGTGTCAACTTCATCTCTTATGCCTGCAGCTTCAAGAATAATATAAGAAGTTACTTCACATCCACTACCGGGAGCATCCACACTAACAGACTTACCGGCTAAATCATATACAGTTTCAATATCAGAGCCCTCCGGAACAAGCAAATGCTGCTGAGCCGGATACATCGAGAAAAGGGTCCTGATCGGCAGTTCACCGTCATCTTCAAAAGCTTCTTCACCTTCATAAGCATCCCAGGCTACGTTAGCCATTGCCATGCCCATTTCCGATTCACCGGTTGCCACAAGGCGGCAGTTTTCGACTGATGCACCTGTAGTTTCTGACATTGCAGTCATTCCGTCAATGCGGCGCTCCAGGACGTAAGCGATACCCGCACCGAGGGGAAAGTATACTCCACCGGGGCTACCGGCAGCTACAACTGCAAAAAGTTCTTCATCAACAGGCTCTTCAGGCTCTTCGGGTTCTTCCTCATCAACAGGTTCTTCGGGCTCCTCAACAACTTCTTCCTCAGGAGTTTCACAACCGAACGCTACAAACAGCAAAGAAAAAATTAACAACAAACTGATCACTTTTACAAAATTCTTCTTCATAATAACATGACCTCCTCAATTAATTTGAGATTGTTTTTACTTCACTACCTTAATGGTTTATCCTTTGGATTCACCTCCTGTAAACATTATGCTGTTGTATAGTGAGAATATTGCCGGTTCCAAAAAGGTTAGATCCTGTTTCTTTTTGCTATTAATCGTGTTTAATATACATTTTCCAAAAATAATCAGGAAAAATGATGCTACAAAACATTTTAAAAGTACCTTAAAAATTTTAAAGCTTGCTAAAAATTAATTTAATAGTTGTATTACACGGTATAAATTAATTATTCAACAAAAATTCCGGATATCCTTTTTAGAATTATGTCTTTTAAGAATAAAATTAAAGGATTTTTTAATGAAATATATCAACAGCAAGTTAGTGTTGAAGCTGGTTAAGACGGAAAAATGCTATTTTATATGAAGATTACAGCGCTATCAATGATCTTAAATTAATAACGCTGTAATCTAATAGTTTAAATGTAAAATATTTTTTTCGAAATTAACAGTTTGATTTATTCTTTATTTGTCATAGCGAACAATCTTATTTTCCCAGGTCCTGATCATGTGGTAATCTTTACCGCTGCTGACCAGGTATTCCGGGAGCATCGGGATCTTACCGAGACCGAAGGGAGCGTTGACCACAAAAGTTGGAATGGCCAAACCGGTGGTATAGCCCCGCAGGTTTTCCATAATCTCAATACCTTCTTCAATTTCAGTGCGAAAGTGCGAAGTGCCCCTGACTGCTTTGGCATGAAAGATATAATAGGGGCGCACCATAATCTTTAATAACTCCTGGCTTAGTTTGCGCATAACAAAAGGATCGTTGTTTACTCCGTTTAAAAGCACAGTTTGGTTGCCCAGGCTTACCCCTGAACGGGCCAGTTTGAAACAAGCTTCCTGTGCCCTTGGAGTCACTTCCAGGGGGTGGTTATAGTGCGTATTTACATACAGAGGTAAATGTTCGGAAAATATTCTGCAGAGCTCGTCATCAATACGCTGGGGCATGGTCACCAGGGTGCGTGAACCAAATCGCTTTATTTCTAAATGAGGAATACTGTCCAGTTCATCCAAAATCCAGGCGATGGTCTGGTTGTCGATCATGAAACCATCACCGCCGGTAAGCAGGACATCCCTGACTTCTTCGTTTTTACGAACATAATCGATTGCTTCTTCAAGCTGTTCATGCGGGGTAGCCAGATCTTTCTCTCCAATTGACCTGCGCCGCTGGCAGTGGCGGCAATACATGGCACATTGATTGGTTACCTTTATTATCAGTCGATCAGCGTAGCGGCGGGTAATTGCCGGTGTGGGAGAAGTAAATTCTTCGCCCATGGGATCATCATAACCGCCTTCGTCGACATATTCATTGATTTGTGGAATACACTGTTTTTTTACAGGATCATCGGGGTCGTCGGGATCAATCAAGCTCAGGTAATATGGAGAAACAGCCCACCGGTATTTCGACCCGGTTTTGTCTATTTCTTCAATCTCTTGCTTTTCTAAAGGTAGTAGTTCCTTGAGCACGCTGGTGGTAGTGATTCTGTTCTTTAATTGCCAGCGCCAGTTTTCCCACTCTTCATCAGATGCCTTAAAGAATTCTTTGATCCTCTTTTGATTCTCCTGGATCTGCGGCCAATGTTTGAAACCGTATGGCATTGTTTTTAAAGCTTCCTTGTAATCAGCGATGGTGTTTTTTAGTTCTTCAGCCCGTTTATGGGCCATTTCCTGTTTTTCTGATTTGTCCTTCTCAACTGCCATTTGTTGTCAATACCTCCAGTTTTGCTTTTTATTACATTATCATTAAATAGTATACAGCGAATAAATTTTTCTGTCAAAAGAGATAACGTTAAATTTGTTTTAAGCCTGTTTGCAGGAGAGGTTGTAATTACGGCGAAATTATCCCTTAAAAAGGAGGAGAGCCATGTCTTGGATCATTTCCGTTATACTCGCCTATTTTATCGGGGCCTTTCCAACAGCCTATTTGGCGGGAAAGCTGTTTAAAAAGATCGACATTCGCAGAGAAGGTTCCGGCAATGTGGGTACCATAAACATATATCGTGCGGCAGGATTATTGCCGGGTATTATAACAATACTGCTTGATGTTGCCAAAGGCTACCTTGCTGTAATAATAGCATACACAATTGATGGGGAACTAACTTTTGCTCTGCTTGGCGGTTTATTCGCTGTGCTCGGTCATAACTATAGCTTATTTTTGAAATTCAAAGGTGGTAAGGGCCTGGCAACCAGCCTGGGTGTTTTCCTCGCCCTTTCTCCCCAAAGCATCCCTTACATTATTCTGTTTGCCGTGCTGTTAACCTTGGTGCTGCGGGACACTAATACGGCATTTGGCAGTGCGGCCATCGGGATTCCCATTGTTTTAATTTACCAGCACCAACAGCCTGATTGGGCGTTATTCGGGTTAGCCCTTGCAGGGGTGATCCTGATCAAGCATATCCCCGATTATCGTGCTTACTTTGGTGGACGCAGGAAAATAAAGTGAGATTAGTTACAGGTTTAAGATATTTTAAAATAACTGAACAGCTGGCCAAAGTTTAGTCCGGCTATAATTTTACTGTTATAGCGAGCATATAACTGGCGATTTCCTTCTTCGAGGTGCGATGATTTTATTCCATGCGAGATAGAAAGAAAGGTTTCGATATAGGCTGCCAGCTGATCACAGGCTTTGATAATTTCACCGTCTAATGGATTAAAGCAGTCCTTGTTGTAATGCTCATTGATCATTTCTGAGCCGACATAATGCACCTGCCCGTTTTCTGTGATTTTACTGGCAAACTCATCTTCGGTAAAATAACGCAGCTCACTATGCCACTCATTGGGCAGGAGGGGGAAAATTCTTTCCTCCAGCTGCCTGTGCTCGATTTCACGGATAATATCTTCAATCCCTTCTACCGCTCTTTTGACCGGTGAAACAATATCCCTGGTCAAAACCTCGGGCAGATCGTGGAATAGCCCGGCAAAATAATTGTTGTAGATTCTTTTCGGGCAGGCGTTAAGCTCGATCGAACATAGGTAGCTCATCATAGCCACCAGCAGCATATGTCCCATGACCGAAGTTTTAGGCACCCGTGGCGATTGCGCCCAGCGCTGTTGAAACCGCAGCTGTCCCACAAGATCCAAAAAGTTACTGGTCTTTTTTCCCAGGGCCAGCTTTTGCACCCCGGCCAGATCATAGTGTTCTTCGATCTGGTTTTCAATAGAGGCCTTGGTTTCGTCAAGCCCGTAAAGGCCCTCATTGAGGCGGTAAATAATTTTAAACTCCCAGTTTGTAGCCAGGTAATGGGCTGCTTTCAAAATTCTTTTTTCCAGGCTTGTCCGCTCAGGCGTAGAGAAATAACGCTCCATGGTGCCAAGTAGATTTATACGCAGTTCTGGTACTTTTTCCTCCAGCCGCTCAAGAACCCACCGGTTCAGCTGCTCCCCTTTTTCGGCCATCAACTTGTAATATACCGGCGGTTTTATGTCGGTTAGGACAATGCGGTGGAGAAACTCAAAAAGGCCGCCTTCAATTAAGCGGTGCCAGTCAATTGTGGTTTGATGATCTGCTTCTTCAATTTTGCCCAGGACATAAGCATAGACCATTTTATGGGCCTGCTTGTCCAGTTCAGTAAAATGTTCAGGACGGATATGATCGTTCCAACGTTGTATACTGGCTGCTTCGTATAAAACTTCCAACAATTCTTTCCTAATCACTTTCAACCCACCTTCTTTTTACCCAGTTTTGATTCTGTTCCCTTTAACAGGCGGTTGATATTCTCATGATGGCGAGCCACCACCAAAATAGCAGCCCCGATACCAAATATAATATAGGGTAGTTCAAAGTTTAAGATCAAAAATAGCAAGGGAGTTAAAACCATTGCTGTCATCGAGCCCAGAGAAACGTAACGAGTAAAGTATACAATTAGCAGGAAACAGGCTATCACGATAAGGGTAACCCAACCGGACAAAGCCAGAAGGACACCGATTGAAGTGGCCATAGCTTTGCCACCTTTGAATTTTAGGTAGACAGGAAAACTGTGTCCCACCATGGCTAAAAATCCTGCCCCCAGGTAAACTGCGGGCAAATCGCTAACTGCCCTGGCCAGTAGAATTGCTACCACTCCCTTGGCAAGATCCAAAACAAATACCGGCAGAGCAGTGCGCCAGCCCATGACCCGTAGGACATTGGTAGCTCCAATATTGCCGCTGCCGTATTCTCTGATGTCTGTCTTTTTCACAAGCATGGCAATAATATAACCAAAGGGGATTGAACCAACCAGGTAGGCGAAAAGTAAAACCAGGTAATTCATGCTTTATTCTCCTCTCCGCTGCCGTTTTTTTAGCTTTACAATTATCGGGGTTCCGGTATAATCAAATGCTTCGCGCAAACGATTCTCCAGGTAGCGCTGATACGAAAAATGGATTAATTCAGGTGCGTTCGCGAAAAACACAAAAGTCGGCGGCTTAACAGACGGTTGGGTAGCATAATAGATCCTCACCTGTTTGCCTTTTACCGAAGGTGGCGGATTAACGATCAAGGCGTCTTCGAGCAGTTCGTTCAACAGCGAGGTAGGAACGCGTTTGTGTTGTTCCTGCCATATTTTTGAGATCATCGGGAACAATTTATCGAGTCGCCATCCGGTTAAAGCGGAAATAAAAAAAGTGGGAGCGTAGTCGACAAAACCGAATGAACGCTTCAGATCAACCATGAAATCTTGCATGGCTTTTTCTGGAGAATCTCCTTGTTTACGGTTGCCACCGCGGTAAAGGTCCCACTTGTTAACCGCAATAATCAATCCTTTTCCACACTCATCCACATACCCGGCCAACTTTTGATCCTGTTCAGTTACCCCCGCTTCAGCGTCAATTAAAAGAATGGCCAGATCTGCCCTTTGTACAGCTTTCAAGGAGCGCAAGACACTGTAGTACTCAACTGAACCTTTAACCCTGCTTTTACGCCGCATACCGGCGGTGTCAATCAGCACACAGGGCTGTCCATCGTAATTAAAGTATGTATCTACCGCATCCCTGGTGGTTCCCGGTATTTGACTGACCACTACCCTTTCCTTGCCAAGCAAGGTGTTAATCATTGATGATTTACCTGCATTGGGGCGACCGATCACCGCAACTTTCACGGCATCTTCAAGTCTTGCTAAAGCGTCCTCTTCACCGGGAAGGTAGCCATAAATTACATCAAGTAATTCACCTGTGCCCCTGCCGTGTTCCGCTGATATTGGCAGGGGATCTCCCAACCCGAGGTTGTAAAAGTTATACTTGTTGAATTCCGCATTAAATGTATCCAACTTGTTAACTACCGGCAGCACAGGTTTACCGCTGCGCCTGAGCATGTTCCCAATTTCTTCATCAAGGGCGGTAAGTCCTTCTCTACCATCGAGTAAGAAGATTATAACCCGGGCTTCTTCCACGGCCAGATTAATTTGTTGTTGTACCCTGGTGGTAAGGGGATCCTGTTTGCCAAAGGTAACTCCGCCTGTATCGACAACCACAAAGTTGCGTCCCCGCCATTCAGAGATTCCGTACAGACGATCCCTGGTGACACCGGGAATTTTTTCTTCTATTGCCGTTCTGGCTTCGGTGAGCCGGTTGAACAAAGTGGATTTACCCACATTGGGCCTGCCGACTATCGCTACAATATTTTCACTCATTTTTATTGGCCTCGTTATATGCTTGATCGAAATAACCGGTAAACTGCTTTATGGTGGATAAAACCTGGCTTGGGCCACCGGCAGTATATACCGGAACTGCTAAGATACTGCTCAGCTGCTCTACAGTCATATTGTCCAGGAACAGGTTACTTCCTTCTTTCACCATGGCTTTAGAAATAAAAAGTATTTCTCCCAGTTCTTTACCCTCCAGGGCGGTGAGCAAATCTCTGCCGGTAAGCAAACCGCTGACGGTAACCTCTTCACCAAAAAAGTGATTATTTACTGGAACCAAATTAACTTGCAGCCCCTCGATCCGGTTAAAAAATGCGACCATTTTCTGCAGCTGGGACAGTGACGCATGCCCGGCGGCTAAGGTAACGGTAACTTCATTATCCAGGTGGGGCAGCCCTGCTTGGATAATCGAGTTTAATTCATCAAGAAATATCCTGGTAAATCCCACCCCGTTTTCCAACTGGGGGTAACCTTCATATTCATAAGCTTTCGGAAGCGAACGACCAGTTAAATTATAAAACTCATCGGCAAGGAAAACAAAGCGGCTGTTCCGCCGTTTTAAAAATTCATTCTGCATCTCATAAACTTCATCGATCAAATCGCTGGCCAGTTCCGGCGTAACTTTTTCAAGCGATGGAAGATTACTACGGTGCTCAGTTAAACCTACCGGAACCAGGGCTATGCTTAATATCTCCGGCCCCAGTGAATCGAGATCCTGAATGGTTTTTCTTAAATTTTCTCCGGTATTATAGCCAGGGCAAATCACGATTTGGACATGAAATTGAATTCCCGCTTTTACTAGTTGACGCAAATTAATTATACCCTGTTCAGCGCATTTTGTCCCGAACATGATCCGGCGCAACTCCGGAGCGGTAGTATGTACTGAGACGTAAAGCGGGCTAAGCTGCAGCCTGATAATTCGTTCCATTTCACTTTGTTCCAGCCGGTTTAAAGTAATGAAATTGCCGTAAAGGAAAGACAACCGGTAATCGTCATCTTTAACGTAAAGTGGAGATCGAAGGCCGGGCGGGTTTTGATCGACAAAACAAAAAACACAACGGTTTCGGCACCGCTGTAGCGGAGCCATAGTCGGTGGATCGAAGCTTAACCCTAACGGAGTAGTGGCATCTTTTTTTATTCTAATACGCCTCAATATCCCGTTTTCGGTCATAAACAATAGGAACAACCGGTAATCGGCTTCATTTATTTTATAATCAATAATGTCTTCAACCGGCCGGTTATCTATTCTGAGCAGTCGCCAGCCAGGCTTAATGCCGGCAGTTTCAGCAACCGAACCATTGTTTACTCGTTCTACTAAATAACCTTTTTTTCGAGACATAAACGAAACTCCTGTGTGATATTGACTATCAGTTGTTCCAGTCTGAAATGCAGCATGGCTGAACTGTAACAACTATCAAATGAAAAGAGGCGAACAATAAGTCCGCCCCGTTAACCCTTAAAGTAAATAGCCCGTCAAAGTACTGTCCCGGAAATCGCAAACCGGGATTATAAATTGGACTATGCAGAACTGTTGTCGGGGTCTTCCATTTCCCCTTCTTCTGCAGTTTCCCCTGTATCGTCCCGGTCAGTTTCTGCAGTTTCATCCTGTAATTCCGGTGCTTCGTCAGTTTCTGTTCCCGCAGGCTTTTCTTGTTCAACATCTTCTTCCATTGCTGTGGCTCCATCGTATTCCATGGTTTCATCAGATTCTGCTTTTGTTTCTTCGCCTTCATTTTCCTTTGGAGAAAGCCCTTTGCTATCAAAAAGGTTGCCAAAGAGATCGCCAATGGTGACATTTCCTTCTTCACCTTCTTCGGTTTCTTTTTCTTCTTGCTGTGGCGCCTTGGCTTCGCGAGCTTCTTTAACGCTCAGGCTGATCCTTTTCGCTTTGGGCTTTACTTCAAGGATTTTGACATCCACTTCTTCTCCTTCAGTGAGTATCTCTGAAGGATGCTTGACATGGTAATCTGCGAGTTGAGAAATATGGGCCAATCCTTCAACACCCGGTTTGAGCTCGATAAATGCGCCGAAGTTGACCAGCCGGGTTACTTTTCCGGCTATGATCTGGTCACTTTCAAGTTCTTCTACCGCTTTTGTCCAGGGATCTGGCTGCGTTTTCCTTACGCTTAAGCTGATTCGTTCTTTTTCAGGAATCACTTCCAGGACCTTGACATCCACTTGTTCTCCATTTTTCAATACTTCGCTCGGGTGACCGACTCTTTCCCAGGAGAGCTCTGATATATGGACCAACCCGTCTATATTGCCTACATCAACAAAGGCGCCGAAATTAGTCAGACGCTTGACAGTCCCGGTGATAGTAGAGCCGACTTCCAGGGAATTGAGTGTCTCCTCTTTTTTTATGGCCTCTTCTTCTTCCTGGATAATCTTGCGGCTTAAAATCAACTTGCCTCTTTCCCGATCGAATTCAATTACTTTAAATTGCAGGGCTTGATCCTGAAACTCGCTAAAATCCGGGATATATTTGATGTCAACCAGGGAGCCGGGCATGAACCCTTCAACGCCGGACCCTAAATCGATGACCAGTCCGGCTGAAACTACCTGCTTGACTTTACCTTCAACCACTTCTTCGTTTTCATAAGCCTGCTCAAGTTCCTGAAGCCGCTTTTCTCTGGCCAACCTTTTGTGAGAGACAATAACCTTGTCTTCCTGTTCGTCTACTTCCAGCACAGTCACCTCGATATCATCTTCCGGTTTAAAAATATCGGCAAGTGTTTTCCCACGATCGAGATGGACTTCACCTACGGGAAGAACAGCCTCAGTTTTGGTGCCGATGTCGACAAAAACCTCATCATCGGTAACCCGTGCTACTTTTCCAGCAACTTGTTCGCCGACCTGGGCCACTTTGACTTCAACATCAAAGGGCAGCTGTTCTTCGGTCTTTTCCTCCTTTTCCTCTTCATTTTGTTCTTCATTTCCGGTTTCCAAATTCTCGTTCTCCATTTTCTCAACTACCTCCTTAATCGTCCAGGGGGGAGTTGAGGCTCCGGCAGTAACACCTGCTATGGTGTACTGCTTTAAAAATTGCTTGTCCAACTCCCCTGCATTTGTTATCCGGCAGGATGGTTTTAACTGCCGGCAACATTCATAAAGGGCCCTTGTATTAGCGCTGGTTTTTCCACCAACCACCACCAGCGCTTCAACCCTTTTTGCCAGATTAAATACTTCTTCCTGCCTCAGCTTGGTTTCCGGGCAGAGCGTGTTATAGGTTTGCCCATCAGGGTCTTTTTTATTATATAGTTTTTTAACTTCCTCATACAGTTCAGGATCGCTCGTAGTTTGGGCGATCAATCCGGAAGGTTTCTTTATTTCCAGGTTTTCCAGTTCCTCCAGCGAAGATACAACGGTTACATTACCCCCGGCCCAGCCAATTAAACCCTGGACTTCCGGATGAGAGGCGTTCCCAAAAATGATTACGTTATAACCTTTTTCGTTTAATTCCCTGGCTACTTTTTGCACCAGCTGCACCCGGGGGCAGGTTAAATCAATTATTTCTATATCTTCCATCTTTTCGAGCTCGTTAAAAACTTCCGGGGTGATTCCGTGAGTGCGAATAGCTAAAAACTTGCCTTCGGCTTCACGAGGTTCATTCACAGCTTTTACACAATTATTGTTTAAATAATCTACTACTTCTTCATTGTGCACCAGCGGTCCAAGGGTGGATCCCCCTCCCTGTCGGGCCGCCTGGTCGAGCAAATAATAAAGGGCCCGCCGGACACCGGAACAAAAACCTGCTTTTTCTGCCAGTATTACCTGCAAATTATCACTCCGCTATAAATTTTTCACCGTCTTTATCGGGTTGTATATCGTTAACGTTGCTTTCGATACTTTCCTTCGGAAGCAACTTTGCAATATGTTCCATCACGTGAGCACTCATTTTTTCCAGCTGGGCTTTTTTATCGTCCCTCCGCTCGTAAACAAGCGGTGGAAGGACAAAAGGCGCTCCGATATGCACGTTAAGTGGCTTAAATAAACGGTACGGCCCAACTATAGCCACCGGTAAAATTGGCACACCGCTTCTGACGGCAATTAGAGCGGTTCCGTTGTAAGGTTTTTGCAGTTTGCCGGTTTTGCTGCGTGAACCTTCCGGAAAAAGGCCGAGTACCTGGCCATTCTGTAAAAGCTGGTAAGCTCTTTTTATTGCCGAGTAATCTGCATCTTCACGGTTTAGCGGGAATGCTCCTAACCGCCGCAGGAGAAATCCGACAAGAGAATTTACAAACAACTCTCTCTTCGCCATGAAATGTACTTTGTAACGACCCGGTATAGCTACTCCCACCGCCACCGGATCGAACCAGCTTAAATGATTAGAACAAACTATGAATGGTTTGCGCCCGGGGATGTTTTCAGCCCCGTGAACCCTCAACCGAAAGAGGACTTTCATAAAAAGCACGCAGATTAAGCGAGCAAAGCTGTAAAACATCTTAATTATCACCAGATTTCCTTTTAGCGCAACCTCTCCGTAACCATGCTTACAATTTTATCAACTACCCGTTCAAAGTCCATATTTGTGGTGTCGATAACTATCGCATCGCTAACCTTCGTAAGCGGTGAATCTTCTCTTTTAGAATCAATTTGATCCCTGTTTTTAATCTCGGCGATAACTTCCTCTTCTGATAGGTCTATCCCTTTTGGAAGCTGCTCTTTCATACGCCTTCTGGCCCGTTCTTTCAACGAAGCATCCAGGTAAAACTTGAATTCAGCATCCGGCATGACCCGGGAGGCAATATCTCGTCCCTCCATAACAATTCCCTGTGATTTACCGGCAATATCTTTCTGCATTTCCACAAGACGTCGGCGGACCAGGGAGATAGAAGATACCGGCGAAACTCTTTCATTAACTTTTGCAGTGCGGATTTCCTCGGTAACGTTTTCACCGTCAAGAAATATATTCTGTTTCTCGTCAAATTTAATTTCCGTCCGGTGAAGAATATCTTCCAGGTTTTTTAGGTCTGATAGATCAGCATTTTCGCGGATAAACTTCAATGTTGCAGCCCGGTACATCGCCCCTGTATCAAGATGCTTTAGTTTTAAACGACGAGATACTTCCCGGGTTACCGTGCTTTTCCCGGCTCCGGCAGGTCCGTCGATTGCTATTTTAGGATATTCTCTAGTTTCTGGCATGATGAAATTTTATTCGCTCTTTCAGGTTAAAATCCTTTTTATGAAATGACTATTTCCAGGGTTTTTTAAAGTTCCCTCAGTTTTTTTGTATCTTTTAAATACACATGTTCAACTTCGTCCTGCCCTAAATCGGTATTAATTAAAATTAGAACGCGGATACAGCGGTGGATGGCTTCCGGCACATCAATTTCAACCTGGCAAAATAAGGGAACTTGAGTCCAACCCATTTGTCGTGCCGCTTTGGCCGGAAAAGCACTGTTCAAATCGGGAGTTGCAGAGAAAAAGATAGCAGCAATCATCTCAGGCTTAACCCGGTTTCTCTTCACGATTTCTTCAAGCAACTCGCCGGTGGCCTTATGAATTTCTACAGCCTGGTTACTCCCGGCAGTTGTTGCTCCCCTAATCCCGCGTACCAAAGTTTTCTGCTCCTTCAATTTGGCAATCTCTCCACTATCGGTAACTTTATTGGTATCAGCCATAATCAAAAAGCACGTCTATTTTCTCATGTATACCGATAATATGCAAGAATAACCGAACATTAAAGTTTAACCAGGCGATACAGGTAGTTAACTTCTTTCTCAGTAAGGAAGCGGTAGGCTCCTGCTTCAAGGTTTCCGGTATCTAACCCGGCAAAACTAATCCTTTTTAGACTGATCACCGGGTGGCCGATTTCCTCGCACATCTTTTTTACCTGCCTTTTTTTGCCTTCTGTTAGGGTTATTTCCAGCAAAGCTTCATGGTTGTGATCGTCGGAATATATAAGTTTTGACCCGGCAGGTGCTGTTTTTTCGCCTTCAATATAAAGCCCTGTGCGTAGTGCAGCAAGTGCTTCCTTCGAAGGTATTCCTTTTACCCGGGCATGATAAATTTTTTCTACCCGGTAACGGGGGTGAGTTAAGCGATGGGCCAATTCCCCGTCGTTTGTCATTATAAGAACCCCGCTTGTGTCTGCATCCAAACGCCCTACCGGGTACAGCCTTTCCTTAACATTTTCAACCAGCTCGGTGACCGTGGAACGGCCATGTGTGTCACTGACAGTTGAAATGTAGCCGGAGGGTTTGTTTAAGATAATGTATTGCTTTTTTTCAAGCCCGCTGATAGCATTTCCATCAACCTTGATTTCATCACTCTCGTTAACTTGCGTTTGTGGTAGTTTAATTATTTCACCGTTAACTTTTACCCGGCCCTGCCAGATTAATTCTTCGGCCCACCGCCGGGAAGCTACACCGGCTCTGGCCAAATATTTTGCCAGACGCACATTAAAAACCTCTTTTTCAATATAATTCCATTTCCATGTTTTTGATTAAATTGCCTAAAATTTAAACCCTGCTTGCCCTGGATAGAACCTTGGGTTAAGTGTTTTCATCACTGTCGCTAGCTTCGTTAATACCGGGGTTACCCGTTTCGTGATTATTTTCCTCTTCATTTACGAGGTTTTCTTCTCGGCTATTATTGACATTTTCCTGCGTTTCTCTGTCACTTCCAGCTTCCCGGTTTTCATCTGCCGGGTGTTCTTCTTTTTCCAGGTCAAGTTCCGGGAGATCACTTAGATCTTTTAAACCAAAATATTTGAGGAAATCAGGAGTGGTGCTGTAAAGTCGCGGTCTCCCGGGTCCTTCCTTGCGACCGCTAATTTTGATCAATTTGCGTTTGACCAGGTTGTCGAGTACATGTTCGCATCTAACCCCGCGGATAGATTCAATCTCTATCCTGGTTACCGGTTGTTTATAAGCAATTATTGCCAGTACCTCCAGCGCTGCAGTGGAAAGATTACTCGAGACATCTTCACTGAAAGCTTTTTCCAGGTAGGGAGCTAACTCTGGCAAAGTACCCATCTGATATCCACCGGCTGTTTCGAAAACCTGCAGCCCGCGCCCGGATAGCGAGAGGTCCTCCTGCAGCTCGCTGACCAGTTCTTCAGCTTCTTTTGACGTGATTGCTAAAACACTCGCCATCCTTTCTGCCTTAACCGGTTCTTCGGTCAAAAAAAGGAGGGCTTCAATGGTCATCTTCTGCTCTTCTCTCTCCACCGTTAACCTCCTTGTGTGTTTCTTTTGGCTTCAAAGATACCAGGATTGTTCCAAAATGATGTTCCTGGAGCAGGGCAACCCGGTTCTGCCTGGCCATTTCTAGCAGGGCAATAAATACTACAATAATTTCCCAGAGGCTATTGCCGGTAACAAATGATTTCATCGGCATTGGCCGCCGGCTTTCTTCCAGGATCGATTCAATGTAATCGGCCTTGTCGGCTACAATAAAATCTTCTACTGCGCTAAAAGCCGGGGTATATTCATCCGGAGAGGCAACCTCGGTAAATCGCTGCATAATATCGCTTAAGTGCTGGGCCCCTTCCCAAATCGTGTAAACCGACTCCTGAGCGGTCATGACCATCACTTTCTGGCCGCCCGTAGAGCGCAAAAATATTTTTTTATGCTCCTCTTCTCTTTCTCTTAACTGGTGGGCTACTTCTTTGAAACGGCGGTATTCTTCAAGTCTTTGAAATAGTTCCTCGGCAGTATTTATCTCAAAAAGTGATTCCTCTTCTTCTACCATCTCCGGTGTGGATCTGGGTAAAAGCAATTTCGATTTCAAGCGCAGCAAAGTAGCAGCCATAACTAAAAATTCACTGGCTATCTCAAGGTTAAGCTCCCGCATTGACTGGAGATAGTCCAGATATTGTTCGGTTATATCGGCTATTGAAATAGACCAGATATCAACCTCGGCTTTTTTCACCAAATGAAATAAAAGATCAAAAGGCCCCTCGAAAGTGGGAAGTTTAATTGTATATTCTTCCTGCTGAGCCATAGTTTAAACTTCCTTTCAGCCTTTATGAATAAGCATTTTATCATCGGAGCAAAAGTTTTGGCTTTCAACAAGCAACAGTCTCGATCCGGTACCTGTTATAGTCAATCCCGGGTTGACTTTATCGCAAACCGATTCGTTCATAAACCTGGCGAATTTTTCTTTCCGCTTGTTCTCCCGCTATTTCTGCTCCCCTATTAAGCATTTCATCTAAGTATCCTTTTTCCCCGGCAAGCTCCCGGTAACGTTCCTGCAGAGGACGCAGACTTTCAATCACGGTTTCGGCCAGTTCTTCTTTTAATTCCTTGTAATTTTTACCGGAAAAATAATCTTCAATTTCTTCCCGGTCTTTTTTGGTTAAGAGCTGGTATATAGTGAGCAGGTTGTTAACCCCAGGCCTGTTTTCATCAAAACGTATATCCCGCAGTGAATCGGTGGTGGCTTTTTTCAATTTTTTGCGAATTTGGTCGGGAGAATCGAGCAGGAAAATAGAATCCTCCTTTTTCTCCTCACTTTTACTCATCTTCTTTTCCGGGTAGGCAAGCCCCATGACTCTGCCTCCTACGATGGGGATAAACGGGTCCGGAAGGACAAAAGTTTCTCCGTACTGGTAATTAAATCGCTGGGCAATATCCCGGCACAGTTCCACATGCTGTTTTTGATCTTCTCCGACAGGCACCATGTGGGTGTTGTAAAGTAGAATGTCTGATGCCTGAAGTACCGGGTAGTCAAACAGACCGACGCTCACCTCTTCTTTTTGCCTGGTCGACTTATCTTTAAATTGAGTCATCCGCTGAAGCCAGCCCATCGGGGTAATGCAGTTTAAAAGCCAGGCCAACTCGGCATGAGCTTTAACGTGAGACTGGATAAAAACAACCGAATTTTCTTCGACAAGCCCGGCGGCAAATAAAAGGCCGGCTACCTCCCTTACTTTTTCCCGCAGAGTAGCGGGATCTTGAGGCACGGTAATTGTGTGTAAATCAACTACACAAAAGTAGTTGTTGTATTCATACTGCATGGCTACCCAGTTCTTAATTGCCCCCAGGAAATTGCCCAGGTGCAAGGAACCGGAAGCCTGTATCCCTGAAAAAATCGTTTTCTTCTCCATCTGTTACAACCTCCCCGATATATGCAAATTTATCTAAAGCCCCGGTAATAACCGGATAATAGCTTCATAAATTCCTAAAATAAAATTAGCCACCGGGAAAATAATCTGGCCGAGAATTCCGGTAAAAACCAGTGCGATTAAAATTAGCGGGGCAAAGCGTTCAATTTGCCGGTATAAACCCAGGTTGGCTTCTGATAAGAAAGAAATCAATATTTTTGAGCCATCCAGTGGGGGTATAGGTATCAAGTTAAACAGGGCCAGGTATATATTGATCATGATCAACTGTTGGAAAAACATGAAGGGGTACTCTCCCCCAATTCCCATTCCCATAGTGCCAATTATACCGGCACCGACCAACATCCTGAATAGCAGCAGGCTGAAAAAGCCCATGATCAGGTTGGCCATCGGTCCCGCGAAAGATACCCAGCGCAAACCTGAGCGGTACTCGTTAAAATTAATTGGGTTTATCGGCACCGGTTTGGCCCAGCCAAATCCAACCAGTAAAATCATCAGCGAACCGATCGGGTCAAGGTGGTTTATGGGGTTAAGGTTCATTCGCCCCTGCTTTTCGGCAGTGGCATCTCCAAAATGATAAGCCATGCGGGCATGGGCAAATTCATGAACCGTGATCACAATCAGCAAAACCGGAATGCGCAGGGCAATTAATACCGGATCCATACCGATCATATCAGTATTCCTCCTTTCCTCTTTCCTCTTCCAGGTAGTTAATTACATAATCAAGCTCTTCTTGTGGAGTCCGCACTTCTCCGTCAACCACTTTTTGTTTGAGATTGTCAATGATTTTCCGGTAACGCGGACCAGGTTCCAGGCCGAGTTTTTTTAAATCCCTGCCGCCGATTGAAGGTTGCATGTACTGCAGGGCCCCCATGTACAGCTTTAAATGATCCCTGACAGTTTTATCTTCTGCCAGGGCATAGGCCAACAGGATTGCTTCGACAGGAAGCGATTCCAGACAGTTAACCACTGCACTGGGGTTTAAACCAGCCCGGTTAAGTTTTTCGATTACATCCGGGACTTCCCGGCAAGCGTTCAATACCGTTGATTTTCTGTCCCGGGATAAATTTAACTTCCTTATTATAGCAGACCTTTCTACAGAATCCAAACTGTTCAGCAAAGCGGCCAGGTAAGCCAATTCTTTATCCGGTTTTTCACGCCAGTCTTTTTGCTCAACCCATTGCAATATTTCTTCTATTTTTGCCAGGCTAAGCCAGGTATTTTTATCCGGGGTGACCCGGGGATAAAGAAACTGTAGCAAATTCAACTCCGTAAATCGTTTCAAGATGCTCAGGGGAGAGGGTTCATTGTATATTAGCTTCAGTTCTTGATTCAAACGGTGGCGGCTTACCTTATCCAACACCCTCTGCTTAACTGCATTATGAACTAGTTTTAAAGTTTCAGGTTCTATAGAAAAATTATAACGCTGCTCGAAGCGGACCGCTCTCAAGATTCGCAGGGGGTCGTCAATGAAGCTAAGCTTGTAAAGAACCCGGATCAGCTTGTTACGCAAATCCTCACGTCCATTATAATAGTCATAAAGTTCACCGTAGTTTTCACCACGTAGGGAACAAGCCATAGCGTTGATGGTAAAATCTCGCCTAAAAAGATCATTTTTCAAACTGGAGCTTTCCACCTGGGGCAAAGCAGCCGGAGCAGTATAATACTCCTTGCGGGCGGTTACAAAATCAAGCCTGAGCCCGTCTCCCAGGAAAATCGAGGCTGTGCCAAAATGTTCGTGGCTTCTGATTTCCCCGCCGATAATTTTATGCAGTTCGCGAGCAAAATCAATAGCGTCACCAAGGGTGACAAAGTCGAGATCTTTTTCCGGGGGGTAGCGAAGCAAAAGATCCCTGATAATTCCTCCAACCAGGTAGATCTCGGTATTCTTTCGACTTGCCATGTGGCTGACCTGGAGGAGCAGCTTAACCATTCTTTTCGGCAGTTCATTGTTGAGCAAGGAAAGGAGATTTACCGAACCGTTATCTTCGAAATATAAACCTTCCGTTACACTCTTGTTTTCTTTTGCGGCCTCCGGGTTACTATTATTTAACGAACGTCCTCTGCGATCAAGAAAGCTAAGGTGACGCAGTATATCAGAGCGGGTAACAATACCGGTTATATTACCATGTTCATCAAGAATTGGAATCCGCCCAATGTTGTGCTCTATCATCAGGCGGCGGAGTTCAATCAATGATTCTTTAGGACCGGCAGTGATCACTTCCCAGGACATAAAACCCTTTACCGGGGCATGTCCTAAGTTGCTGCGCAAACCTTTGTGCAGATCGCGACGTGAAATCATCCCGGTTAAACGTTTATTTTCGGTAACGGGACCTCCCTTAATATTTTTTTCTGCCAATATTTCATCTGCTTCATTGAGGCTGGTACTGCTATCAATCGTAATTACCGGGCTGGTAGCTACGTTTTCGGCAGTTTTTACCGGGGGTAAATAGTTTCTTAAAAAATCAATTATCTGCTCCTTAATTTCCCCGGCTTTGCCTTTTTTATAGTGAGCTGTTACCGCCTCCGGGTAACCTTTGACCTCGAAAGGAGCCAGCAATTCCAGCAGGTCAAGATCCCGGTCCTTGGCCCTGGCGGCCAGGTAGACATTTTCGTTCATCTGCACTATGATGAAAGTCAGTCCTGCATCTTCAATATCATCAAGCAGTTGAATAATTACCGAAGCACCGAAAACGTACTCATCCAGCGCAGTTGCACTGATTAATACCCGGCGCTGGTTCAATTCGTAATGTTCGCTGTTGTGGATCAATTTTTCCAAAAGATTCTTCTGGGTTTCAGAAAGTGGCGCCCGTAAATACTCCTGGATAACTTTTAAATCTACCCCGAGGTTCCACAAAAAAGCTAGCGCTTTTACATCGCGTTTAGTAGTTATATTGTAGGTCAGGGAGCCAGTGTCTTCATAAATACCCAGGGCAAATAGGGTGGTTTCAAATTGAGTTAACCGGGCTTTGTGCCGGCTCATTTCTTCTAAAAGCAAAGTAGTGGTAGAACCGACCTTTTCTATCTTGGAATAGACCGCCCCCATATTTTCCTCGCCGGGGTGGTGATCATATATTATTACCTGTTTGGCTCGATCAGCCAGGTAGGCCCACTTACCAAGGCGTTCTTTCTGGTTGGTATCGACAACTACAAGCGACTCGATTTCACTGTTCAGATCTTTGGGATCGCCAAGCGGAAGCAAGTCGCGGTACAAATTGACAAATGAACGCACGTTTGACTGCAGCGGTTCAGGTATGATTGCTATACTGCCTGGATAAAGCTTTGACGCAGCAACAATCGAAGATAAAGCATCAAAGTCGGCATTTTTATGGCAAATGATAACGTTCACTGCTCAACTCTCCTGGATGATCAAGCTTTTATGCTTATTCTACCTTATTTAAGTGCTCTAAAAAACAGGTTGCGCTTAAAAAGCGCCAAAACGGCGCTTTTTATAATAACCGGAGCATTACTTGTATATTTCCAGTTACTGTTCAGCCTTGCTATATTTTGGACAGGGGGCTTTGCGAAAGAGCGGTAGCAATGGCCAAGGAAGCAAAGGTTGTTACCGGTCTTTATATATCTGGTATCGGTACCCGGTTCAAGCCCGGGGATGTGCCTTGTCGTAGATTTCCCTGATCTTTTTCCTGGTAACCTGGGTATAGATCTGGGTAGTGGATATATCCGAATGACCAAGCATCTCTTGGACAGAACGCAGGTCGGCGCCGTTTTCCAAAAGGTGGGTAGCAAAAGAATGACGGATTGTATGTGGAGTAATTTCGGTTTCTATACCTGATTTTTGGGCATATTTTTTCAACAACTTCCAAAATCCCTGCCTGGTCATCCTGGTTCCGTGGTGGTTAACAAATAAGGCTGCTTCCCCGTTGTTCTTGCATAATATTTCCCGGGCGCTGTTCATATAATCACTGACATAACCGATTGCCACTGAACCAATCGGCACGATTCTTTCTTTTTGGCCTTTGCCCCGGCAGCGCAGATAACCTACGAGAGGATCGAAATCACTTAAGTTGAGATCGATCAATTCCGATACGCGAATACCCGAAGCGTAAAGCAGTTCCAGCATAGCCTTGTCCCGCAATCCCTTGTTTTCAATTGTTTTAGGTTGGCCAAGGAGACTGTTGATTTCTTCGGTAGTCAAAACCCGGGGTAGTTTTTTTTCAATCCGCGGCGATTCAAGCTCCAGGGCCGGGTTAGCTTCGATATTTCCTTCTTCCAACAAGTAATTAAAAAAAGACCTGATCGAGGCAAGCATCCTGGAAATGGTGGAAGTAGCGCTGTTGCTTTTTTTCAGTTCGCCTAAAAAACGGTTGATATCACTGCTTTCAACCTTTTGTGGTTCGCTGATTCGGGAATTGTTCATAAAGGTGATAAACTTCTGTAGGTCGCGGCGGTATGAATCAAGTGTATTCTTGGCCAGTCCTTTTTCTACAGCGAGGTAATTTGTATATTCTTCCAACTGTTTTTGCATGCCAGCACTGCCCTCACAAAGCTTTTTATTGTCTTAGAAAGAAGTATCTAAATAATTCAACAGCAATTCAAAAAAACCTTCTTAATTTCTAATATAAAATTTATTTGGCTTGCTCAGCCGTACTGAAAATTACAAATAAAATAAATACGGGCTTTAAGAGTTTGAACGTTTAATCATGGCATGCTGCACTGCAATAATTGTTTTGCCGTCCTTGATGCCGCCTGTTTCAATCATATTTACCGCTTCTTTTAGGAGTATTTTTTCCATCTTGAGATTTTCTTCGGGATCCCCGGTGGCATTTTTTCCTGTGCTAGTCCTTTCCGCCAGGTAAAGGTGGATTTTTTCGTCACAAAATCCCGGTGAGGTATAAAAGCAGCAAAGTTCGCTCCAGCTTGCCGCTTCCAAACCAGTTTCTTCCAGTAGCTCCCGGCGGGCGCAATCTACGGGATCTTCACCGGGTTCTATCTTACCGGCCGGGATTTCCAACAAAACCTCACCGGCCGGCTGACGATGCTGTCTTACCAGCACTATTTCCTCTTTTTCATCAACAGCCAGGATTGCCACCGCACCCGGGTGTTCAACAATTTCTCTGAAAGCAGTTTTTTCATCTCCGGTTTTTACCTGGTCTTGCCGTACATTGATTATTTTGCCCCGGTAAAGGTAACTGCTTGAAAGGGTTTCTTCATGCAATTTGTCCGTAATTATGGATCACACCTCTCCCTTTTGTTCGACTCTCAAAAAGTTTTGCTCAACTTTTATCACCGTTAACCGACCAATTTTTCCTTGAACTGCCTGGCGCGTTCAAGAACACTGTCAACATGCTTGAGGCTAACCTGGTCGATGCTGGCACCGTCAAGCATCCGGGCCAGTTCTTTCCTTCTTTCTTCTTCAGATAAGAGGGTGGCCCTGGTCAGAGTTCTTTCTCTAACGGTCTCTTTGTAAAGGCGGTAATGACAATCAGCCATTGCCCCAATTTGAGGGCTGTGAGTAACACACATTACCTGGTGATGCCTGGCCAGGTGGGCCAGTTTTTCTGCAACAGCCTGAATGGTACTTCCCCCCACCCCGGAATCAACTTCATCGAAAACCAGGGTAGGAACCAGGTCCTGGCGGGCAAGGATGGTTTTCAGGGCCAACATCACCCGGGATACTTCGCCGCCCGAAATAATCTTGCTCAGTGGCTTCACTTCTTCACCCCGGTTGGCGCTAAAAAGAAATTCAACCTGCTCCATTCCTTTCGGCGAGAGGTTTTCTTTTTCCTTGATATCCACCGTGAACCGGGCATTGGGCATGGCCAAATCCTGCAGGCTTTCCTGCAAGAATTGCTCTAGTGAGGCAGCCGTCTCCCGGCGCTTTTCTCGCAGTTTCAGGCTTTCTTCTTTCATTTTATCTTCGATAGCGCTGATTTCTTGTTCCAGATTTCCTGCCATTTCTTCGCTGTTTTTTAACCGTTCCATTTCCGACTCGACCCGGTCGGCGAAGGCGAGAATTTCTTCGATTGTTTCCCCGTATTTTCGTTTTAAGTTATTGATCTGGGTTAAACGGTCCTGGATCATACTCAACTCGCCGGGATCAAATTCCAGTTTGGACTGGTAGTCGCGCAGTTCATGGGATACTTCTTCAAGCTGTGCTCCGGCGCTTGCTAGCAGGTCAACCAGTGAAGATAGGCTTTCATCGAGACGAGCCGCCTCACCAAGTGCGTTTTGCGCACGATTAAGGCGGTCAATAATTGCCTCATTCATGCTTTCTTCTTCCCCTGAATAAATATCGGCATAAGCCTGGGCGGTTATGCTCCAAAGTTTTTCAGCATTGGCAAGCACTTTTTCACGCCTGATGAGCTCTTCGTCTTCACCTTTTTCCAGGTTGGCTTCCCTGATTTCTTTTAGCTGGAAATCATATACATCGATTCTTCTTTCTCTTTCTGTGCTGTCTTCGCCGAGTTCAGCCAGTTCATTTTTTAGCTCTTGCCGTTTTTTATAAAGCTCGTTTAAACGCTCTCTTAAAGCAGTGATTTCTTCTCCGCCGAATGAATCAAGCAGGTCTAGATGATGTTCCGGCCGAAGGAGTGACTGATGCTGGTGCTGACCGTGCAGATCCACCAGGTGATGCCCAATTTCTTTTAAAAAAGTTACCGGCACAGCCCGGCCGTTCACCCTGGCCACACTGCGACCGTTCTGGTGAAGTTCCCGGGCGATAATCAATTCATCGCTTTCCTCGATGCCGGCATCTGCGAGCAAACTGTCAATTACATTTTGCAGGGGCGCATCGCAACTAATCATCCCTTCCACGTAAGCCGATTCTTCCCCCTGGCGAATATGTTCTACGGTAGCCCTTTCTCCGAGTAAAAGGCCGATTGCTCCGATAATAATCGATTTTCCCGCCCCGGTTTCCCCGCTTAAAACGTTAAGGCCGGGATTAAAGTTAAATTTGAGATCCTCAATCAGGGCAAAATTGGATACCTTAAGCTCAATAAGCATCCCATTCCTCCTGTCACCTTAAGCTTTTAATTTTTGATGCAACAGCCTGTAAAAAGAGTTATCATGAAAACATATAAGCTTGACTTTTTGCCGGGCACGGCGGATAGTTATCTGGTCATCGTCTTCCAGGGAAAAGCGAACCTGGCCGTCAACTGTGAGGACTACCTGCACGTGGCGTGAATCGACCCGCAGCTTCATCGTATCTGCACCGCCTATAATCACTGATCGATTATAAAGACTGTGCGGACAAATTGGTGTGATCACGAAAAGCTCCATCACCGGGTTGACGATCGGGCCCCCGGCAGAAAGTGAGTAAGCAGTAGATCCGGTGGGAGTAGAAACAATTACCCCATCACCAAAATAGCTTTCCATAAAATCTTCGTTTATAAAGGTATCGACCTTAATATTGCGGGAAAAGGGCCCTCGGGCTACTACGATGTCATTCAAGGCAAGGTAATAGCCTAGCTCTTCTTTGCCGCGGCGCAGCCAGGCCTCAATCATCATCCGCTCCTGGTAGTCATACTGCCCTGTGGCAATATATTGCAGGAAACGTTCCATCTGCTCAACTTCGATTTCAGCCAAAAATCCTTTATGTCCCAGGTTGATGCCGAGTACCGGCACATTCCAACAAGCAAGATCCCGGGCTACCCTGAGGATGGTTCCATCACCGCCGACGACTATGATCATTTCCAGTTTGTCATACCACTCTTTAAGCTGTTCGGCAAGAGATACACTACTGTAAAAGTCAGCATTCTTTTCTTCGGCAATTTGTAATTTGATCCCGCGTTCTTCAAAAAAGCTGGTGATTTTTTCAACGACGAGTTCGGTATTTTGTTTGTGCCAGTTTGGTACCAAACCAATCTCTTTTTCCATCGGCTTCCTCCCGTGGGATATTTTGCGCCCCTGGACAAAACAAAGCTTCAGCTATAAAATTCTCTGCCCGCTTTAAAAATCCTTTTCAGATCTCTTTGCTTATTAATTCTTTAAAACCTCTTTATGGGCATAGTTCACCGCTTTTTCAACGGCAGGGGAAACTGGTTTTTGGCAGCGACAAACCGCTTCATTTTTACGGATAAAATAAATAAAGAATTCCAGGTTGCCTTTCGGTCCTGGATAGCCTGAAGCAGCCACCTGGTTAAAACAATAACCATGGTTGCAGGAAAAGTTGATCAATTCTGCTAGAATATTTTTGTGCAGCTCCGGGTCTCGGATTACCCCCTCTCCCTTGTTGGCATCATTTCGTCCTGCTTCAAACTGCGGCTTAACTAGTGCCAGCAGGGTCGGAATTTTCAGTCGTTCAATCACGGGGACTACCATTTTTAGTGAAATAAATGAAACATCTACTGTAGCCAGATCCGGAGTTGTGGGTAGATCCTCTGGGGTAAGATGGCGTATGTTATAGCGTTCCATCACTGTAACCCGGGAATTACTGCGCAAACTGTAGTCAAGTTGTCCGTAGCCAACATCCAGGGCATAAATGAAACCTGCCCCTTTTTTCAGAAGACAATCAGTAAACCCACCGGTGGAAGCGCCCACATCCAAAACAGTAGCCCCATCAACTTCAAGATTAATGGTTTCAAGGGCTCCGGCAAGTTTTAATCCACCGCGGCTAACGAAAGGATTCTCCGGTTCCAGGATTTCAATTCTTGAAGCTTCGCTAACCAGGGTTCCCGGTTTATCGCAGATTTTCCCATCTACCAATACTTTCCCGGCCATTATTTCAGCCTGCTGCCTGCTGCGGCTTAGATGGGGCCGCTTTTCTTGTAGTCGTTGATCCAGCCTGATTTTTTTGCCCTGTTTGCTCAACTTTGCCCCTTTGCGACTTTGCCGTTGACAAATACCGCCGCTTCCCGGTAAATGTTTTCTGCGTCGAGGTTGCAGCAAGATAACATTTTTGCCCGGGTGCCGTGTTCGACAAACTGATCATTAATCCCAAGCCGTTTTACCGGCACACAGAGACCGCGCTTCTCAAAGAGTTCCATAACTCCGCTGCCAAAGCCTCCGGCCAGGACATTTTCCTCAACTGTAATCACCCGGTTACACTTTTGGGCCCAGTGAATGATTAAGTCCTCGTCAAGAGGTTTTACAAAGCGGGCATTGATTAATGCCGGTTTTATGCCCTGCCAAAACAGTTTTTCCGCAGCTTCGAGCGCTGAATTAACTACTGTTCCGGCAGCAACAATCAACACATCACTACCCTGTTTTAGTAACTCCCCTTTACCCCAGGGTAAGTTTTGCAGTTCATTTAATTCAACACCCTCTACCTTATCTCGAGGATAACGAAGCGCTACCGGGCCATCACGGTAGTCGAGAGCGGTTTTTAGCATGTGCTGCAGTTCATCTTCATTAGCCGGGGCCATGATCGACATATTGGGTATACTGCGCAAATAACTTAAATCAAATAGCCCCTGGTGGGTTTCACCGTCTTCCCCGGTAATCCCGGCACGATCAACCGCAAAAACCACGGGGAGTTTTTGCAGGCAGACATCATGTAAAATCTGGTCATATGCTCGCTGCAGGAAGGTGCTGTAGATAGCAACCACGGGATGCATCCCACCGGTGGCCAATCCTGCGGAAAGGGTAACGGCATGTTGTTCGGCAATACCTACATCATAAAACCGCTCCGGGAATTCGTCGGCAAACTCTGCCAGGCCGGTGCCCGCCCTCATTGCTGCGGTAATTGCCGTTAATTTCGGGTTTTCCTGGCCGAGTTTACAGAGGGTTTTTCCAAATATTTCTGTGTACGAAGACCTCTTCTTTTTTTTCAAAAGTTGACCATTTTCTAAATCAAAGGGGCCGATCCCGTGAAATTTTTCTGGAGCTTGCTCGGCATAATGGTAACCTTTTCCTTTTTCTGTGACTGTATGGACCAGAACAGGCCCTTGCATTCGGTTTGCCTGATTGAGTACCTGCTTGAGCGCTTTTATATTATGGCCGTCCACCGGTCCAAAATAGGTAAATCCGAGCTCTTCAAAAATTACTCCGGGCATTACCAGGTATTTCAGTCCGCCTTTAATTTTTTCGGCATAATCAATTGCTTTTTTACCAACCATGGGGACTCTGCCGACAAAACTCTCAAAATCTTTTTTGATCCGGGAATATTTTGGATCGGAACGGATCCGGGCCAGGTATGAAGACATACTCCCCACATTAGAGCTAATCGACATTTCATTGTCGTTCAAAATTACCAGCATATCAGCATTGATGTGACCGGCATGGTTTAAAGCTTCGAAAGACATTCCCCCGGTTAAAGCGCCATCGCCAATTACAGCAATCACCTGGTAATCGTCACCATTAAGGTCGCGTGCTTGGGCTAAGCCTAAAGCCGCAGAAATAGAGGTGCTGCTATGCCCGGTAAGAAAGGGATCGTGTTCACTTTCCTGTGGTTTGGGAAACCCGCATAACCCTTCGTATTGGCGTAAGGAGGGGAAACGGTTCCACCTGCCGGTCAGCAGCTTGTGCGGGTAACTCTGGTGACCTACGTCCCAAATAATACGGTCCTTAGGGCTTTCATAAGTGCTGTGCAGCGCCAGGGTTAGTTCTACAACCCCCAAGCTGGCGGCCAAATGCCCACCGTTGTCGGCAACTGTGCGAATCATGTAGGTTCTGATTTCTTCAGCAGCTTCTTTCAACTGTTCCTCACTAAGGTTTTTCAAATCACCCGGTAAATCCATATTCTTTAGAACACCGTCCATATTCTTCACTCCAGGTTGTTGCCGCCTCTGCCAAACAAAATTAGCGGCTTTTGCAGTTTAGTGATCAGGAAACCGACTAAAAGAATCACTTCAGTTGAATAATTTATGGCAATAATTTTTCCCCAGGCTTTACCACCTACCGTAATGGCGGCGATCATGGCTGTCAGCAAAATCCCGACATAAAATTCGGCCTCGGCATAAGCTATAAAAACAGCAAGTTTGATTACAATTGTCGTTACCAGAGTTCCGCTGATAATCCCGCTGATATCGCCACCGACGTCATTACAAAAAGTGGCCACACGCTCGGCATTTTTAACAATCTCAACTCCTATTTTTGCTCCGCTAACTTTGCGGGAAGCTTTAGCGTTTAGCGGAGCGCTATCCGCTGCCGCGGCAGCAGTGCCGACAAGATCAAAAATTATGCCTAAAAACACAACGAAAAGTAAAATTAAAAAAGATAATAATATCGAATCGATTCGGTCTAAAAGTAAGTGTGAAACAAAACTCAGCATAATCGCAAGAATAAAAGTCCAGATTGAAATAACCAGGATCCAACGAGTCCAACGAAAATTTTTCCGGTTATTGGCCAAAGCTTCATCACCTTTGTACAAAGAAACATAAGTGGTGACAGGCCAGGTAAACTTTGCGGCTTAGGTCCAGCAGGTTTTCCCGGACAGCCACCCTTCGTTACCGAGTCGGGCAGTTCCCTTTTAAAGCTGTCCCTGCTATGTCACCAAAAGCAGAGCTGGATTACCACTTAGCTCACACTTTAATCCCTGGCCTGCCTCTCTTAAGAGAGCAGTCTAGGAGATTTCCTCACTGGCGCCTGGTCTTTCCTAGCCTCTTTTGCAGAAAGGGTTTAAGAGAAAGCTTTACCTCCTCCTCCCTTTCC
>Ga0207421_10000336_pt1 | contig 60074 bp, 33 predicted proteins | sample SodLakKL_010_SED_4_FD_187542 | JGI IMG/M metagenome (GOLD analysis project Ga0207421, IMG submission 187542) | Alkaline sediment microbial communities from Lake Tanatar, Kulunda Steppe, Russia - 8KL_010_SED (SPAdes) (version 2) | ecosystem: Environmental > Aquatic > Non-marine Saline and...
TGTGTAGGAGTAATCCTCATCTATCACCTCATCAAGAGCCGATCCCGTTGCAGTGAGATCGCCAATGTCACCTTCAGTAGCCACTATTGTCATATCGAAAGACTGCGCCCCGTCAGTTGATGTAAGGCTTGAGACCTCCATTGCTGTGAGGGTCCCTCCGTCACATATTACCTGGTTGTCGTTAGATATTGCCGCCCTGGGTGTGGGCTCAACAATTGCTGTAATTTCAGTAGCATCACCAGGGCAGGCGGTTTCACCCGGACCGGTAGGATATATGCTGTATATTACCGTAACGATTTCATTTTCTTCATGTTCCAGATTTTGTTCTATCCTGGTGCCTATACCATCAGACCTTGACCCGTCTTCGGGAGCCTTACCTGTTGTCCATGAAACCGAAGGATCAAACGATACAGTCCACTCAAAATCCGTTTCTGCCACATCGGAGTCTAGTTCGATATCGGTAGTGCCGTCGTTACAAATTACCGGAGCATGATTGACAGTCTCGACCGCCGATGGTATTGGATCAATATTAATAGTGTAAGTCCCGGGCAGTCCGGCCTCAGGCACCTCATTCTCACACCAGTCCTCGATCCCTGTTGTTACAATATTATAAGTACCCGCATCCAGGGTGCCAAGTGAATGTTGCGTGCCGCTCTCATAATCAAGTATGGGAGCCTGCTGAACGCTGTTTATTTCGTACTCTATTGTGAAGTTGGGAGCACCACCATCGATAACAATTACGATAAAACTTTCCGTGCCTTCACAGGCATCCCCGCTTCCGTCAATAGTGGCAGATTCAGGCTCGCTGCCTACAATAATTTCAATGGGATCACCATAAACTTCAACTTCGCAGCCGTTTACATCTTCAACATAAGTAATCGTAAATTCAGTATCATCATCCAATTCGTCGGTAACGATCCAGTCGCCGCTTTCATAGTCATTTATGGTATGAGTATTACCGTTGGCTGTATAGGTAACTGTATAGGGAGAAACACCCCCTGTCAGGTCAAACCTGATGGTTGCAGGATGGTTAAGGCAGATACTGGTTGCTTCAGCCTCTATTTCGGCCAGTTCAAATATCGGATTGACATTTACCGTAACCGTGTTCAGTGTGCGTTCACACAGGGTTGCATGGTTTTCATCCACTGCCACGGCATAAAAGTCCGTCGTTACAGTAAGAGGTCCCGTGTTAACGGAAACATCCGTACCATTGCCAATTACATTTCCAACTTCAGAATCATCACTTGCCAGGTAAACATAATACCTGACACCAGACTGGGACGAAGGTATAACAATATCCGTTGTTGTATTATAACAGATCAGACCATCCTCCGGTGCAATGGTTATATCATCAGGCAGCGGGTTAACCGATAACGTCATATCGTCCGAGTCCTCCGCCCCTCCGCAGGCATTTTCACCCTGAATGGTCATCCTGAGTACAACGTTGCTACCCGCATCGGTTGCTGCCGGTGTATATGTTGGTGAGAGGGTTGCTTCATTTTCAAGACTGCCGTTACCCGATACTATTGTCCATAATATTGAAGATTCATTTTGTGCCGTTGCCCCGCCGATGGTGTAGGGGCTGTCCTCGCAAGTTGAATCATCATCACCCGCGAATGCAACGGGAAGCGGGTCTACCGTCAGAGTCATCTCGTCCGAGTCCTCCTCCCCTCCGCAAGCATTTTCACCCTGGATAGTCATGCTGAGCACAACGTCACTTCCAGCATCCGCTGCTGCCGGGGTGTATGTGGGTGCGAGGGTTGTTTCATTTTCAAGAGTGCCGTCACCCGATACTATTGACCATAATATTGAAGAGGCATTCTGTGCCGTTGCCCCGCTGATTGTGTAGGGGCTGTCCTCGCAAGTTGAATCATCATCACCTGCGAATGCAGCGGGAAGCGGGTCGACCGTCAGTATCATATCGTCTGAGTCCTCCGCCCCTCCGCAGGCATTTTCACCCTGGATTGTCATCCTGAGCACAACGTCACTACCCGCATCAGTTGCTGCCGGTGTGTATGTGGGTGCGAGGGTTGTTTCATCTTCAAGCGTGCCGTTACCCGATACTATTGACCATAATATTGAAGAGGCATTCTGTGCCGTTGCCCCGCTGATGGTGTAGGGGTTGTCCTCACATGTTGAATCATCTCCACCAGCGAATGCAACGGGAAGCGGGTCCACCGTCAGAATCATCTCGTCCGAGTCCTCCGCTCCTCCGCATGCGTTTTCACCCTGAATGGTCATCCTGAGTACAACGTTGCTACCCGCATCGGTTGCTGCCGGTGTATATGTTGGTGAGAGGGTTGCTTCATTTTCAAGCGTGCCGTTACCCGATACTATTGACCATAATATTGAAGAGGCATTCTGTGCCGTTGCCCCGCTGATTGTGTAGGGGCTGTCCTCGCAAGTTGAATCATCTCCACCAGCGAATGCAACAGGAAGCGGGTCTACCGTAAGAGTCATCTCGTCCGAGTCCTCCTCCCCTCCGCAAGCGTTTTCACCCTGGATAGTCATCCTGAGCACAACGTCGTTACCTGCGTCGGCTTCTGCCGGTGTGTATGTAGGTGTCAGGGTTGTTTCATTTTCAAGAGAACCACTACCAGTCTCGACAGTCCATAAGATAGAAGATTCGAATTGAGCAGAGGCCCCGCTAATTGTGTATGGGCTGTCCTCGCAAGTTGAATCATCATCACCCGCGAATGCAACGGGAAGCGGGTCTACCGTTATAGTCATCTCGTCCCAGTCCTCAGACCCGGCGCAAGCAGCTTCACCCTGTATTGTCATTCTCAGGGTTACAACATTCCCTGCATCATCAGCGTCCGGCGAGTATGTGGGCTCCAGGGTTGTTTCCCCTGTTAATGAACCCTCTCCATCTTCGACAGTCCAGATTATAGATGAGTAATGCTCGGCTGAAGCATCATTGACCGTATAATCGCTGTCCTCACATATTGTTGCATTGGATCCAGCATTTGCAACCGGCAGCGGTTCAACAGTTATCGTTATAGTATTGCTTATATCTTCGCAATAGTATGATGTTACAGACTCACCCGAGGTAACAATACGCCTGTACTGTCTTGTACCGGTCAGGGCCTCCGGCTGATAATTCTGGCTCGTTGCACCCCCAATATCTGACCAGTCCCCCGAAGTACCCGCCCTGCTCTGCCACTGGAAGTTGTATGAGTCATCACCCCCGGTAGGCATTAAACCGGTGAGTTCATCAGGAGTGCTTTCCGCACAAATTGTCTGATCTTCAGAAATAATGTTGTCTTCAATTGGGGGCAGAATTGTCAGGGTAACCTCCTCGGCAGGGCCAATACAGCCGGGAGCCGGTTGCTCTTCCCTTACCCAGAAAGTATATATTCCTGGCTCAACTTTATCGTGCACAAGCTCGTCACCCTCATGCAGATGAATGGTCAGATCCTCATCCTCATACCAGTTAAGTTCTCCAGAAGATCCAGGATCTTCCTTTTCAGCAGTCAGGGAAGGCTGTCCGTTCTCATCATAACAGTAAACCGGACTATCCGCTATCGGAAGACCAGGAGCATCAACAAGTTCGATGTAGGAAGTTTCGGTAATAACTCTTTCATTTGCAATAACGGGATTGGTATGCCACTGATTGCAAGGCCCCCAGTATCTCATTGTTACCTCGAATTGCATTTCCGCTTCGTCATTAAAATCCCCGTCATGAAAAACCGGATAAGAATAGGCAGTTGGGTAATTGGTATCTTCATCACCAGGTAAAGGATCTTCATCATACTCTATTACAGGGCCAAGGAATGTTTCGCCACCAATCAGATTACCCTCAGCATCAGTCACCTGTGTATCGGGCTCCCCATCACCGTCAGTATCAAGCCATACATTGGGTATCCTCTCTCCTCCATAAACATTCGTGCCATATTCAAACTGCACCCACCTTTTCCCCACATTGGGTCTCTCGGGCTCTTCTCCATAATCACAGTTAAATATTGTAACATCATTGAACGAATGTCCTACAATATCCTCCCCCACACAATATTCATTCAGTGTGCTACCGACTTCCGGATATATAAGCAATTCTCCAGGCCAATCATCATCTGTTCTGTGGGAAGCCAGGGTTGTTGATGTAGGAACTGCTCCTGAATTACATATTAAGCTAGACTGTGTTGGTAAAATTAACCTTGGGTGGCCTACAGGGGAATACGAACAAACATCCTCATCATCCGGATATTCAAAAACAGAGGTTTTCCTTTGAAACCTTCCCGAACCGGGATAAGTTTCATCCATTACTCCATAAAAAATTAAATCATCAGGATCATTCCAATGTACTTGAAGCCTTCCCCCTCCCGGATCAAAGTGAACACTGTTCCTGGCAGCTGGTTTAAAATTCCAGTGATATTCTATACTAACTGAGACAGGGGCACATGTACCTGAAGAACTTATATCAATCCCCTTGTCTCCTGTAATATCGTCGCATGAAAGTATCCTGTTATTTACAGCCTCCTCCTCATCTATACTTGAGACAAATTCGTCTGAACTATTTCTCAAATCTCCGCACCCTGCATCGTAGGATATTCTTACTGACTCCCTGTCATCAAAAGAAACCGAGATCGGATCTAAGTTTCCATCATACAATTCAAGTAAAACGGTATTATCTATAGGTGTTGCAAAAGAGGGAGTGTAAGTTTCAGAGCCGATAAATATAGTCCAACATGAAGGGTCTGAGCCGCCTATGACATCCTGATCAAAATGCAAAACAAACTCATTTTGATCGTCATTTGTAAATGTTATAGGGTACTCGTTATTATCTTCATCAACCGGGATTAATTGTGGTGCCTGCCCAAAGACAGACATAATGCCGGAAACGAAAAAAAGAAGCAGAAACAACAGTATTGCACCTGTTCTTTTGCCCCTGTATGGTTTAGGAGTAAAATCCATAATCAACTAGTTAGGTTCCTTATATATAAGGCCGGAGTATCCCTTGATATGCCGGCTGCGCGCTCATTATTCCAGGTCAACTTGTCAGGGTATACGGAAAATTTGTCTTTACGGTTTGTCCGTTAATCAAGAAATATGGCACTTTGGTAAAAAACCGTATGTCAGGTTAGTATTTTCCCCCATCACTTTATACCTGAAAAATTATTGCGGGGTTTCAAAAAAATCCTGTAAATCATTGACGATCATCCAGATTTATAACTACAGAAGGAAATCTGCCAAAAATCATCCCTTTAACTGATAAAGGTCATTGAATCATAGGCTGGTAATTACTTAATTTTGGGTTAAACAACGAGCAGTGAAACTCGTATAACAGACTGATTATGTACAAGATAAACAAGCATCCCATTCTTGAGATCCCGAAAAAGGAGAAGGTTAAATTCCTTTTTGAGGGGAAAGAGGTGGCCGGCGAGAAGGGATTTACCATTTCTGCAGCTCTGCACCAGGCAGGTTATCCGGTTCACAGCCACAGCCTGCGCAACAGGAACCGCAGCCTTGAGTGCGGCATAGGCAAGTGCGGTGCATGCGAAATGCTTGTTGACGGGGAAGTGAGAAGGATATGCATCACTCCTGTTGACAATGTAAGATCTGTAAATGAGATTCCTAAAGATTATAGGCCGTATCGTACCGAATATGTTAAAAACACTCCCTACAGGGTTTTTAAAACTCAGGTTGCAATAATCGGTGCCGGACCGGCAGGGTTGGCTGTGCGAAGCGAACTGAACGCTCACGGTATAGATAACGTGGTGATTGACAACAATGCAGAGACAGGCGGACAATTTATTATGCAAACCCACCAGTTCTTCTTTTTTGAAAAGGAACAAAAGTTCGGGGGAATGAGGGGGTTTGATATTGCCAAAACTCTTGCGGGGGATGATCACAGCGGCATTTTCCTGAACTCGACCGTTTGGGATATTCTCGAGGGAAAAAGGCTGGCGGTCAAAAATATAAAAACAGAGGAGATCTACTACGTGGATGCCGGGCAGCTTGTTGTGACAACAGGTGCGGTACCTTTTATGCCGCCTTTTGAAAACGACGATCTTCCGGGTGTTTACACGGCAGCTGTGGTTCAGAAGATGATGAACATAGAATTTACCCTTCTGGGGAAAAACGTGTTAACCGTTGGGGCAGGCAACATAGGGTACCTTACTTCCTACCAGCTCATGCAGGCCGGCGCGAGTGTGAAGGCCATTATCGAGGCTCTGCCGCATGAAGGTGGATTTCCCGTGCAGGCGAACAGGGTAAAGAGGCTCGGGGTGCCTGTTTTGCTTTCACATATGCTGCTGAAAGCTGTCCCAAACAAAAACAATGACGGTATAACGGGTGCTGTTGTGGCGCAGTGCGAAAATTTCAAACCCATCCCGGGAACGGAAAGGATACTGGAGGGGATAGATGCAATAAATATCTGCACCGGACTGGTGCCGGATGATGCCCTGATGATAAAAGGGAAGGAGATTTTTGGCCGTATGTGCTACGGCGGCGGAGACGCAATCCGTATCGGCGAGGGTACTAGCGCAGTATTGCGTGGCAAGCAGATAGCATATGAAATTATGGAAGATCTGGGGGAAAAATATGACTATACCCATTACCTTGAAATATCGAAAGAGTATATTGACTCCCAGCAGGAACCGGTACAGGTTTTGGACAAGCCGCTAACGCCGGATGAAAAGAGGGCTTATGACAGGCCGTTCGTTATAATCGACTGCCTACATGGCTTTGCATGCAATCCCTGCCAGTTTGCATGCCCTTTCGGTGCAATTGTTAAATCATCGACCTCGACTTACCCCACAAACGACTTTGAAAAATGCACCGGCTGCCTTAAATGTATACACCAGTGTCCCGGTCTGGCCATTTTTGGGTACAACCTGAAAAAGGACTGGCTATTTATGCCGATAGAGTATCACGTGGAAGAAAACAGTGAAGTTTACCTTGTTGACAACAACGGTGAGAAGCTTGGCGAAGGTGTTATAGAGAAAGTGCTTGAGAAGAAAAACAAAACTAACGTTGCGCGCATAAAATCAACAAACCTGAAGGGAATGGAGCTCACCGATGTAAGAGGCTTCATAACAGCGGAGAACTATCCTGAACCTCTTAAGTTGAGCAAAACCAAAAAGGAGATCAAATCTGAAAGATATATTTGCCATTGCGATGACGTAACCCTGGAGGAGATACTGGAAGCAATAGGTGACCGCAGCTTTATTTCGGTAGATGAGGTAAAACACACATCCAGGCTGGGAATGGGGTCATGTCGCGGCAAACGCTGCATTAAAAGGCTTAAGCAAACTCTCTCAAGTCACGGCATATCGGTTGTGGGAGAAGCCACCCCCAGGGGGCCTATGGCAAACCAGGTGGCAATGGGTGAGCTCTACCCCAGCAGGGTTCACGATAAAATTGTCACCTCAGTAAGAAACAAGAAGCCGCGTAAAGTGAAAGCCGATGCAGTAGTTGCAGGAGGAGGCATTGCCGGAAGCGCTCTTTTCAGGTATCTTGCCGAAGCCGGCATGAATCCTGTGCTTATAAACTATGACAGAGGCTCTTCATGGAGAAATATCGCAGGAGGCAGACCGACATTCAGTATCCCCGAGCTTGCAGATATTGCAACCAATAACCATCGCTTATTTGAAGAGCTGCAAAAAATGCAGAACATCGATTTCAAGCCAACCAGGTATGTTACCTTCGCACACGATGAAGAGACATACCGGACTCTTGAGAAGTCGATGGAGTGGTCGAACGCGGAAATGGTCGAACCGAAAGATTTCAAGGAAAAGATATCCCCTTCGTTCAACGACGAACTGAAAACATACCTGGGAGCTCTTATAGCAAAGGATTGCTGGCAGGCAACTCCGGGAAAGGTGATTGACCTTTTAAGGAAAACAGCTATAAGAAAAGGAGGCGAGGTTTCGGAAGACTGCAGGCTGGTAGATCTCGACAAAAGGGGCGATACATACACCGCGCTTGTAAAAGACCACAACAGCGAATACATAGAGTATGAGACCGATATATTCATTAATTCCCTGGGGCCTGAAGCTGCTGATTTTGCCAGGAAGGCAGGCATTGAAACAGGGCTCTTCCCCGTAAGGCACCAGGCATTTATAACCAGGAGGCTCCCTATGATGGGCCTGAACGGCACCCAGCTGCCCATGCTGATCGACAGGCGCAACTACAAGGGCTTTATTGCAGTCTACGGCCAGCAGCTTGCCGAAACCGGACAAGTAATCGGTTGTGCATCACCGGCTGTCGACCCTGAGGAAACGTGGAAGAACCTTAAGGTAAACACGAGGGAGTTTTATGAAATAGTGACTGAAATTTTCGTTAACTGGCTTCCCGAACTCTCGTCGGTGGGCTTCCAGGCAGTATGGTCAGGTCATTATGTGGAACCGCGAATGATAATTGACCCGGACAAAGGCCTCTTCATGGGCTTGCGGGGACAGGGGTTCATGCTGGCCCAGTATCTTGCAAAGTTGTACGTTGACAAGCTCACAGGTAAAAGCGTACCGGATTATTTTGAAAGATTGTCCCTTGAAGGCGACGGGCTCCCGGAAAAAGCTTTCAAATAAACTTTTTTACTCCGCCAGGGCAAATCCGCTCTACCGGTTGATTCCAACCGGGAAAATTCATCCTTATCTGTCTTATTAGCGGTTAAAATATTGTAATTTTGCGGGATAACCCGGCTTTATTGTATTTACCACTTGTGCCAATGGATTTTACACCTGAAACATATAAAAGACTTTTAGAAGCACTGAAGGAAAAAGACTACGAGTTCAAAACATTCGGAGAGTTCATGGACTCTCCGGGTCAAAGGAGTGTCGTATTGCGTCACGATGTGGACAAGCTGCCTGAAAATGCACTGCAAACAGCCGCAATAGAAAAGGAAGCAGGCATTAAGGGGACTTATTATTTCCGCACTGTCAAAGGTGCCTGGCAACCCGAAATTGCACGGAAGATTAGTCAAATGGGACATGAAACGGGTTATCACTACGAAACGATCGAAACAGCTTTCAGGAAAATAAGCGGCAGGTTCCCGCTTTGTTTAAAAATTACAGGTAAAGGCAGATACAGCAAGGAGGAGCTTATCGATGCCGCATACGGGGAATTCAGAAAAAACCTTAAAAAAATGAGAGAGCATGTGCCGGTAACAACCGCAGCAATGCACGGCAGTCCGCTCTCCCCCTTCAACAATCTTCTTTTGTGGGAAAAATACGACTACCGTGAGCTTGGCATCACCGGGGAGCCCTATATGGACGTCGACTACTCAAAGGTCCTCTACCTCACTGATACGGGACGAAGATGGAACAACACGGGTTTAAGCATCCGTGACAAGGTGAACCATGGGTACTATAAAGAGCTGATAAAAACTTTGCGTACAACTCATCACCTGATAAGGGCAATAAAAGAAAACCGCCTTCCCGGGCTGGTCATAATAAATATACATCCGCAGCGGTGGACAAGCAATGTACTACCCTGGGTCAGGGAGCTGATATGGCAGAATACTAAAAACCTTGTGAAAAAAATGATCGTACTACGCTCCCGCTGACAAAAATTTATCTGCTGGGGCTTCGGTTTCCTGAGGATGGAAACCAGCGGCTTTGTGGCACAGGCGTACGGGAAAAGGGATTTCAGGGAAAGTATGCTGACTCTCTCACGTGCCGCCCCCGACTACAACAGGCCTTAACAAAGTGCTGCGGCCGGAAAAATAAGGTTTAATCCTTAACAGCCGGAGGGATATTTTCTTTAAAAATAGCTCTCCTTTGAAAGGTATTGTTTCACGTATTTTTCCACTCCTTCCTCCAATGGTGTAAAGGGTTTGGTGTAACCTGCCGCCCGGAGCTTGCCGGTGTCGGCGCGGGTAAAGTACTGGTACTTGTCGCGTATATCTTCGGGTATGTCAATATATTCAATACAAGGCTCTTTCCCGGCTGCCCGGAATACACTTTTTGCAAGGTCATTGAATGTACGGGCTTCACCGGTGCCTACATTGTAAATTCCCGGCTTTTCCCTCTTGGTCATCATATAATATATTATATCTGTAACGTCGCCAACATAAACGAAGTCGCGCCTCTGCTCCCCGTCAGGGTAACCGGGCCGGTGAGAGCGGAAAAGCTTCATCCTGCCTGTGGCCATTATACTTTTGTAGGCATGAAAAACCACCGAGGCCATCCTGTTTTTGTGATACTCGTTGGGCCCGTAAACATTGAAGAATTTTAACCCTGCCCAGAACCATGGCTTGTTTTCCTGATCCAAAACCCATTTGTCAAATTCATTCTTAGAGCGGCCGTAAAGGTTCATCGGATTAAGCTCACCAACAATATCCTCATTGTCACTGTAGCCCATATCGCCTTTCCCGTACGTGGCGGCAGAAGAGGCATATATGAAGGGAAGGCCGTAATTGCAGCATACAGTCCACAGCTTTTTGGAATAATCCAGATTGAGGCGGTTCAGTATAGTTTCATCATTTTCGGCTGTATCTGTACGTGCACCGAGGTGAACAACAAACTGAACCAACCGGTGATTGGACTCAAGCCACTCCGGAAATTCATCACGGTGAACCTTGAGGGTGAATTTTTTGCCCGAGTAATTATCTTTTTTACCCGGAGATGAAAAATCATCAACAAGCACTATATCACTGAACCCTTCTTCATTTAGCCTGCCGGTCATATTGCTTCCAATAAAACCGGCTGCACCTGTTATAACTATCATATTGTGGTTTTATAGATGAGCGCTAATTTACAAAAAACATTGCCGGGAAATAAAATGTTATTTATTTTGCCGGATTTAGTAATTTTGCCCTGCCGGTTAAATCTGTTCTGCTTCACGCTAATAGATTGCCGGGTCTGTCAAACTTTTTAATAATTTTTACCATATTATGGGAAATAAGAAAAAATCAAAACTTGAGGTAAAAAATAACGGTGTTTCCACTAAAGAGGATTTCGGCTACTCCAAACTGGAGCAGTACCACCAGGAAACGACCGAGAAGCTTGAACATCACTACAGGGAGATACTCAAGCTGCTGGGAGAGGATGTCAAGCGGGAAGGTCTTCAGGAAACACCGGTCAGGATCGCAAAAGCCATGCAATTTTTGACCCACGGGTATGATTTTGATCCGCGAAATATAATACGGGCTTCCAAGTTCAGGGAAGATTACCAGCAGATGGTACTTGTAAAGGATATAGAGATCTATTCCCTTTGCGAACACCATATGATACCTTTCTACGGAAAGGCGCATGTGGGGTATATACCTGACAAATATATAACGGGTTTGAGCAAAATTGCCAGAGTAGTTGATGCCTACTCAAGAAGGCTGCAGGTGCAGGAGCGTATGACCACGGAGATCCGTGACTGCATTCAGGATACGCTTGACCCTATAGGGGTTGCGGTGGTTATTGAAGCCCACCACATGTGTATGCAAATGCGCGGTATACAGAAACAAAATTCGGTAACCACAACCTCGGCATTTACCGGTGCGTTTATGAAGACCGAAAAGACCAGGGAGGAGTTTATACACCTGATCGGGACAAAGCTGCATTAAACAAAGCTCTTTTACCACCGGTAAAACCTGCCGGTTTTTCAGGTAAATTTTTGAAATATCAAAATAAACAAATAATTTGCAGCTTCTAATTACTGCATAATGATATGCCTTAAGCCGGCGCTGAAGTTTTTAATTTTAACCGGCCTGAACTCAATAAAATATTAATTTCAATTCCAGTACAATGAAAGCTTATGTTTTCCCCGGACAGGGGGCACAATTTCCGGGAATGGGAAAAGAGCTGTACGAAAATTTTTCCCTGGCCAAAGAGATGTTCAACCTGGCTGACGAAATACTGGGTTTCCGCATAACACAGCTCATGTTTAACGGAAGCGAAGAAGACCTCAGACAAACCGGGGTAACCCAGCCTTCCATCTTCCTTCACTCTGTGATCCTGTCGAAAGTTATAGGTGATAAGTTTAACCCTCAAATGGTGGCCGGCCATTCCCTGGGCGAATTTTCCTCGCTGGTTGCATCCGGTGCGCTCTCTTTTGAAGACGGACTGCGCCTTGTGCATGCACGGGCACAGGCAATGCAGAAGGCATGCGAGGCTCAGCCTTCAACTATGGCTGCGGTAATCGGACTGGAAGATCATATTGTGGAGAATGTTTGCACTCAGCTGGAAGAAGTGGTTGTACCTGCAAATTACAATGCTCCCGGTCAAATAGTAATTTCCGGCTCAATGGAAGGGATCGAAGCGGCAACTGAAAAATTCAGGGAGCTGGGCGCGAAAAAAGTTATGAAGCTCAGAGTGGGAGGAGCATTCCACTCTCCACTTATGGAGCCGGCCAAAATAGAACTTGGCAAAGCAATTAAAAACACTACCTTCAGCAGTCCGGTATGTCCGGTTTACCAAAACGTTTCGGCAAAGCCTGTAACTGATCCTGAAAAAATAAAAGAAAATCTTGTGGCACAGCTCACCTCTCCGGTAAAATGGACACAAACTGTTGAAAATATGCTTCACCACGGGGCATCTTCCTTTATTGAAGTTGGACCGGGCAACGTTTTGCAGGGACTGATTAAAAAAGTTGACAGAAAGGTGCCCACTGAAAGTGCATCAGCAGGATAAGCTGACAATGGATTTAATTTTAAAAGTTAAGGCGCATTGGCTTCGCCGGTCTCAGGCAATAAGTAGGCCTCAATTGAGCTAAAACTGAACTTTTGTCTGCCCGGGCAAGCCGGTAGCCTTTGCCCTCAGTGCCCAACTTCGTTTAGCGCAGCGGTGGCCTCAACTACAAGGTGAAATCGTCATGTTTTCCGGGTTGATCACGCTTTACGGCATTGGGCTTAAAAATAACCCCTTTGTTGTTTTTCCCGTCAATCTGAATCTCCAGCGGATCCTTAAACCGTACATGGCGCACATGCTTGTCCTCGTAGTAAGTCTCCTGATTTTTGAGAAAATCAAGATCGTAATACCCGTCATCTAAATAGGGGTTGATGGTGAAATATCCAACCCTGAAAGATGTAAGATTCTGGAAAAAATGGGTGCCCTGACTGGGGTCAATCCTGTAATTTTCCAGCCCGGATTCAACTATCACCCTTGCCATAGATATCTGTCCCCACTTTATGGGTATACCCAGCCACGGATCTCTGGACCCCCATCTTCCGGGTCCGACCAGCACGTAATTCCTCCCCTCTTTGACGAAACGATCATTGATCCTTTCTATCTCGCCGGCTATTTTATTGTTTTCCGATGGACTGAAATCGTCGGGCTTAACATATACTATGTCGCGTATATTGTTAATTACACCGTTACCCAAAGCCTGATCGGAATAAATAATTGTATTGCCCAGTTCGATATTTCCCAGATCCAGGTCAACTTTCTGATCAGTCTGTACAATCGGTCTTATCTGCAAAAAATAGAACCTTTTGGGCTCACCCTTCGGCACATCCAGATTTACTGCAAATTCTATTTCAATGGGGTTGTTCATTTCACGCTGCCCTATTTCAAGAAGGGTCTGCAGCACTTCAGAAAGGGGAAAAGTATTGTGATTTAATATGTTCGAAAAGGTCACAATTTTTTTCCCCGGCCAGTCAACACCGTCGCGTATCATATTGTACTCAAAATCGTATGTTGAAGCAACATGCCTGAACGGAGGCTCATTAACGGCTTCACGGACATTGCGTTTCAAAATGTTCACATCATCGTCAACCGATGGCACAAAACTCTCCACGTCAAGGTCAAGTGCATAGTATTTTTTCTGCGACTGGCGCAAAGCATCCTCAGGCGTTGAATGCTGAAGGAGCTTTTTGGGATATTTAGGGGAAAACCTCAGAGAGATACCCCCGTCTACAATAAGCTTACCCAGTCCGAAAGCTACATTTGCAATACCATCCTGGGGCTTTTCAGGGGCAATGGGATAAAAATTTATAGAGCGTGCCACACCCGACAGTGTCGGATAATACTTGCCGTTATTTGCCGACCCGCAAACCTCCTGCAATACGATCCCCATCTTTTCCTCGTCGATAACATTGGATGTTGCAGTCATGTAAGCCTTACTTGTTTTAAAATAAACCGATGCGTAAACACACTTTATGGCATCGGTAAGCATCTTGATCATCAAGGTGCTGTCATCCACACGGGGTATCATATAGGTTGAGTAAATACCTGCAAAAGGCTGATAATGACTGTCTTCAAGGCGACTTGATGAGCGTATAGCAACCGGCCTTTTCAGAACCGATATAAAAGCGTAAAGATCCTGATGGATCCGTCCGGGCAAACTTGCCCTGACAAATTCATCGAGTATCTTCTCATCGCTGGCATCTGACAATCCCACCCTGTAGAGGTCATTGTTCTCCATGAACTCATCAAATATGTCGGTTGACAAAACAACCGTACGGGGGATAGTTACCAGAACACCCGGGAACTTGTTGTAAATACTGTTCTTTTTAAGTATTGAATTAATAAATGCGAGACCGCGTGCCTTTCCCCCGATCGAACCGTCACCTATGCGCGAAAAAATCAGGTACTCGTCATATGTGTTTTTATCGAATTTTGCTATTACCCCCCTTCCTTTGTTTGAGCGGAAATTGGAAATGGCCGAAAAAAGGTATTGGCGAACCTCATCAAGAGATTCGAAATCCTCCAGACGCAAAAACTTGAACAATTGAGCAATCGGAAACAACGCCCTTGCATTGAGCCACTTTGAAAAGTGATTCCTTCCGGCATGATAAGCAAGCGTGTCATCTGAAATGTTCAAAATAGCCTGCTGAAGGGTCTGCAGATCATTTGCCCTGCATACTTCCTTGAGAGTATATGGGTCGCGGAAAACAAACTCACCGAAAGAGAACTCCCTAATTATGAAGTTCCTCAACTCAATGGAAAGTGTTTTGGAGTATTTGTGTATAAACCCCGCCCCGAATTCATCGGCAACCTGTTCATATTCATTGTTGGATGACTGCAACAGGAAAGGCATATAGGGATCGTCATTCTTAACCTTCTGACACAGCTTGACACCCGCCTGAGGATCGAGCTTTTTGTTTCTTTTGTAACTGATATCGGATATAACCCCGAGCAGGTTATATTTGTATTTTTCATATAAAGCAGCGGCATCTTCATAATTTGTGGCCAGCAGGATCTTCGGACGTCCTCTCATCCTGAGCATCTTCTGGTGCTCATTTAAGGCCTCCCTCATAAATTCGCGCGACTGCTTGAGGATTATCTTGTAAATGTTGGGCAGATAACTTGAAATATAACGGATCGAGTCTTCAACAAGAATTATGGTCTGAACCCCCACCGATTCCACATCATGATCCACGTTCATCCTGTCTTCTATAAGCTTTATTATGGCAAGCAATATGTCGGCATTGCCAAGCCAGCAAAAGACATAATCAATGGCGCTTGTATCCTCCCTCTTGATCTTCATTGATATTTCCCTGGAAAAATAAGTAAGCACAACAATGGGGATACCGGGATATTTTTCCTTCATCTCTCTTGCAAGCGAAAAGGTGTCAATATTCCCTACGCTGAGCATCAGTATTATCAGATCAATATTGTCATTTTCAAGCTTTCTGAAGGACTCCTCAGAACTGTTAGCTTTTATAAAAATGGGGGGGTAGCGCAAATTAAGAGAAACATATTCATTGAATATCTGCTCGTCTATACGACCGTCCTCTTCAAGCATGAATGCATCATAATTGCTGCATACAAGCAGCACCTTATGGATACGCTTCTGCATCAACAGGTTGAAGGATGTATCATGAAACTCAAAAACGTCGATATCTTTCAATTGTTTAACTTCTTCCATAACATTTAAAAATTATCTGTATAATTACCCAATCATCCCGCAAAGGACAAAATAATCATTATAAATATGCAGGGTCAGAGGATTAAAAAAACTGAATTTATTTAACTTTAACATGAATTTAGCTTAACCTTAATTTAATATTATGTAAATTGCTGACTATTCTTAACGCGAATGCTTCAAAAAAATCACATATTGTTTTGGGCTAATATTACAGCCATGCCTTTTTTCCCGTCCATGAGTATTTCAACAGGCTGTTTGAACCTAATGTGTTTTATATATTCGGTTTCAACTAACGTTTCCTGTTTTTTAAACGCGTCAAACCTGACAAAATCGCCGGGTGAGGTGTGGTTGACCGAAAGGTAGCCGACATTCATCGATGTCACGTTGTGAAAAAAGTGAGAGCCAAGCGATGCGTCCAAAGGAAAATCATCCATGCTCATTTCGACAATAACCTTTGCATTTGATATTTGAGGCCAAACAACCGGGATACCGATGAACCTGTCTCTTGTCCCCCACCTGCCGGGCCCGATAAGCACATATTTACGATTTTCCTTCAGCATTTTAGAATTTCGCTCCTCTATCTGCGAGGCAATTTCAAGGGTTTTATGCTTATCGAAGCTCTCGGGTTTAACGAAAATAACATCCTTTATGTTGTCGATCCTGCCGTTTCCCATGCTTTTGCTGCTGCGAAGCAAAATATTGTCACTTTCAAGCTTCCCGGTGTCAATACTGTAGTCGCTTTCACCCCCGACAAGGGGTTTAATCTGCAGAAGGTAAAACGAGGGTAACTTGTTTCTGTCACGCTTCAAATCGACCGCAAACTCTATTTCCACATCACTTCCAAGTGCCTCCTTTACCACATCCAGAATAATATTGAGTGTTTGGGGCAAAGGGACATAATCATATTTAAGAATATTGGCAAAGTTTACTATACGAAGCCCCCGGTCATCCAGGCCATGAATTATGCGCTCATTTTCAATGTCATACACCGAAGCACAATGTTTTAGTGTTCCGTCCTTTTCAGCTTCAGATACATCGCATCTTATCAGCCCGGCATCTTCACCCTCAAGCAGATTGACCTTCTTTTTCTCCATATTTACCGCATAAAACTGAACCTGTGAATTTTTATACTGGTCTTTGGGTGTGCTTATATCCAGTTTGGGATGGGCAGGTGAAAAACGGTATGCTTTTTCGCCTTCAACAACATACTGACCCAGTCCGACCGCCATCACAGCATAACCTTCATCCGGTTTCATGTGCGAGACAGGATAAAAATTCCGGGATTGTGCCGTACCGCTGATATGCGGATAAAACCGGCCGTCAAACCTGTTGCCGGCAACCTCCTGTAATACGATTGCCATTTTTTCCTCTTCTATCTTATAATTGATGGCCTCAAAATATGTTCGGGCACTGTCAGAAAAGATTGAAGCATAAACCAGTTTGATAGCATCTGTAAGTTGCTTAAACCTCTCGTCAAAAGAGGAATGGTTGTTTGGCAAGAGATATGTTTCAAATATCCCCGAGAAAGGATGCATCAAAGAATCTTCAAGCAGGCTTGAAGATCGCACGGCAATGGGCGCGGTGATCTTTTTAAGATATACTTTAAGTCTTTTTACCAGGTTGTAGCTTAGCTCGCTTTGCAGAAAAAGTTTTTTAACATCCTCATAATCGAGTCCGTTATACACTTTGTCATGCAGCTTGTTCTTCTCCAGAAATATGTCAAATTCGTCAGTTCCAATTATTACTGTACGCGGGGTCCTGATCTCCAATCCGTCTACCTGCTCGGAAAAACGGAAATTATATATCAAATTGTTGATAAAGGCAAGTCCCCTGCCCTTTCCTCCAAGTGAGCCGGATGCAAAACTTACAATATTTGACTCCTCCAGTATTGCACTCTCCTCAAAATTGACAATCTTGCCCATATCCTGTTCCTTACGGTGCTTCCTGATAATATCTATCAGGAACTGGCGCATTTCTTCGGGGTTTTTGAAATCCGATACCCGCAAAGGGTTGATTATTTTTGCGATCTTTACCTCACCCCTTGCCATAAGCCAAAGGGAAAAATGGTTCTTTACCCCGTGATAAACAAGAGACTCTTCAGGGACAGTTTTAAGGTATGACTCAAACTCCCTCATTGACTTGGCAACAGCTATCTGTCTCCCTTGGTTGTCACGGTAGATGAAATGGCCGAAACCAAGATAGTAATTTATAAAGCTTTTAAGATCCTGCAAAAGTGTCTCGGAATTCTTGTTTATAAAAATCGACTTCAGCTGATGGGCAATCTTTGAGTTTTCCGGCTCGGAAGACTGAAGAACCGTGGGGAGGTTATCTATCTGTGACTTAACATAACTCAGCAGCTCTACGCCTGCATTCGGATCGGGCTTGCCATCCCTTGGGAACCTTACATCTGAAATAACACACAGCATGTATTCCTGATACCTGTTGAAAATATTAATGGCGCTTTCGAAATCGGTTGCCAGCAGTATCTTGGGTCGTCCTCTGAGTTTGAGTACCTTATAGAGCTCATCGGTATTCACATCTTCAATAAGATGCTTGGTCTGCTCCAGAACTATCGAGTAAACCATTGGCAAATAGCGGGAGTAATATTTGGGTGCATCCTCAACAAGGAGAATAATCTTTGTAAAACCCTTGGCAGTATCATTTTCCACATTAACCTTATCCTCCAGCATTTTTACCATTGCAAAAAATATCTTGGAATCGCCGTTCCAGACAAAAACATTGTCAATATTGTCAAGCTTCCTTTTGTCCCTGTTAAAAATTTCCATGTCATTGTTATTGTTCAGCAACAAAAAGACAGGTATGTAGGGATACTCGCTTTTGATCTTTTCGCTCAGAAGAATCGGGGTTTTCTTATCAACCCCCATCATAACAATAACCAGGTCATAATGCTTGGAATGAAGTTCGCTGAAAGCTTCTTCAATTGTTGAAACACCTGTAACGCGCGGCAGGGAAGTGAGGTTCAGCTCATGATACTGTCCCAGCATATGATCCGAAAACCTTCCGTCCTTTTCAATGCTGTAGGCATCGTAAAGTGTTGCAACCAAAAGTATTTCCTTCACCTTGAATGGCATCAGGTCGTGGAAAAGATTTCTTTCCGCATTGTGGCGGTTAAGGAATTTTTGAAGCAGCTGACGGCTGCTGAGCGACTTTGTGCTTGCCTGTTCAACCGTTGACTGGCGATCCTTCTCCATTTTTGTTTTCATCATGATCGAGGATGCCTTTTGACTGTTAATATAGCCTGTAATAAGATTGGCTATATTGTCAATCAGCTCCCGTTCCTCTTTAAGAAAGGGACCCTCATCCATTTCCGTAAACTCACGTGTATAGTAGACTTCAATGATGCCGCGGCTGTTATCAATTGTCTCGAAAATCTGACTCTGCCTCCACGATGTTTCCCTGAAGCCCGGACTTTTATATTCCTTGCCCTCAAAAATAATACGGGATACTGCAAATTCCGGATATTGCCATGCATCGGGAAGTATGAGTGCAATCTGGTGAAGGGTCTCCTCAACAGATTTCTGCTGCTTCAAAATATCGGTTGTCTTGTTTATACAGGCAAGCTCTTTTCTGCGCTCCTTGCGTTCCTTGAGCAGTTCCTGCAAACTGCTTTTATCTGTTTTATTTTCCATAAACATTACATATTAACAATTTGCTCCCATACCGAGGGTGCAATATTTCTAAAAAGTACTTATTATTGTCAAAAAAACAAAACAGTTAATCAACAGAAAATTATTTTTTTGCATCATGAGGCTATTTTTCTTAACTTTTGTAGCCATAACTTAAGATCAAAGAACAATAAATTTTAAAAAATACAATGGATAAAAAAGTTGTAACTCTTACCACAAACACCTATTCCAGGGCATATATGCTCAAGGGCCGCCTTGAATCCGAAGGCATTGAGTGCTTTTTAACAAACGTAAATCTGATACAACCTAATGTATCATATGGTGTTAAAGTAAGGATTTTTGAGGAAGACCTCCCTAAAGCCTCAGAAATACTTGAGGAAATCGAGAAAGAATACGGCAGTGAAGATATTGACAGCAGCAAGGACATATATAAGGTGGAGAGGATACTTGTGCCGGTTGACTTTTCAGATTATTCAATGAATGCTTGTGTTTTTTCGCTGCACCTGGCATTCGTTCTGAAAGCAAATATAAAGCTTTTCCACGCCTTCTTCAATCCAATGATGGATGCTATGACTTTCCCCGATGCATTCACATACCAGTCAAACATGGCCGAAGTTTACCAGGAGCTGGAAAAAAAAGCTAAGGCCGATATGGCTACTTTTGTGAAAAAGCTAAAAAAATATGCAAAAGAACAAAATCTGGGAGATATAAGCATTACCAAATCGCTGGTGGCAGGTCAGCCATACGATGAAATAATATCAATGATAAAATCTTACAAGCCCGGGGTTGTAATCCTTGGAACAAGGGGAGAAGGAAAGAAGCCTGACGAGATGATCGGGGGTGTTACGTCAAAAATTCTTGAAAGCCCCGTTATTGATATTCCCATACTGGTGGTTCCACAAACTGCAAAAATCAACAGGATTGGACATGTAAACATTTTGTATGCAACCAACTTTGACAAGACAGACTATGAAGCGATCCGCAAGCTGATGGCGGTTGTCTCAAATCTTGAAGTCAGTATCTATTGTGTTCATTTCAGCACAGATGAGAAAAACATATCATTGAACAAGGCGAACATGGAGGAGCTCAGAAATTATTTCAGGCAGGCATATAAACAATATACCGTGGAATGTTCAATTATTGAAAGCAATGATGTTATACCTGCAATGGAAAATTTCATCAGGGAAAAAGAGATTGACATTATCTCCATCACTCACAAAAAACGAAATATGCTTTACCGTCTTTTCAACCCCGGTATTGCTAAAAAACTGCTCTTTAGAACAGACAAGCCTGTCCTGATTTTCCACAGTTGATTTTTTTGGGCTAACTTAATAATTGTTTTAACTGTTGATTCGTTTACTTATGTAGCTAAATATCTGAAAAATTTTTGGCAAAGTTTTTGTGTTGACAATAATAGGGGACATATCAAAAACTGCCTCTTTAAAAAATTTTGAAACTAGACACTATTTTTTATATTTGCCTTTATGTCTCAGCAACTTTATTTTCAAGTTTCAGCTTTGCAAAAAGGGGAATACGAAACAACCAGAGATTAAAAGCGCTTAACAACCAATTATAAATCACTTGTATAAACTTAAATTTGTTCTCATGAAAATAGAACTAACCAAAAAGCTGACAGGAATACTGGCACTCTTTCTGGCAATCAATTTATGTGCTTTCGGGCAAACCCGAGAAGAAGCTGTTGAAACCTACAACTCTGCTCTTGACTTAATAGATGATGATATTAAGGCTGCCATTGAGAAAATGGAAAAAGCACTTGAAATGGCTGAGGAACTTGGCCAGGAAGGAATGGAGGTAAAGGAAATGGTAGAAGTACAGCTTCCCGGCTTATATTATGATATGTCAATTGATATGTACCGGGGAGATGACATGGACGGTGCAATTGAAGGATTTGAAAGAGCCATTGAGCTTGCCGAGGAGTACGGTGACCCTGACACCAAAAAAGAGTCTGAAAACGTTCTTCACCAGCTATACTTCAGAAAGGGGAATAATCTGTTCAGGGAGGAACAAAATGAAGAAGCGCTCGATTACTTTGACAGGTCCCTTGAGATTAATCCTGAATTTGCAAGGGCACACCTTGGTAAAGGGCTTGTTTTCCGAAGGCTGCAAGACACGGATAACTTCCGTGAGGCAATAAACTCGGCAATCGAATACGGAAATCAGGCAGGGGATCAGGATCTTGTAAGCACGGCTAACAGAACAGCCAGGGATTACTTTGTAGCTCACGGAGCAAGAGCCAGAAGTGACGACAACTTTGATCGTGCACTCTCCTTGTTGGAAGAATCAGTGGAATATGATTCAAATTTCCCGGAAGCTTACCATCTGATGGCATCCATTCACAATGAACAGGAGAACTGGACTCAGGCGGTTGAAAACGCTGAAAGGGCAATTGAAGCCTCAGATGAGAGTGCAGAAGAAAAAGCAAGATACTATTTTGAACTAGGAAAGGCATATATGGAGCTTGGAAATGAGTCTGCCGCATGCAGTGCATTTGAAAATGCAGCTTACGGGGATTATGAAGAATCGGCAAACTATCATATTGATCATGTGCTGAATTGTCCGTAATGACCAATCAGCTTTTTTTAAAAAAAAAGGGCTGTCTCAAAATGGAGATGGCCCTTTTTTCATACTCTCCGCCAAAGGCTACGGGATATTATAATTTGGTCTTTTGAAATTTTTTCACTACACCTCCAAACCCCCCGGCTCCAGGAATACCCTCTTCAAAAGCTGTACCTACTACTGCAACATCAGCTCCTGATGAAAAAACACTTTCCAGGGTGTTCATATCCTTTATCCCTCCTCCAACTATAAGTGGGATACTGATATTTTCCTTAACCTCCTTTATCATCTTCACGGGTACCGGCTCATTAGCGCCACTACCAGCTTCCATGTATATAACTCTCAATCCCAGCATTTCACCGGCAACCGCCGTTGCGACTGCCAACTCAGGTTTAGCGGACGGTATCGGTCTTGTATTGCTCATATATTCAACAGCCGTCGGTTTGCCATCGCCCACAAGCATATAACCTGTGGGAATTATCTCAAGTCCGCTTTCCTTTAACATCATTGCACTTACCACGTGATTGCCTATCAAAAATTCAGGATTCCTTCCCGAGATGAGACTTAACAAAAGTACAGCATCGGCATTTGATGCCAGTTGAAGAGGACTGCCGGGAAAAGGTACTACAGGCAGGGATATTCTGCTTTTAAGCATTTCAACAACAGGCCCGACAGAAGATTTTACCAGACTGCCGCCGACAAAGATCATTGATATACCGGATTGTTCGACAGCCGAACACAAACCGGAAAGCCTGCCGCTGTCAAACTTGCAGGGATCAACAAGTATAACCAGCTTCTTGCCGTTATCTTCCAAAATTGAGCGGTATACCATAAATTTATTTATTTGCAGCACCAAACTATAAAATAATTGCCATACCTGAAATATTCCAAACAAAACTCTTCATTATTCTGGTTTTTACAAACCCTCCCGGTTAACTTACCCTCGTCGCCGGGCTCAAAAGGGTCTATGTAAATATGTTTACGTAAACTTATATCCTGTTTGTCACATATTTTAAATATTGCCTCCTTTGCACACCAGTAAAGGTAGATATGGTAATCCTCTCCGCTTAGGCGGGCCTCCTGCTTCTCCTTTTGATTGAGAAATTTATTGGCAAGAGGGCCGATTTCGTTTGAAATATACTCAAGATCTACACCAACCCTGCACTGTTTGCTCAACAGTATAGATGTCAGCTTATGTGAATGTGAAATACTTATGTTATACTTACGGTCATTTAAAAAAGGCTTGCGTTTTCCGTTGTAAAATATTTTCACATCCGGACCTGTCATTTCATAAAGTAATCTTCTTACGGTCAGCCACTCCAGCTTTCTGTCATAATTCCTGAAACTGTTAAGGGTATCTATCTCTTCCTTGCTGAGATTCAATCCGGAATAAAGTGTAAAAAAATCCTCTTCAGTTTCCCACAATCCCAGCAAACAGTTGGAATTAACATACTCTTTAAAAAGAAGACCCATGATTTATGAACTTTTTTCTTATAAGCGACAGGCAAATTTATAACGGTAATTATTTTCATGAACCCCCATCAGCGGACAAAATAAAATGGACAAACATGGGGGCATTCAGAAAAAAATGTATTTAATTGGCATACTGCAATAAATCATTGAATACCAACTTGATTTACCTGGTTCAATCGTATTCGAATGAAATTGTTTCCATCAAGTTTACAATATCTTCCCTGAAATAATCAATCACAGGTGCCAGGGAATCTTTATTAGGCTGCACATTAAAGTATAGTGCGCCCCTTAAAAAATGATCGGTGCTGTCGGTGACAAAAAACTGAACGGATGATGCAACCTCACCCTTTATATCATAAAGAACACCATACACATTTTTGTCGTGATCGAAAAACATTGACTCATCTATGGCTTCTGCTTTTACAGTATGCTTATATGCCATCTTTCTTGCATCTTCTATGAAAACATTAATATCTCCCTCTACCTCCTTGTAGCTCAGATGAAGTCTTCCCTTATACCCGGGAAAATCTATATTGAGCCAGCAAGGCTCTGCACTTTCACCCGTCTCGTAAGAAATGGTGGCAAATGAAGGGTATTCAAATATAAAAGGGCAATCGTTTTCATAAACGGTATAATCGCGATCCGGAAAATCGATACGGAAGTACCCCTCGGGTTTGGGGGAATAATCGGCTCCGCATGAAGCCAAAAAAACAAACAGAGGTAAATAAAACAAAAATTTACCTTTTTTTAAAAAAATGAAAACCTCCGGCAACCTCATAATAAACAGCAAGGTTAAGTTTAAAATTAAAATAACGCAAAGTTAAAAAGTAAATTATATTTGCTCGTCCTGAGATCCCGATTGCGGGTCTATCCGCACCTTTATCTGCTTAATGCGCCTGCTGTCGGAAGATTCAATCCGAAACTCAAAATTTTTGAATGTAATTTTTTCATTCTTTTCCGGTATCTCTCCCTTTAGCTCCAGTATAAACCCTGCAAGGGTGTCTGCATCACCCCTGACTTCCTCAAACTCATCCCCTTTCAGATCTAATATTTTATAAAAATCGTTAAGGGGAGTTTTCCCTTCAAATATATAATTTCTATCATCCAACTTCGAAAAATAGAGTTCTTCTTCATAATCGAACTCATCACTTATCTCCCCTACTATTTCCTCAAGTATGTCTTCCATGGTCACAATCCCCGTTGTTCCGCCATATTCGTCAACAACAACTGCCAAATGTATTTTGTTGACCTGAAACTCTTTCAAAAGATCGTTAATTCTTTTCGTCTCCGGCACAAAGTAAGGAGGCCTTACAAGCGTTTGCCAGTTAAATTCCTTACCCTTGTGATGGTGTGGCAAAAGATCCTTTACATACAACAACCCTTTAACATTGTCAAAGGTTTCCTCAAACACCGGTATCCTGGAATACCCGGATTCTATAACCCTGTCAACAACCTCGTCCATCTTCAAAGATGTATCTATTGCCTCAACATCTATACGTGGCTTCATAACCTCGGTTACATATTTGTTGCCGAAATCAACAATTCCTTTCAGCATATCCTTGTTTTCAGAAAGCGATGAAGAGGTCAGATCAAGAGCATGGGAAAGATCGGTTATAGAAATATTCTCCTTTTTGGCTGCAGACAGTTTGCTGTATGCCTTATCTGTAGAGGCTACCAGCAGTCTGCCAACCGGTCTGAACACTTTCTCCAAAACAGTAAGAGGCAACGACATCAGTTTTGAAAATGCCAGAGGATACTCGTTAGCATAGAGTTTCGGCAGAATCTCACCGAAAAGTAAAAGCATAAAGGTTATGGCCACAGCCTGGATCAGAAAACCAATAACGGGTGCATCGGTAAAATCGACAAGTGAATTGACAATTACAGTTGACAAAATAACTATTGCCACATTGACAAAATTGTTTGCAATCAGTATAGTTGCAAGCAAATGTTCCGGTTTGTCGTGAAGCTTGAGAACACGAACCCCAGCCCGGGATTTCTTTTTTGAGAGATTCTCAAAATCGGAAGGTGAAAGTGAGAAATACGCCACTTCCGAACCCGATATAAGAGCCGAGCAAAACAGAAGTATGACCAGTATTAGTATCCCCAATGCAGCAGCTACAGTAAAGGGATAAAACGACACACTTAACTCACCAAAAAAAGCCAGTAACTCCTCGCCGTCTTCCAAATTTACTTATATAATTTTAACACAAAATTAAATAAAAAAAACTAAAACGGAAGATCATCCTGCTCCTGCCCTGACAAATCAGGTTCCTGCTGGTTCTCTGAAGATGGCTGAGATGAATAATCCTCGTCCGTTTTCTTTCCGAGCATTCTCATAATATCGGCATGTATTTCAGTTGTGTAGCGCTTAACTCCCTCCTTGTCATTCCATGAACGGGTCCTTAAGCGCCCTTCAACATATAACAACTGCCCCTTTTTGACATATTTTTCGGCTACTTCAGCCAACCCCCGCCAGAGTACAACCCTGTGCCACTCGGTCTGGGTTACTTTTTCACCGTTTTTATCTTTATAGGTTTCACTGGTAGCCAGGTTGAAATTGGCAACCGTAGCACCTCCCTCGAGATGCCTTACATCAGGGTCGTGCCCTGTGTTTCCGACTAAAATGACTTTGTTTACCATAACAGAATTTTTGGTTTGCTAATATAAATATAATCAAAAATAATTCAATATCAAATACTATAGTCGGGAAAATTGGGGAATAATAGTATATAGTTCCCGCATTTATAACCAAAATTGAAATTTCCCGTATATCCATTAAAAAATCTGATACTTTGGGATAATTTACTTATTAAGGGTCATTAAATGAACAATTCAAAAAAAAAACTATATATCGGTTTTATTCTCCGGATATATAAAAACACACTTCATATAACTTCCGGAAAAGCTCTGTTAAGGCTGCTACTGACCTTGCTTTTGCCACTCTTTTTTACGACAGTTACCCTTAAAGCCCAGGACGAGGGAACATATAAATTTTCCAAAAATAGTGTTATAGTTGAAACAAGTAAAGCAAACCAGGGAGAAGGCCAACCGGAGTTCATGGAAAGCCCGTCAGCGAACAATACCGGCGAAGAACCCGAGCCCGACCGGACTGATATAATTTGTGCCAATGAAGTTTACGTTGAGGCGACCGGTGTTTCACAGGCAGGTAAATGGAAACTTGTCGAAGGTTCGGGAGAATTTAGTCCCGATGACAGGCGCGAAACAACAATATCAGGTATAAAAGATAGTTATAACCTATACAAATATGAAGCTTCCAATGCGACCTTCATTTACGAAGTCTATTACCAGGAGATTTTTGATTACACTTTAGACGGTCCCTCAACCTACTGTGAAGGAGAAACCGGTGTAACACTCACCCTTTCGGGATCCCAGGAAGGGGTTGACTACACTCTTTACATGGACGGAAATGATATTATTACTAAACAAGGAACGGGCGACCCTATTGAGTTTTACGAATTATACGAAGGAACCTACCATGTGGAAGGGGTAGCAACTTTTGATTCCGATTGCCCTGTAATGGTGACCGATGAAATTACAGTGAGCGAAGTCTCCAATCCCCAGATATTTGACCTGAGCACTCCCGACAACCAGTATTGTGAAGGCTCCGGGGCCGAGCTTATACTCTCGGGTTCCCAGTCAGGGGGAAACTACATTTATCAGCTTACCTGCAGTGACTCAGGACCGGCCGGCTCTCCCAGAACCGGCACCGGGGATGAAATAGTATGGACAGACATACAGGAGGGAAGCTATTATGTGACGGCAATCAATACAGACGGGGGGTGCGAGAGCATCATGAACAACACGGTATATATCGAAGAGCTGGCTGCACCGGAACCCTTTAACCTCTCTCCCTCATCAGCAGCATACTGTGCTGATGAAGAAGGGGTGACGCTTACCCTTTCATCCTCGGAAGAAAACACTCAATACCAGCTTGAACGATACGGTGTTGAAGAAGGCCCGAACGTGGAGGGTGACGGAAGTCAGCTCACGTGGCCCGACAAGGGCAACGGGACCTACACCGTTACGGCAACCGGCGAAAACGGCTGCACCTCGGGTATGGGGAATTCTTCAACCATAACCCGGATATCCCTGCCGCAGGTTTTTGAGCTGACATCCTCTGCCGATTACTATTGCGAAGGGGCCCCCGGTGTTACACTTACCCTTTCGGAATCGGAAACGGGAGTTAGTTACAGGCTAATAAGAAACGGGAGTCCGGTTGGAAGCAAAGCGGGGACCGGCTCACCCATAACATGGTCGGTAACAGAGGGAGAATATCTCGTGGAGGCTGTAACTGACGACCCGGAAGCTTGCTCGCGTCTTATGACAGGTAACCCTGAAATTGAAATGATACCCTCTCCCCCGGCATCGGCCGGAGCGGATGCTGAAATCTGCGAAGGGGAGACCACCGGGCTAAACGCAACCGGCGGGGTTTCATATGAATGGGAACCGGGGGAAGGACTCAGCGAAACAACAATAGCCAATCCGCAGGCATCACCCCTGGCAACTACAGAATATACCGTAACGGTAACCGATATATACGGATGTACGGCTTCAGATGAGGTCACTGTAACGGTCAACAGCCTGCCGGATGCCGACGCGGGCACCGATAAAGAGATATGCCGGGGCGGTCAGGTGCAGCTCAATGCAACCGGGGGCAGCAGCTACCAGTGGTCTCCTTCATCTTCTCTGAACGATCCGGAAATTCACAACCCTGTTGCCACACCATCTTCTACAACGGAATATACCGTTGCCGTTACCAACGATGCCGGGTGCATGTCAACCGACAATGTTACTGTAACTGTAAATCCCCTGCCATCGGTAAATGCCGGCGCAAACGCCTCCTTGTGCGAGGGAGAAAGTGCGGAAATAACTGTATCGGGAACCGCCGACCAGTACAGCTGGAGTACAGGTGAAACTGGCGAAAGTATTACGGTTACCCCCACCTCAAAAACCAGCTACAGCGTTACGGGCACTTATACTGAAACGGGCTGCCAGGCATCCGATCAGATGGAAGTGGAAGTAAACCCTTTGCCTGTGGAATTTGCAGTTACAGGCGGAGGGGAGTTCTGTGAAGGAAGCGGCGGAGTGGAAACGGGACTTAGCGGGTCCTCTGAAGATGTAAACTATGAGCTCTTCAGGGACGGCAGCTCAGTAATGTCAAAAAACGGCACCGGGGAAGCCATATCTTTCGGAATGCATAATGCTGCGGGCATTTACACGGTATATGCAACGAATATGAACACTCTTTGCTCAGCCGGCATGCCAGGGGAAGCTATAGTGGAGGAGATACGCCTGCCCGGTCCGGCACAGTCAATTACAGGCAATAAAACAACTTGCCCCGAAACAACCGTTACTTACAGCACAGCTGAAATAAACCGTGCCGATCATTACGAGTGGACCCTTCCCCCGGGTGCATCTTTAATGGAAGGAGGCGGAACAAATGAGATAACGGTTTTCTTCCCCTCCGGGGCACAATCAGGAACACTTAGTGTAAAAGGTGTTAACGAATGCGGCGAAGGAACGGCCGCCTCGTCAGAAATAACAGTGAGCCCGCTGCCGGGTCCTGCCGGAGAGATAACCGGTGAATCGGAGTTGTGTGAGAATACAATGAATATCGTTTATAATATTGAGCCGGTGGAGAACGCCTCCTCTTACCTCTGGGAAGTGCCTGCCGGTGCGGAAATTTACAGCGGACAAGGCACGCCGGAGATAATCGTTGATTTTCCCAAAGGAAGCAGCCCGGGTTATATAACCGTAACCCCGCTCAACAGTTGCGGTACAGGGGAATCGCACTCCCTTAGTGTGACTGTCACCCCTTTGCCCCACCTGCAACTGAATCCTGTTGATGAGGATATCGACTGTTCAGGAAGCACTGTAACCCTTTCCGCCTACTCCAATGACGATGTAGAGTGGTGGTGGACCGCCCATGAGGGGGGACAGATTGCGGGCAGTCAGGATGAAAGCACCACCGGGGCCGAAAAAGCGGGAACTTACAGAGTAACGGCCACGGCCGAAGGATGTTCATCATCCGGGGAGCTGACAGTTGTAAAGGATGATGCTGCACCCGAAAATGTATCGATAACACTTCCCGACCCGTCAATAATTACATGTTCAAATGATGAGCTGACACTTGAAGCCTCAACCACCAGCACTTTTCCGGTGAGTTATCAATGGACGGCAAGTGCCGGCGGTCATATCGTCTCGGGACAAAACACCTCCTCACCCGTTATAGGCAGCGGAGGAAACTACCAGGTAACGGTAAAAAACCTTGAGACCAGCTGCACAACGGTTAAATCAGTTACAATAGAGGAAGACACTGAAAATCCCCATATATCTGTAGTAACTCCGGCAGAAGAGAAAATTTCCTGTATAAACGAAAGTGTTCAGCTTTCAGGCTCATCTAACACTTCAGGGGTTATGTATGAGTGGACCGGCCCGGGTAACATCTCAGATCCGCATTCGCAGAATCCTGTTGTTGACGCAGCAGGAACCTACACGTTGACGGTCACCGCCCCAAACGGATGCTACTCAACTGCAAATGTGCAGGTTCAGACCGACTATGAGGAACCCCATGTATGGGTTGATACCAACCCCGGAACCCTCAACTGCCAGGAAACAACGGTTAAACTAAACGGCTCTTCCTCGACCGAAGGAGCCACGTTGCTTTGGACCGGACCGGGAGTTGTTTCGGGTGAGACGGGTGAAACACCTACAGTTAACGAACCCGGCGATTATACCCTCACGGCAACACATCCTGTCAGCGGCTGCACGGCTGAGGCAACCGTAACAGTGATCGAGGATATACAGTCTCCTTCAGTTGACTTTCCCCTGGCCCCGTCAGATATAACCTGCAGCAATCCCACGGTCAACATAGAAAGTGAAACGTCGGCCGAAAATGCAGTATACCAGTGGTCAACAGCCGACGGGGAAATATCCTCGGGTGAAGAGCTTCCGACGGTTACCGTTGAGGCAGGGGGAACATACACTCTAACTGTAACCGATGCCGACAATCACTGCTCTGCCTCAGAAAGCATTGAAGTGGGCGAAAATCTCACCGAACCCGGTGTAACAATCGAGCCTCCGGCTACTGTAACATGCAACGATCCCTCCATAGAGCTGTCAGGCTCATCACCAACTGAACCAGTTAATGTTCAATGGGAAACTGCTGACGGGCACATACAATCAGGCTCAACTACCTTCACTCCTGCTGTAACAAGCGGGGGCACTTACAATGTAGCGGTTACCGACCCCTCCAACGGCTGCGTTTCACAAGCATCTGTATCTGTGGAAGAAGACAAAAGCACACCTTACATCACCATAAACAGTAATCCTGATCCGCTTAACTGCAGGGACACCGAGGTCACGCTCAACGGATACGCGGCAGATGCATCACTGCTGTGGACAGGTCCGGATGAAGCTGTAATAACAGATGAGACGACCTCAACACCTACGGTTGACACTCCCGGAACTTACACTCTGGAGGCTACAGGCGATAACGGCTGCACATCTGCAAAGGATGTGGAGGTGGAACAGGAGACAGATGTACCGGAAGATGTTGAAATACTTGAATTTGAACAATTAAGCTGCGGCAACAGTGCCACATCGCTAAAGGCCGTCTCCTCCACAACAGGCACCACATATACCTGGGAAGCTTCAGGCGGGGGCAACATAGTTTCCGATCCGGAAAACGATGAAATAACAGTTGATGCACCGGGCACCTATACTGTAAAAGCAGCCCACCCCGATACATGGTGTACCGAAAGTGTAAGCATAACGGTTGAATACCTTGATGATTCGCCGGTCATTACATTTCCTGCAGAAATGCCTTCCACAATAACCTGCTCCAACCCGGAGGTAACACTTCAGTCATCAGTAGAGCCCGAAGATGCTATATTACAGTGGGAAGGACCGGGTACTATCGAGGATGCAAACAGCACTTCACCCACGGTTTCGGTAGCCGGGGAATACACGCTTATTGCAACCCATCCGGAAACCGGGTGCATCACTTCCAAAACAACTGAGGTCAAAAGCGACCTCTCTGCGCCCGATGTAGAATTTAACGATCCGGGCACAGTAACATGCTCCACACCCGAGATTACAATTACCGCAACCTCATCAGCCTCGCAGGTTACCCCTTACTGGTCAACCAACGACGGCTCTGTAAAGGGAAGCACCGGAAATATGTCGGTTACCGTTACAAGCGAAGGCACATACACTCTGAGTCTGATTGATGAAGGAAACGGATGCGAAACGGTGGAAAGCATATTTGTCCATGAAGACAAAGAAGCCCCGGAGGTATATGTTGACTCATCCCCGCCGGATATTACCTGCAGCAGCGGCACAGTGGAACTCTACGGCACAAGTCCGTCAACCGGCGCAACTTACCACTGGGAAGGGCCCGGAAACATTCAGGATGAAACCACCCAAACGCCCACAGTTGATCTTGCAGGTGATTACACGCTAACTGTAACCGGCGGCTCCAACGGATGCTCTGCAGAAGCCATTGTAACGGTAGGGGAAAACAAATCCGACCCACAAACCCCTCAGATCGTAACACCCGGACAACTCTCGTGCAACACCGAATGGGTGGAGCTTACCGTATCCCCCTACATTGAAGGTGTTGATTACCTGTGGACAACCACGGGAGAGGGAACCATAATAAACGCAGACACAGATGCTGCTACGGTCAACGAACCGGGAGAATACACGGTAACGGTAACAGACAGGGAAAACGGCTGCACCAGTTACAGTAGTGTAAATGTTACAATGAACGACCAGGTAACTGATGTGGAAATAACAGACGGCCCGTTTGAGCTGACATGCGAGACGGAATCGCTTACACTTACCGGAAGCAGCAGCGAAGGAGTTGACCCCGAATGGACAACCGAAGGAGGTCACATTCTGGAGGGTAAAAACTCGTTCGAGGCTCTTATTAATGCCCCCGGCGAATATACACTTACAGTTCACCACCCGGAAAGCGGTTGTCCGTCAGCGGCAACGGTAACTGTCAGCCAAACCGAAGATGTGCCGCTTATAGATATTGACACCCACCCCGATAAGCTAACCTGCGGCGTATCGGAGGTGACCCTCCACGGGAGTCCAGCAGACCCGTCACACGATTTTGAATGGTCAACAACAAACGGAAATATTGTTGCAGATGAGCAGACCCATTCACCTATAGTTGATAAAGCGGGCACATATGTTATAACTGTTACCGATCCCGCCACAGGATGCCGGAACAGTGCATCGGTGACGGTGGAGGAAGACATGGAGCCCTCGGAGTTTTTCATCTCAACACCCGAAAAGATAAGTTGCGACAATCAGGAGGTTCAACTGAAGGCGACTTCCATGGTCAGCGATGTAAACTACTTGTGGACAACCGACGGCGAGGGCACCATAAGGGAAGGCGACGAGAATGAAAAAGATCCGGTGGTACTTTCACCCGGAACATACAGCCTCACTGTGACCAGAAATTCCAACCAATGCAGCTCAACCAAAGAGGTAGTGGTTGAAGAAGACACAGACCCCCCACATGTTTCGGTTGACAAATCGCCCGATCCTCTCACCTGCGACAGGCAGGAGGTGGTTCTTTCGGGAAGCTCTCTTACTGAAGATGCATTGTTCGAGTGGAGTTCCGAAGAGGGTTACCCGGTGTCGAACCCCACTTCCAGACATCCGAGAGTTAGCGAACCCGGAGTGTACCTTCTCACTGTAACCGATCCCGACAACGGCTGTGAATCGCATGCTGAGGTTACAGTTGTAAGAGATACCGAAGACCCCCATATATGGATAACCCCGGATCCGGAAATTCTTACATGCAACAATACCTCTGTAAGACTTGAAGGAAGCTCAAATACCGATAATGTAAGCTATTACTGGACGGGACCGGAAGGTATTGAAAACCCCGGCAACAGGATAATATATGTTGAAACACCCGGCAGATACTATCTCAGGGTCACTTCAAACGACACAGGATGCTCATCTGAATTACATGTTGACGTGGAAGAAGACCGGAAACAACCTGCGGCGCCTTCAGTGGAGGAAACTTACAGCTGCTACGGCGAAGATCCTGAAACACTAACCGCCTCTGGCGACAATATCAGGTGGTACACCAACAGCAATCTGGAGGCTGAATACCTTGTTCATCAGGGAAACAACTACACGCCGACGGAGACAGAAACCGGGAGTTATTATTATTATGTAACAACTACCGGTTCAAACGGTTGTGAAAGTCCCTACACTCAGGCAGAATACACAGTTCGGGAATTGCCTTCCCCGCCGGCAGGCAGCGATGAGGAAATTTGTGAAGGAAGCGCCAATCCTCAACTTCATGCCCACGGCACCTCGGTCAGATGGTACAATAATCCCGGTGAAGAGGAGCTGGCTTCTGGAACATACTATACACCCGATGAATCGGTAAACGAACCGGGCAATTACACTTATTACATAACCCAAACCGACAGCTACGGTTGTGAAAGCGAACCGGATGAGGTCAATTTTACCATAAGGCCCGAACCCTCGGCACCGCTCATCACACCCGCCTCCCAGCAGATCTGCAGAAATGAGCCTGCTCAGGCATTTGCTGCAGAGGGGGAAAATATAAAATGGTACGGCTCTCTTTCAGCCTCAACCCCCTTGTACTCGGGTAATGAGTATATTCCCGGGGAAACCAGGCCGGGCAGCTACAGCTACTACGCTTCACAGACCAGCATATACGGATGCGAAAGTGAAAAAAGCACCGCCGAATTAAATGTCAATGATGTTCCGCAAAAATATGATGTTACAGGAGGAGGGGTATTCTGTGAAGAAAGCGGTGGAGTTGAAGTGAGACTTGAAAATTCAGACACGGGAGTTGAATATACCCTTTGGCTTGACAAATCGACGGTCAAGGCCGGTGAAACAGGCACCGGGGAGTCTGTCAGCTTCGGACCTGTCAGCTCATCCGGGTCCTACACTGTTACAGCCACCGGCGAAGAGGGGTGCACCTCTGAAATGAACGGAGCGGTAACGGTTAAAATGAATGAACTTCCCGGCAAACCCGGATCAATATCGGGAGAAACTCAGGTTTGCCAGGGAAGTGAAGGGGTGGTTTATGAAATTCCGGAGGTTGAAGGGGCAACATCATATATATGGAGCATACCTGAAGGAGCGGTGATCTCATCTGGTGCCAACACCCGCACAATATATGTTGATTACTCATCTTCGGCTCAAAGCGGAGCAATTAGCGTAAAAGCCGTTAATTCATGCGGAGAGGGACCGGTTTCAGACGACCTGCTGGCAGAGGTAAGCCTTTTGCCTTCCGATGCAGGCAACATTGAGGCAACTGCCTCCAACACCAATGTATGCAGAGGCGATACTGCGGTTTATGAAGTCGGTGAAATTGAAAATGCAACCTCCTACCAGTGGCAGTTGCCTTCAGGGGCAAGCATATTGCAGGGTGAGGGGTCCAGAACGGTAAAAGTAATTTTCGCTCCGGATGCTGCAACCGGCGACCAGGCAGTAAGGGTCAGAGGCCTGAATGAATGCGGAGAGGGAGCATATTCACCTCCCTTCACGGTTACGGTAGATGCCCCCCCATCAATAAATGCGGGTCCCGACCAGGACATCTGCGACGAGGAAACGGCACTTGGCGGAAGCCAGATTCCCGAAGGTGCGGCAGGACACTGGGAAACGATACAGGGGTATGCAATTTTCTCGGAAAACGATATCCATAACCCTGAACTTACCGATATTGCAATGGGGGAGAATATATTTGTATACACCATTAACGAAAATGCGTGTACTGTTACCGACAGTGTGAAAGTCAACAATAACAGGCTGCTGGTGGATGCCGGCAATGACCAGGTTATATGTTCACAAGAGATTACACTCTCAGGCACCCCCCTGCCCGAAGGAACAACGGGTTTGTGGAGTACAGGCGAAGGCTCGGCATCTTTTGAGTCAGCAAACTCTCATGAGACAAAAGCTTTCAATTTCGGTGAAGGGGACAACAAACTTTACTGGAGTATCACAAAAAACGGTTGTGAATCAAAAGACTCCATCATTATAACAAACAACCGCCCGGCCTCTGCAAATGCCGGTCCGGACATAAGCACCTGCAACAGCGAAGCCCGGATGGAAGCAACAGCTCCCGAAAAAGGAGAGGGCGAATGGTCAATCATCAGCGGCGGCGGCACTTTCGATAACAAAAATGACCCCGAAACACGGATTTATGGTCTGGATAAAGGACAAAACAAGATGGCGTGGACTGTAAACAATTTCTCGTGCACACTTTCAGATACCGTAATTGTTAACAATCTTGAAATGGATCTCAGCGCTGGAGATGACCAGACACTCTGCGAAACACGAACCGATCTTGAAGCGGATCCCCCGCCTTCCGGAGCTACCGGAGAATGGTCGGTACACAGGGGCTCGGCAATGTTCATGGATAAAAATGCTTACGACACGAGGGTGTCTGGGATCTCAAAGGGGGAAAACATTATAGTCTGGTCTGTAACCACCGAGGGGTGCACCTTCAGGGACACATTGCTTCTTGTGAACAATATGCCAACAACAGCCATTGGAGGTCCGGATCAGGAAATAACTGTAAGTGAAACACAAATGGAAGCCAACGAGCCTCTGGTAGGAACGGGAAAGTGGTCTGTAGTTAGCGGCGGGGGAGATTTTGATGACGAAGAGCTAAGCACCGCCTATGTAACCGATATTATACCGGGAAGCAATGTTTTCAGGTGGACTATCACTCATGAAGGCTGTAAATCCACGAGTGATGTAACCATCGACAACGGAAGCATTGAATCGGTGTATGCAGGTGAAGACCAGACTCTTTGCGATAACGAGACACAACTGGATGCCACGGAACCTCCCTTCGGGTTCGGTGCATGGTCTGTTCAGCAGGGCTCGGCACAGTTTGAAGACAATCAGTCTCCCGATACCAGGGTGTACAATCTGGCCCCGGGAGAAAACATATTGAGATGGAGCGTTTCTGTGGGATCAACCGAATATTACGATACTTTAATAATAATAAACAATACCCCAACTGAATCCAATCCCGGAGCCGACCGGGCAATTTGCTCAGATTCATTCACGATGGCGGCAAACGAATCTCTCAGAGGTACGGGAAGATGGACACTGGAAGGAGGATCGGCTGAAATTGAAAACGAGCAACTCCACAATACTCCTGTTGAAAACCTTGAAAAAGGAAATAATATTTTCAGGTGGACCATCACTAATGAGAACTGCATATCTTCAGATGTAGTAGTAATCTCCAATGACATACCCACCGAAGCGGATGCAGGACCCGACCAGGAAACCTGTTCGGGTAGTGCACAGCTTTACCCCAACACACCTACCATAGGTGAGGCCGAATGGAGTGTGGTAAGCGGCTCGGGATTGTTCGAGAATGATTCGGTTCACAGTCTGGCCAACGGGGAGAACCGGCTGCGTTATACCATTCGCAACAACCAGTGCACCTTGTCGGATGAGACGGTAATAACAAACAACAAACCTACAGAGGCAGACGCCGGATTCAATGTAAGTGTATGCACAGACCACGTTGAATTGTCGGCCAACGAACCAAACACAAATATCGGAGAAACGGGGGAATGGACCGTTATAAACGGCTCGGGCACATTCGACGATCCCGCATCCCATAATACCATTGTAACAGACCTGGCTCCGGGTAAAAACGTTTTCAGGTGGACCGTATATAACGAAGGCTGTACAAGTTATGATGAAATAGAGGTGAGCTACGACTATATAGGGGCTGACGCGGGACGTGATATTGTAACATGCGAATCGGAAGTGGTGCTCAATGCAAACAATCCGGGTAACGGCAAAGGGCAGTGGAGCGTGGTCGGAGGGTCCGGATCGGCAAGGTTTGAAGACCCCAACAGCGCGAACACAAGGGTAAGCGGACTGGAAAAAGGCAACAACATCCTGCGCTGGACAATTAGTAATAACAGTTGCGTATCATATGATGAGATAAATATAGCAAACAACAGTCCCAGCGACGCTTATGCAGGCTCAGACAGAGAAATATGCGAAGATGAGATAAATCTTTCCGCACAAAATCCTCTTATAGGTACCGGTGAATGGTCGGTTATCAACGGATCGGGCAATTTTGAAAATGAAAACTCACCAAATTCCCACGTGCAGAATATCGACCCGGGAGCTAATACTTACAGGTGGACTGTAACAAATGAAGGCTGTACCAGCACGGATGAAGTTGTAATAAGCAACAACGACCCCGTTGACACATATGCCGGAGAAGACATGGTCCTTTGCCAGGATTCGGCCAGGTTAACCGCAAACCTGCCCCAGATGGGCGAAGGTGTATGGAGTATAGTAAAGGGTGCCGGCAGAATAGAGGACGTCTATTCAAATGAGACAAATATTAAAGATTTGGCACCGGATGAAAATATTTTGAGATGGACGGTAACCAAGGGGCAGTGTTCTGATCACAGTGAAGTCAAACTTGTTAACAACAAGCCGACACGGGCCTCGGCAGGCGCCGACAGGGTTATATGCGAAGACGATATAGTGCTGGACGGTAATGTGCCCCTGCAGGGAAGCGGGAAATGGAACGTGATAAGCGGCTCGGGTGACTTTACAGATGAAGAGCTTCATAACACAGAAGTGGAGAATCTCTCAAGAGGTGAAAATATTTTGAGGTGGACTATAACTAAAGAGAACTGCACCTCCAGCGACGATGTTATTGTGCGCAACGATATGCCAACCGTTCCCGATGCCGGCAGTGACATAAGTGTATGCGACAATACAGCAAGGCTGAATGCCAACAATCCGGTTTACGGCACTGGTGAATGGAGCGTGCTGAGCGGAGTGGGTTCTTTTGAAGATGAAACTATGTACAATACAACTGTAAGTGATATCGGACAGGGTACCAATGTTCTCAGATGGGAAATTACACACAATAACTGTTCCCTCTCAGATGATGTGGAGGTGACAAATAATACCACTGATGTATATGCCGGTCCTGACCAGGTAGTTTACGAGGAGAGGGCCCAGCTTTCCGGCAATACACCCCGGCGCGGGGAGGGAATATGGTCTTTGCAGGCAGGGGAGGGTGAGATAGATGATACCGGTTCGCCGGATACATGGGTTACGGGGCTTTCTGAAGGGGCTAACACTTTCAGGTGGTCAGTTGACATAGAGGGGTGCATTTCTTCTGATGAAGTACAGATAAGCTATTACAGGGAGCCAAGCGCATCTTTCACTGTAAGCCGTGATGAAGGTTGCCCGCCTTTTGATGTGCGCTTCACCAAAACTTCGGCCGACAGCAACCCTTTTACGTGGGAATTCGGAGACGGGGAAGTTTCAGAAGAGGAAAACCCGGTTTACACCTATGAAGAACCCGGAAGCTATACCGCGCGACTTAAGGTTACCGGTCCCGACGGAAGGGAGGTCACAAACGCACGTACGATAACGGTTCATGAACCGCCTGAGGCAATATTTGACCTTACCCCAACCGAAATTTTCATCCCCGATGATGAACTGGTCTGCTACAACTATTCAACCAATGCAACAGATTATCTCTGGGATTTTGGAGACGGGCACACATCGGAGGAATTCAGTCCATCGCACCGATATGACAGGGAAGGGAAATTTCAGGTGAGCCTCAAGGTCTGGTCGGACGAAAATTGTGTTGATTCACTTACATATACCGACTCCATATCGGTTACACAAAAAACCAGAATGAGGTTCCCTTCGGCATTCAGGCCAAATCCTCACGGACCGGGTGACGGAAGGTATGACCCCTCTGACCTGAACAACGAGGTGTTTTACCCCATAGTGCTTAACGGGGAAATAGAAGACTTCAAAATGGAGGTATACAACCGCTGGGGAGTGCTCATATTCAAGACAAATGACCTTGAGATAGGATGGGACGGCTACCACAAAGGTGACCTGGCCCCGGAAGAAGTCTATATTTACAGGGTTAGCGGAGTTTTTAACAATGGTGAAAAATTCAATTACACAGGAGATTTTCTCCTGTTGCACAAATAAAAAAATACCTGGCCCGGCCAGAGTATACAAGAAATAAAAAAAGTGCAGGACTATGAAAACAGAAAAAGTGAATTAAGTTAAATATCAAATACAACTATAAGATATATAAACTGCTAACTATTTATACAAATGAGAGTGATGAGAACAATAAGTTTACTGCTTATATTAATTTTTTTTACTGATACCGGAGCAAAAGCACATGACCCCCAATTTTCACAGTTCTACTCAGCTCCTCTTTATCTGGGCCCCTCAATGGCTGGTTCAGCAAACAATGGAAGGCTCATAATGAACTACAGGGATCAATGGCCAAACCTTTCGGGACGCTTCCTTACATATGCAGTCTCCTACGACCAGTTTATAGAGAGTATAAACAGCGGTGCGGGGGTGATGATAATTCACGACGATGCCGGCGGGGGAAAGCTTTCCACCACCAGGGCAGGACTGAATTACTCATACAGGATAAAGGCCTCCAGAAACCTTTTCATTCAACCTGGGTTGCAAATGTATTACTATCAGCGTAAAATTGATTTCGATAATCTCATATTTTCGGATCAGTACTTTGGGGAAATTATACTTCCGGGAAGCAGGGAAACTCCACCGGATATGCAAAAGGGCCACGTTGACTTCTCCTCTTCGCTGCTGGTTTTCTCAGACCGTTTCTGGGCAGGAGTAACCCTTGATCATCTCATGAGGATGAACAGCACTGTTTCAGAAGATCTAAACTATCTTCCCCTGAAATTCTCATTGTTCGGGGGGGTTAAATTTGAGCTTTACGAAAACATCCTGAGCAGAGAGGAGCAAAATATTACACTGGCATACAACTACAAAAAACAAACCGATGTTTCTCAGCTCGATCTGGGCGCATACTATTTCAGGGAGCCTTTCAGGGTTGGGGCTTGGTACAGGGGTATACCTGTTATATCTGAGTCAACACACAATGATGCATTTATAGTTTTTGCAGGCCTTAATTATAACCAGTTCTCCTTCAGCTACAGTTATGATGTTACGGTCTCAAACCTTATAACCGCCACGGGAGGCGCTCATGAAATTGTTTTAATGTACACATTCAATACATCAAATATAGGAGGCTTAAGAAACAGAGTAGGTGCGGTTCCCTGCCCCAAGTTTTAGCTTATTTTTACAGTAAACAGTATTTATCTAAAATACATTGTTTTGCAAAAAAATGTTATTTTTGCAAGTATTTATTAAATTAATCTTCAGTAATTTCATAAATATTTGCAAATGATATATATTTGCAGGTCAAAACAAAATTATAACTCTATATATTTGATAACTAAAGTTTTTTAAAAATGACTAAAGCAGACATTGTAAACGAAATTTCCAAAAACACCGGAATAGAAAAAGTTACTGTCCAAAAGACCATTGAGGCTTTTATGGAAACAGTAAAGGACTCTCTTGCAAATAATGACAATGTTTACCTGCGTGGATTCGGAAGCTTTATAGTGAAGAAAAGGGCAAAGAAAACAGCCAGGAATATTTCGAAAAATACTACAATTATAATACCCGAGCATTATATTCCTGCCTTTAAGCCCTCTAAGGCTTTTGTTAACAAGGTAAAGACTTATGTAAAATAAAATTTAAAATTTATAAGAACAGAAACATACTATGCCAAGCGGAAAAAAAAGAAAAAGACATAAAATGGCTACCCACAAGCGTAAAAAGCGCTTGCGGAAGAATCGCCACAAAAAAAGGAAATAGGTTAGCTTCATTTTGAAAGTTATCCTCTTTCCATTCAAGTTATTAAATAAACCTAAAGAATCTTTTTCTTTAGGTTTATTATGTTTTAAATCGTTTCGGACCTGAAAGATTGTCCTTATTACTAATATTAAAGGGAACTGTGAGTAAAGAATTAATTATTGATGCTTCTTCCTCCGAAATTGTAATTGCCTTATTAGAGAACAAACAGCTAACAGAATTAAACACAGAAAAAAGTAACGTTCAGTTTACGGTAGGCAGTATTTATCTGGGTAAGGTAAAAAAGATAATGCCCGGACTGAATGCCGCATTTGTTGATATAGGTTATGAAAAGGATGCTTTTCTTCATTATCTGGACCTTGGTCCGCAGTTCAGAACACTAAATAAAACAATTCAGCAAATGCAGGGCAAAAAGGGGAAACCACCTTATTTGCCAAAAGTAAAACCTGAAACGGACATTGACAAAGAGGGAAAAATTTCCGATGTACTCACAACCGGGCAAACGGTTCTGGTTCAGATTGCAAAGGAACCCATATCAACCAAGGGACCGAGGTTAAGCTGTGAAATCTCTATCGCGGGGAGGAATCTTGTATTGATTCCGTTTTCCGATAAAGTATCAGTTTCACAGAAAATAAGTTCCAATGAAGAGCGCTTGCGGCTTAAACGCCTGCTTCAAAGCATAAAACCGAAAAACTACGGTGTAATTGTTCGCACCATTGCAGAGGGGAAGAAGGTTGCGCTTCTGGACAATGAACTGAAGAACCTGCTTAAAAAATGGGAAGCGGTCTATGAAAGGGTTCGCGGCTCAAACAAACCGAAACTGGTTTTTGAGGAGCTTGACCGCACATCTGCCATCCTTCGTGACATGCTAAATGTTTCGTTCAACAATATTTATGTGAACGATGAGGTGCTCTTTCGTGACATGAAAGAGTATATCAATTCGATTGCACCGGAAAAAGAAAAAATAGTTAAGCTTTATTCGGGGAAAACGCCGATATTCGATCACTTTGGCGTAGAAAAGCAAATAAAGTCACTATTCGGCAAAACTGTATCCTGTAAGAAAGGTGCTTATCTCATAATTGAGCATACCGAAGCTCTTCATGTAATTGATGTAAACAGCGGAAACCGCTTTAAAAACACTAACAATCAGGAAGAAACCGCTCTGGAGGTAAATCTTATTGCTGCCCAGGAAGTTGCAAGGCAGCTTCGCCTGCGGGATATGGGCGGGATTATTGTTGTGGACTTTATTGACCTGCACACTGAACAGAACAAACAGCTGCTTTTCGAAAAAATGAAAGAGGCAATGAGCAGCGACCGTGCAAAGCACAACCTGCTCCCTTTGAGCAAGTTTGGTCTGATGCAGATTACAAGGCAAAGGGTGAGACCGGAGATGAACATCAAAACAATTGAAAAATGCCCCTCTTGTCACGGAACAGGCGAGGTCAGTTCAACCATACTTATCATTGACGAAATTGAAAACAAACTGAGAGCTATCATTGAATCCCAAAAGATCAGAAAGGTTATACTGAAAACGCATCCATACATTGCCGCATATCTTAAAAAAGGATTCTGGCCGATAAGCAGAAGATGGTCCCTGAGCATGCGCTCCCTGATAAAGGTGCAGCCGATGGTATCTTATGCTTTGACGCAGTATCATTTTTTTGATTCCGCCGGTGATGAGCTTGATCCGGAAAATTCAAAATAACCAGGAAAATGAACTGATTGGGCAGGATTAACACTGAGAAAAATTTTTAGCGGTTTCACAGTCTACAATGGAAATGATTATTTTTCGTTTTTTAAAAAAGACTTATAATTCGTTTTTCTGTTATAACCCAGCTGAGGTCTTAAAAGCTTCAAAGCCTAAATACAATTGAACCCCATGAGCTAAAGCTCACAAAAAAACATGTATAAAGCATGGGGGTTGACCTGCGGTCGATTTCACATGTAAACAAATCATCTTTTAGGGGGCTTTAATGGATGTGAAATTCATACGACCAAAAGAAAAAAAAAGTATTTAATTGACATTCTATAATAAATTATTGAATATTAGCTTAATAACCCTAATTTGTGCGAATAAAAATGAAGCTTATTATCCCAATTCTGCTTTTTGCCTGGTTCTGCTCTACCCCCGATTCAAGTTCCCAGATACTGGAACCCGTTACATGGAATTTTGAAATTGAAGAGATTGGGGAAAATCAGGCCAAAGTGGTCTTTACAGCGAGTATTGACGAAACATGGTATTTATATTCAACCGATGTGCCTGAAGGTGGCCCCATTCCCACCACATTTCACTTTGAAGACTCCGAAAATTTCGAATTAATCGGTGATATAACCCCTGAGAGCTCCCCTGAAAGAAAATATGACCCCACTTTTGACATGGAGCTCGACCTGCACAGTAATGAGGCGGTTTTTACCCAAAAAATCAGGCTGCTTTCCGGGGAGGCCTTTAATATTGAAGGTTATGTTGAATTCATGAGCTGCGATGACACCCGTTGCACTCCTCCGCAACAGCAGGATTTCAGCCTACTTTCAGAAGGAATAAAAGAGACGGCTGAAGAGCCTGAAGCGGAAGAAGAAATTGCAGCAACCGAAGAAAAAGAGTCCGTTGAGGAAACGGTGCAAGCTCCGGAGCCGGAAGAGGAGGAAGCACCCGAAGAGACCGAAGATATCCCGGGGGTTGAAGAACCTTCTCAGGTTCAGGCCGAAGAAAGAAGGGATTCGATATGGACAATCTTTTTTGTAGCCTTCCTGGGAGGGTTGGCAGGACTGCTTACACCTTGCGTTTTCCCGTTAATTCCGCTTACCGTATCATACTTTATGCAAAATCAGTCAGGCAAACTTAATTCAATACTGAATGCCACTGTATTCGGCCTTTCTATCATAGTAATCTTTACCGGGATCGGGGGACTTGTCTCGCTGACCGGCGGAGCAGGTTTCACGGCAGCTATCACATCACACTGGCTGCCGAATACTATATTTTTCATTTTGTTTTTATTGTTTGCCGCTTCATTTTTTGGCATGTTTGAAATAAGCCTGCCTGCCAGCCTTGCCTCGAAAACTGATAAAAAAGCCGACAAAGGCGGGTATGTCGGATCCTTTTTCATGGCCTTAACGCTGGTTATAGTCTCCCTCTCCTGCGTGGGACCCATAGTGGGCGCTATACTGGTTAGAGCGGCAGCTGGCGGGGGACTTGAGCCTGTTGCGGGTATGTTGGGGTTTTCCCTGGCATTTTCAATGCCATTTACTCTGCTGGCTATTTTTCCCTCCTACCTTAACAAGTTACCCAAATCCGGGGGGTGGCTAAATTCGGTTAAAGTAGTTCTCGGGTTCATTGTTCTTGCATTTAGTTTAACATTTCTTTCGGTTATTGACCAAAGCTATCACCTGGGACTGCTGGGCAGGGAAATATTCATAGCTTTCTGGATTGTTCTGTTTTTTCTTCTGGGCTTATACCTGTTGGGTAAAATCAGGTTTGCACACGATAGTGAAGTTTCACATGTCAGCGTTCCCAGGCTTTTTTTGGCTATTGCAGTCTTCACTTTTGTAGTTTATCTAATACCCGGTATGTTCGGTGCACCCCTTAAATCAGTCTCCTCGCTCCTTCCTCCGGAACACACTCATTCTTTTAACCTTCGCACAATGGCAGGCACTACGGTAACAACCGATGAAAGCGGCACTGCCCTTGCCGAAAACTGCGAAGAACCAAGATATGATGACTTCCTTCACAAGCCTCATGGACTGGAAGGTTATTTTGACCTGGAACAGGCGCTTGATTGTGCGGAGAGAATGGACCGGCCGGTTTTTGTTTATTTTACCGGTCATGCATGCTCCAACTGCAAGGAAATGGAGTCGAAAGTGTGGTCAGACCCCGAAGTGCTGCAAAAGCTGCAGGAAGAATATATATTAGTATCACTTTATGTAGATGAAAGAAACAGAGTTCCCGAGAGTGAATGGTACACTTCCGAGGTTGACAACAGGGAGAAAAGAACAATAGGCCAACAAAACCTTGATTATCAAATATCCAGATTCAACACAAACACTCAGCCTTTCAATATAGTGCTGGATCATAACCAGGAGCCGCTGACCGAACCCTACGGTTACAATCTTGATGTTCAGGCTTTCCTGGATTATCTTGACAAGGGAATTGAGGCATACAGTCAAAAAGGAGACCGGTAACAAGATCCTCCTTCACCGGAAGGAGGATGGGCGTTTTTGCTTTAACAGATATTGCTTTAAAGCAACCGAGAGGATAATCAGGATCGAGAAAAAAAAGGCTGTTCTGCCCAGATAGTCACCGTTTAATACATAAAAAGTAAGCTCCCCGCGGGGTGTTACATATCCCTCTACCACAGTACGCTCCATCCACCTGCCATGGGCTGTTATCTCACCACGTGAATTTATTATGGCAGAAACGCCTGTATTGGCGCTTCTTGCTATTGGTCTGCGAGTCTCTATTGCCCTCAGCTGTGACTGGCGCAAATGCTGAAGATAGGCATTTGTGCCTTTAAACCAGCCGTCATTTGTTATAACGGCAATAAACCCGGCTCCTTCCATAACAGTGCCACCGGCAAGACGCCCGTAAAGGGATTCGAAACAGATAAGCTGGCCGGCACTTACCTCCTTTTCATGATGCTGAAAAGCGGCCGGCTCTTCACCCCTTGCATAAATACCCGTAACACCGCCCAGATCAACTGACAAAAAGCCGGGCAACGTTATATAGCGGTGAAAAGGGATGTTTTCAACCCCGGGAACGAGTTGTTTTTTGTTATAAACTCCCATTCCGTGCTCAAAGTCGAGATGAAGTGATGAATTGTAAACTCTGAAACATATTCCGCGATCGGGGTCAAAGCGAACAGTATGGTCTTCCTTTTGACATGAAACCTCTTCAAAAAGTGTAGCTCCCAGTATGAAAGATGTTTGGGGGTTTTCCCCCAGATAATTTTTTAAAGGGTTAAGATGAATGTTCTCCTCTTGCAGCCAAACACTATCAACGGCTGTTTCAGGAGCAATGACATAATCCGGCGGAGGACCTGGCATATCTTCAGCCAGCCCGGTCAGGTCCTTCACCCTCCCGCGGAGACTAAGCTCGTCAAATTTTTCGGTATAGGGATCAAGGTTTGGCTGCAGCAGAAAAACATTTATGTTATCATCACTATTTCCATTATAACGCGAAAAAATATTATATGAAACTATAACCGGAATTACAATAACTGATAACAGCAAACAAGCCTGCACTATACACCCCCTTAAGTAACCGCCTGCAGTAGATCGGCGCCAAAGGGAAAAAAGCATCACATTCACCAGCAATACCCAGAGGGATCCTCCGGCAACTCCGGTATGCTCATACCATTGGACGAGTTTTATGTTGCCGGCAAAACCGTTTCCAAGATGAAGCCACGGCCATGAGAGATCTCCCCAAAGCAATATATACTCATATGCAAGCCAAAAAATAACAAAAGAAGCATATCCGGAACGTTCACCGGCTGTTTGTCTTGTAAAGACGAAAAGAGTGAAAACCAAAGACATCAATGTAACATTGAGCAAAATAACAGTAAGCCCGCCAATAAGATCAATGACCGGCAACCACCAAACAGCCGTTGCATTCCAGGCGGCAAAGAAGATGAACCCGTAGGGGAACAATGAAAAAGCACCTTCCTTTAAGCCACGGGAGTATTTTTCAACTATTATAAAAAGGGGAATGAAAACAACGAAAAGTAAAACCCCCGGCACCCCGTTCCAGGGCAAACCCGCCATTATCCCCCCTGCCAGCGATAAAGTATACAAATATTTACGGCACATTTTCCCCTCCGCAATACAAGATGTTTTAAACTTCATTCTCTTTGTTTTAATTTGGCTTCCTGTGTATTAAAAAATGAAAAATGTTAAATTTACATAAAAATATACAGGTCATGAACGAATATAAAATTTACACAGGCGGACGGTTTACCGAAACAGACACCCCGCTGGAGGTTACCAGTCCATACAGCGGAAAAACCTTTGCAAAAACTTTCCTTGCCGGCACTAAAGAGTTGGATGAGGCAATAGAAAAAGCCACAGGAGTGAAGAACGAAATGGCCCGGTTGCCCTCTTTCGAAAAATACCGCATTCTAACAACAATAGCAGGAGAAATAAAATCTAACAGAAGTCATCTGGCGTCGGTTTTATCAATGGAATCGGCCAAACCTATAAAACATGCACTGGTGGAGATCGACCGGGCAGCACAGACATTTACCGTAGCTGCCGAGGAATCAAAGCGGATGCAGGGTGAGTATTGGCCGGTTGACTGGACACCGGGAGGCAAAGGTAAAGAAGGGATTGTAAAATATTTCCCCGTGGGTATTGTTGCCGGAATATCCCCGTTTAATTTTCCACTTAACCTTGCCGTACACAAAATAGCTCCGGCTATTGCATCGGGCAATACCATAGTGCTGAAACCGGCACGTTCGACACCCCTTTCGGTTCTCGAGCTTGCAAGGATAATTCATCTCACCTCCCTTCCAAAAGGGGCTGTTTCCATATTGCCAATGGACAGGGAGTCGGGCAATCAGCTTATCACTGACCAGCGTTTTAAAAAATTGAGCTTTACAGGTTCACCAAGTGTGGGGTGGAAGATGAAGGAAAATTCGGGTAAAAAAAAGGTGACCCTTGAGCTTGGAGGCAATGCCGGTGTAATTGTAACCCCTTCGGCAGACTTGGAAATGGCCGTAAAAAAGTGCATTGCAGGTGGATTTGCTTACTCCGGACAGGTTTGTATACATATACAGCGTATTTTCATTCATAAATCCAGCTTTGACAGTTTTACTAAAAAATTTGTTGAAGGGATTAAGAAGTTAAAAGGTGGTGATCCCTCCGACCCGGAAACAGATATTTCAGTTTTGATAGACGAGGAAAATGCCATAAGGGTCGAATCATGGATAAAGGAGGCCACCGAAGAGGGAGCCGCCGTTTTATGCGGCGGCAAACGAAACGGACTCTATATTGAGCCGACAGTTCTGACAAACACAAAACCCGGGATGAAGGTTTGTGCACAGGAAATATTCGGGCCGGTTGTTGTTTTGGAACCTTATGAAAATTTCCAGGAGGCTGTCAATATGGTCAACGACTCAGAATTCGGGTTGCAGGCCGGAGTGTTCACAAACAATCTGGATGAGATGAATTATGCATTCAATAATATCGAGGTGGGGGGTGTTATGATCAACGACCCATCCACATTCAGAATGGATCATACACCTTACGGGGGAGTTAAAGATTCAGGATTTGGCCGTGAAGGTATACGTAATGCAATGACAGAGATGATGGAACCCAGGCTGATGATAAAAAATAGCGGAATATAAATGATGCAATACAATATTTTGGATATATTAAACGTCTATTTCTGCCGGTGGTTGTTTTTACAAATAATGAAAATCAATTATTAAATCCGGTGGAGGTCAAATGCCTTTAATAGTACTCTTAAAAGGGATCCTTATTGGAATCATAGCATCTGTTCCTCTTGGACCAATCGGGGTGTTGTGTGTTCAGCGTACGTTGAGCAAAGGAAGGATATCCGGTTTTTTTTCAGGCTTGGGTGCAGCTACGGCAGATACCGTTTTAGCTCTTGTTGCCGTTCTCGGACTTACATTCATAATAAATTTTGTGGAGGAACAACAGTTTTTAATCCGTACAGCAGGTATCGTATTTTTGATTTTTCTGGGATTCAGGATTTTTTATGCCAACCCGGTGGTTCAAATGAGAAAAAACCGTTTCAAAAAAAACAACCTGATTGAAGATTTTCTCTCGGTGTTCGTTATTACAATTACCAATCCTATTGCTATTTTTCTCTTTATTGCCGCTTTTGCCGGTTTGGGACTCCTTCCCGAGGGAAGCACCCCTTTTGCTTCGGCGCTTCTTTTATCTGGAATTCTGCTGGGAGCTTCACTTTATTGGTTTTTTCTCTCCAGCATAGTCAACTTGTTTAAAGAAAAATTCAGATTAAAAGGATTGTGGTGGCTGAATAAAATTGCAGGAGCAATTATAGTGTTTTCGGGCGTTGTTGCATTTGTTGCCCTGTTGCTGACTTCCGGGTTTAACCCCGGATAACTCCGTTTTTCCCAACTCAAAAAGTGAAAATCCTGAAACAGAATTGTAAAACACTGTTAAACAGACAACTAAATACACTTTTGTACAGATGCAACTTATAGACTCGGAAGATGTTTTCAAAATGGCAAAACTTAAAAACCTTGGAGGGGAAAGCCTCTCGAGGTTTTTAATGCTCGTTTTGAAATTCAACAAAATTAACAAGCTTTACTCCAAAACTTGTCATATTGACGGTGTAAGTTTTATCGATGCAATAATAAATGAGCTTGGACTTAAATTTGAAGTAAATGAAAAGGAGCTTGAAAAGCTTCCCAAAACCGGTCCTTTCATCACTGTTTCAAATCACCCCTATGGAGGTATAGACCAGCTGCTGCTGATAAAGATAATTTCGGAGATCCGTCCGGATTTCAAGGTCCTGGGTAATTTCCTCCTTCAAAGGATAGAGCCGGTAAAAAAACATGTTCTGCCTTCAAATCCGATTGAACCGGAAAAAGAAGGTAAACTTGACATGTCGGGTATAAAGGAAGCATATAAACATTTAAATGAAGGAAAGCCGCTCGGGGTTTTCCCCGCCGGTATGGTTTCAAGTTACAATGAAGAGTGGACGGAAGTTACCGACCGCCAATGGCAATACCCCCTGCTAAAAATGCTTAAAAAATCGGAAGTTCCCGTTGTTCCTGTTTACTTCCAGGGAACCAACAGCCGCATATTTCACATGCTGGGGCTTATACATCCGATGCTGCGAACGGTGAGGCTCCCATCAGAACTTTTCAACAAGAAAAAAAAGGTGATAAAAATCCGTATAGGATCTCCCATTCCAGTCAAAGAACAAAATGAGATAAACGATATTTCCCGTTACGGAAGGTTTTTAAGAGCAAAAACCTACACTCTGGGCACAGCGATGGAGGTGAAAAAATTCTTTAACTACTCTCTTAAACGGGCGCCGAAAGAAGAGTCTGTTATCCCGCCTGTAGCGGAAGAAAAAATAACCGGGGAGATAGAACACCTGAAAAAAAATTTCCTTTTGTTCAATAGCGGAAATTTTTCTGTTTTATGTGCCCCTTCAATGGCAATGCCAAATATTACAACCGAAATCGGCAGGTTGCGTGAGTTAACCTTCAGGGATGTAGGAGAAGGTACCAACAGAAAAATTGACATTGATGAATTTGACTTATATTATAACCATCTCTTTTTATGGGACAACAAAGCACGCAAAATTGCCGGGGCCTACAGGGTAGGAAAAGGGGATGAAATAATGAGCAAATACGGTGTAAAAGGATTTTATATCCATACTCTGTTTAAAATCAATAAAAAAATCCATCCGGTACTCAGAAAATCCCTGGAACTGGGACGGTCATTCATAATTAATGAATATCAGAAAAAACCAATGCCTTTGTTCCTGCTTTGGAAAGGCATTCTTTACTTTCTGATTAAAAATCCGGATTACAGGTACCTGATCGGACCGGTCAGTATAAGCAGCAGATTTTCAAACTTTTCAAAAAGAGTAATCATAGATTTTGTTAAAGCCAATTTCTACAATGAGGATCTGGCAAAATATATAAAGGCAAGAAACAATTTCAGGGTAAAAGCCGGCAATATAGATGCAGGTGCGGTTCTCGGCGAATCGGGTGATATCTCCAAACTCGACAAGCTCATCAGGGATATCGAACCAAGCAATTACCAAATACCTGTTTTACTGAAAAAATACCTTAAAACAAGCGGTAAAATAATTGGTTTCAACATTGACCCGAAGTTTAACAATGCTCTTGACGGCCTCCTGATATTGGATCTTTTCGATGTTCCAATGGAGACAATAACCTCCCTTTCCAAAGAGATTGAGGATCAGTCGTTGCTGGATCGCTTCGCAAATCCGGAAATATAATTGTCAGCTTTTCAAATATTATATATTTTTTTATTAATTTGGCATATTAAACAAAAGCCGGGTCAGTCCAGGCTGTACGGCTATAAAAAATCCAGGATTGTAGTATTAAATTCCGGTTATATTTAAAAAACAAGAGATATAAACAAAAAAATTTTACCTATGCGCTATTCGAACATTTTTTATTTACCGATCTTAACTATTTTTCTTTTTCTTTCCCCTTCATGCGAAGTGTCGGAAGAACAGAAAGCCGCTGAGATCCACGATCAGGTACTGACCGTTGACACTCATTGCGACACTCCTTTGCTGGCTTTGCGGGGAGACTATGATTTTGGAAAACGGAATCCAAGCGATGAGGGGCCTCAGGTAGATTTTCCGAGAATGGAGGAAGGTGGACTGGATGCTGCTTTTTTTATTGTATACCTTGCCCAGGGAGAACTTACACAGGAAGGATATGATTCAGCTCATGAGAGAGCACTCGATTTGTTTGATGTCATTCACGAAGCTGTGGAAGACTATCCTGAAATGGCCGAATTAGCATTGACTGCAGATGATGCATACGATATTGAGGAAAAAGGCAAGCGGGCAATTTATATAGGAGTTGAGAACGGGTATCCTATCGGAAAGGATATTTCCCGTCTTCATAAGTACTATGATCTCGGTGCACGCTATTTGACACTCTCCCACAGCAGTCATAACCAAATATGTGCTTCCTCCACCGACAGTTCCGAACCTCCTCACGAGGGTCTTTCTGAATTCGGAAAGGAAATAGTTGAGGAATTGAACAAGCTGGGAATGATTGTGGACATAAGCCACATAGCTGACCAGTCGGTAAGGGACGTGCTGGAAGTTACCGAAGCTCCCGTTCTGGCAACTCACTCGAATGCCAGGGCGGTACATGACCACAACCGCAACCTCAGTGACGAATTGTTAAAAAAGGTTGCCGAAAACGACGGTGTGGTTCATGTAACTTTTGTAAGCTCATTTGTTGCTGAGAGTCCTCCTACCCCTGAGCGCGACTCGGCACGAGCTGCCGTTCGCGAAAAGTGGGATGATTTCGAAGGTCTCACTGACGAGGAAATGGAACAGGCAAGGGAAGAATGGAATGAGGTAAATGAAAAATACCCGCGTGTACTTGCTACTGTTTCCGACCTGGTAGATCATATTGACCATATTGTGGAAGTTGCAGGAATTGAGCACGTTGCTATTGGAAGCGATTTTGACGGCGGCGGACGTCTTGAAGATCTGAACGATGTGACCGAATTGGGAAATATTACCCTGGAGCTGGTAAGGCGCGGATACACCAAGGAAGAAATTGAAAAAATATGGTCAGGTAACTTTATGCGTGTATTCAATGAAGTGGAAGAAGTTGCCCAAAGAATGCAAGCCGCAGATTAATATGCAGGAAAGCCCCTATTTTTTATTACATATAATAATACCCCGGTTCAGCAGGCCGGGGTATTTTGTTTTCTTATCCCACCCCCTTCAGAACAGGTTTGAGCAGACTGCATATTTCCCCGTATAAAAAATTGATTTTTGAAAAGGCCTCTTTTCTCCTTTTTTTCAACAAAAACAGCCGGAGAGATTTAAAAAAGTGACTGAGCTTTCTTTTATAGTAACAGGCGGCCAGTCCCGACACAAACAGTACACCGATAAAGGGGAAAACAACCTTAGCAGGATAAAAAGAAAGAAGCAGTGCCCCAATCAGGCAGTAATTAAGGGGTATCAGAAAAAACCCGGAAACAAACTTCCAGGAGCTGATAAACTGAGGATCTTCCAATCTTTTTAAAATCAAATGTATTAACAGATATGGTATTATATGGGAGACAAAACCCACTACAAAAACAGGAAGAAGTACCGTTAGCAAAAAAAACCGAACAGCAATATTCAATGTCCGGATTGAATGGTTGAAAACGGAGGCATTCAATCCGTAACGGTCAAGGTACTCTTTTAGTTCGCCAGCAGCATTCCTTAAACTTTCAATCCATCTTTTATCATTTTTCTCACCCTGGTTAACAGCTCTTATTACAGCCCTTTTTATCTGAAAATTATCCCGCGCTGAAAAATTTTTGTTTTTTTTCTTTGCAGCACATGCAACTGCTATATCTGAAACCAGAATATAACTATCATAAAACTCACTGTTTTTAACATCAATGATCAAATCAGACAACCCGGCGGCAAGATCCTTTCTTGCGGAATTGATAGCTTTTTGCGGATGTTCATTGAAAAGCGGCATATAACTGTTAAGGGATATGGGCTCACCGATATTGACAACAATATCCTCCCTGAACCTGTAATGGTTGCTGAAATCGAGCCCGACAGGCACAATTCTGACATCCAGTCCACCGGGAGTTTCAGTAACGGCATTGAATCCAATCCTGAACAAACCTTTTTTCAAAGGACGCAATCTTTTAAGCCCACTGTGGGTACCTTCGGGCATAATGCCTATCGCACCGCCACGAAGCAGAACCTTAACCGTACTGGCAAAAATCTGCCTGTTCCCTTCCAGTGTGTCAATGCCGTCACTTATTCGGTAAACCGGCATAACCTTGAAAAAATTAAGAATTTTCGCCTTAACTGGATTACTGAAAATATCAGACCTGGCAAGAAAGACAGGTTGCCTGTTTGTCAAAACTATTATGGCAAGGGGATCCATCAAAGCATTCTGATGATTTGACACAAAAATAAGCGGGCCTTTTTCAGGTACATTATATTTTCCGGAAACGGAGACTCTTTTATAAAATATATAGAAAGCTGCCCTCACTATAATTTTCATCAATTCGTACTTGTAAGTCCATTTACCAGTATCTCCAGCCACACTCACGGAGCTTAATATGCGAAGAGGTGAAAAAAACATCACACATGCATTCTTTTTATATTAATTTTGCGTTGAATGTAAACTTAATTTATTCCCGGAACTAAACCCAAAAAAATGGAAAATTCATATACACATATAAATGTAAAAGATCTGACAGAAAATGTGTTTAAACTGGTTGATGATGACTGGATGCTTATTACAGCTGGAAAGGATAATGACTTCAACACAATGACAGCCAGCTGGGGTGGTTTCGGGATATTATGGCACAAACCGGTTTCATTTATATTTATAAGGCCGCAGAGATACACATATGAATTTGCCGAAAAATACAATTTTTACACTTTATCATTCTTTGAGGAAAAGTACAGGGGCGCACTTCAGCTTTGCGGTTCAAGTTCAGGGCGTGATGTTAATAAGGCAGAGCAAACCGGACTAACCCCTTCCCAAACTGAACATAAGAATATATTTTTCCGGGAAGCCCGGCTGATTATGGAGTGCAGAAAATTATTCCGTTCCGACTTCTCCCCAGAGCATTTCGTTGACAGCAAACTTATTAAAGAGGCCTATCCCAAAAGTGATTTCCATCGTATGTACATAGGTGAGGTCATTTCATGTATGATTAAAAACAACTTATCCTCTAAATAATTTAATTATGAGCCAAAAAAAAAAGGTTGCACTGGTTTTGTCTAGCGGAGGAGCAAGAGGGATGGCTCATATCGGTGTTATTGAAGAGCTTGAAAAGAACGGATTCGAGATAAGCTCCATTGCCGGCTCCTCTATTGGAGCAGTTATAGGAGGCATCTATGCTCTCGGGAAACTGACTGAATACAAAAATTGGGTCTGTGAGCTTGACAGAATGGATGTATTCAAGCTTCTTGACTTTACTCTCACATCTCAGGGTTTTATAAAAGGTGAAAAAGTTTTCGAAGAAATACAAAAGTTCATAGATGATCAGCCTATAGAAAATCTGAAAATACCCTTTGTCGCCATTGCAACCGATATGCTGAACCACAGGGAGGTTGCTTTATCAAAAGGCTCCATGTTTGCAGCATTGAGAGCTTCCATTGCAATTCCTACCATCCTGACCCCCTATAAACTCAACGGGGTATCCCTGGTTGACGGGGGTGTTCTGAATCCCGTGCCGCTGAACCACATTGAGCGCAGGAAAGACGATATATTGGTAGTGGTTGATTTAAATGCTCATCCGAAAAAAAAGGGAAAAGAAAAGGAGCTCAATCTCCCGGAAAAGCATCATCAAAAATACCTTGAAAAAATTGAAACCTTTTTTAAAAATTGGAATAAAATATTTACTGAAAATAAAGATTCAAAAGAGAAGGTAAGCTATTTCAAAATTTTCAATAAAGTTACCGAGGCTATGCAGGCAAAAATATCAGAAATGATGCTTGAGCAATACAAACCGGATATGATTGTCCGAATTTCCAAAAATTCATGCGCCTCTTTTGACTATCACCGTGCGGAAGAATTGATTGAACTGGGCAGGCAAAACTTTAAAAAAAGCCTGGAATCCTACAAAGAGTCGCTGAAATAATTAATTTAAATATTTTAAAACTACTACTCTATGACAAAAAAATTAATATTATCTCTGCTTACCCTGCTTTTTTCACATGTCATTGTTTTTGCAGACAATAACGATGCTGACAATGATACAATACCTTCGCCCTGGGAAAGAGGAGCGGAGATAAATGTGGATCTGTCACAGATTTCCCTGTCAAACTGGGCCGCAGGGGGTGAAAACTCTATAGCACTCAATACACATTTTGATTCCTTTCTGACCTATTCTACTGAAACTCTTGAATGGGAAAACACATTGGAGGTTCTCTACGGACTGATAAACAGGGAACAGGAGGAGACCCGAAAAAGCAACGACAGACTGGAGTTCAACTCAAAACTAAGCAGGGAAGCTTCAGAAAGATGGGATTATTCGAGTCTTTTCTATTTCCGGACACAAATGGCTGAGGGTTATGATTATCCCAACGATACTGTAGCTATTTCAGATTTTCTTTCTCCGGGTTATATTGGCCTCTCGATCGGAATGAACTACAAACCCACTGAAGATTATTCGATCTATTTTTCTCCCGTAGCGGGCAGAACAACAATTGTAAGGAATGAAAGACTATCCCAGGAGGGGGCTTTCGGAGTTGAGCCCGGAGATATTTACAAGCACGACTTCGGTGGAATGATAAGGGTCAACTACAAAACTGACCTGATGGAAAATGTAAAAGCTAACACGCGGCTGGAGCTTTTTGCCGATTACAAAAAACCTGAAAAGATAAACATGGATCTTTCTTCACGCTTGAGACTTGATATAAATGATTATGTAAAAGCAAACCTTTTCATTCATATGGTCTATGATCATAATTCAAAGATCAAGAAAAATGATGAGGAGGAGGTTAGGCTTCAGCTGAAGCAAACATTCGGGCTAGGATTCTCTGTAAGTCTGTTATAACAGTCTCCCCAACCGTTAAAGCTCAATTGCTGTACCCCCCTTTTTCTAACTGGTGATAGCGCGTGCTCAAGGAAGAAAGCAATCTGACAAAAACTTTCATGGCCTTATCTGTTGCCTGGGAGATCTCTTTATTTTTGAGCCGCATTAAATAATATATGTATACACTTGTAAGGCATGTTTCAATCTCGTTTTCTGAACGCCACTGCTGCCTTGCATTCATTTCCCTTATAAGTGGCAGGGCTTCGCTGTAGAGGTTGATATATTCAACTTCATCAGGTTTATTAATCAGCTCAAGGTGAAGATCATTCAGCTCGGATACCAGGTTTTTAAGAAACTGGACATGGCCGGATTTTTCAACCTTTTCATTTTTCATTAAGGCCGCAAAATCACGGTACCATTCATATATTTCCTTTTTTACATTTTCAGGCTGGTCAAACCGGGAAATAATTTTTTTTTCTATTTCATCAAGATCAAAATTAAATGCCCTTATAGTGTCTTCCACCTGCCACATATATATAATATACTCGGTTATGTTCTCCTTTCTCTTTTCTCTTGCAATCAGCATAAAGGCATTAATTTTTCATTTTAACCCGAACCCTGTCAATCACTACAGATCAAAATTAAATAAAATGTCATTTATAAGGGTTAAGCCTGTCCATTATTCGGCGCTCTTTCTTGGTTGGTCTTCCGCTGCCCGGATCCCGCCGGCCAAAAATGACCGTACTTTTTCTTTTCAGCTTATCAATCTCATCAGATGGCGTAACATTCTCGGCATAATTGTCAGCCAGCCTGGCAGATAAACGTTTACCGGTAAGCTCCTTAACCACATAGGTGTAGACTACCGGCGGGGATTTTACCTCTACCCTGTCACCACGCCTTATCATTCTTGAAGGTTTCACCTGAACATTATCTATAATGACCCTGCCCTTTTTACAAGCTGCCGCAGCCTTAGTCCGGGTTTTAAAGATTCTCACCGCCCAGAGCCATTTATCAATCCTTGTCTCATTCAACTCTTCCATAAGGTGCTGATTTCAAATTCGGGAAAAAAGCTGTTACTTGTTGTTATAAAGAGTCATGGTACGTTCAACTCCGAGTGTTCCAAAACTTTTTATTGCCTCCACAGCCTTCTCTGTTCTTTCGGGAAGTACCTCCAGCTCTTCTTCAGTAAGCTCTCCAAGAACATAATTAACCTGACTCCCATGCTGAAACTCACCGCCTATTCCGAAACGTAACCTTGCATATTCATGAGTTCCCAGTATCTGACTGATACTGTAAAGTCCGTTATGCCCTCCGTCACCCCCCCTGGGTCTTATTCTTATGGTACCGAAAGGGAGCGCTATATCGTCAACTACAACAAGCAGGTTTTCAACCGGAATCTTCTCTTTCTTAAGCCAATAGTTGACCGCTCTTCCACTGCGGTTCATATAGGTGGTAGGTTTAAGCAGGACGAATATCCTGCTTTTATGACGGAGCTTACTTACAAAACCGTAACGTTTGTCATCAAAAGAAACACCAAAGGCCTCACCCACAGCATCCAAAACCCGGAAGCCTATGTTATGTCGGGTATTGGAATATTTTTCACCGAAATTACCAAGACCGGCTATAAGATACTTCAATTATAAAGGGAGTTTGATACGACTATTTTTCTTCTTCTCCACCGGACTCACTTTCACCGGTATCTTCAGAGCTCTCTTCTTTGGTTCCTTCGGATTCTTCACTCTCCTCTTCTTCAGCCTCATCTGCTTCCAGAATAGCCGCTGCAGCCTTGGATATCCTTGTAAGCTTAACAGATGCAACCACAGAGTTACTTGAGTGCATTATCTCAATACCCGGATAATCAAGCTCACCGGCCTTAATTGTTTCTCCCAGGGTCAAACCTGATACGTCTATATCCAGAACATCCGGGATATCCTTTGGCAATCCCCTAATCCTGAGCCAGCGTATCTCAGAGAGAAGCTTGCCGCCTTCCTTTACACCCGGTGAGACTCCGTTAAGCTTAGTGTGAACGTTCACAATCACCGGCTTATCTTCACGAATCTGGTAGAAATCTATATGTAAAACCCGGTCTGTTACAGGATGAAACTGAACATCCTGCAGCACGGCTTCATAATTTTTCCCTTCTATATCAAGATTCACCCTGTAAACGTTGGGGGTATATAATATATGCCTGAAATCATTCTCGTGTGCAAAAAAATGCACATTTTCACCTTCTCCGTATAGCACACAGGGAACATTACCTTGAGCCCTCAGCTTTCCGGAATTACCTTTTCCAAGGCTTTCCCTTAACTTTCCTTTTATTTCTATTGACTTCATGAAAAAATACAGTTAATCAGTTAAAATTCAGTGTTACTTAAAACCGCATGGTTTTCCATCACACCATTACCTTTAAATTTTGAGGTGCAAATATATAAATTTTATTCAAGAAAGGTGGAACTGATTGACTGATAATTGTACACCTTGCTAATAACAGTGGCAAAAAGACCGGCAACGGGCAAAATTTTAATCTTATCTGATTTTTTGGTAATTGGAATTGTATCTGAAACAATCACCTCCGAAAGCGATGAGTTATCAATGCGTTCAACAGCCTTTCCGGAGAGAACCGGATGAGTGGCTACTGCCCTTACCGATCTTGCCCCCTTGCTCTTCATCAGGTCAGAGGCCAAAACCATGGTGCCGGCCGTATCAATCATATCATCAATAATAACGACATTTTTATCCTTTACCTCCCCAATTATGGTAATTTCATCAACATAATTTGCTTTCTTCCTAAGCTTATAGCAAATTACCATATCGCAGTTCAAAAAGCGGGAATATGCATTGGCTCTTTTGGTGCCTCCCATATCAGGCGCAGCGATAACCAGATTGTCCAGATTCATATTTTTGATATGAGGCACAAAGATTGACGAAGCATAAAGATGATCAACCGGAACATCAAAAAATCCCTGTATCTGATCAGCATGAAGATCCATTGTCATAACCCTCGAAACGCCGGCTGCTGACAAAAGATCTGTTACCATCTTTGCCCCGATGGATACCCGTGGTTTATCTTTCCTGTCCTGCCTGGCATATCCGAAATATGGCATAACCGCAATAATTTTATAGGCTGAAGCCCTTTTTGCAGCATCTATCATAAGCAGCAGCTCAAAAAGGTTGTCGCAGGGAGGGTGGGTGGATTGAACTATAAAAACCCTGCATCCTCTCACGGATTCTTCAAATGAAGGCTGAAATTCACCGTCACTGAATTTGTTAAGTGTATACTTACCAAGATTTTGACCAAACTTTTTTGCAATCTGTTCGGCAAGGTACTTCGAATTTGTACCGGAAAATATCTTTAAGGGCGCTTTTTCAGACATTATCTAATTTATTTCAATTTATTAATTGCAAATGTACATGATTTTTTTTTATCCGAAAATAAACACACAGGGATGAACCCCCATCAGCCTTTGGCAGACAAAAAAGATGAACAAAATTCAGGGGAAAGCAAGCAGTTCCTTCTGCAAGTCAAAAATTTTGTATTTTTTGCACAAAATTCCGGCTTCTTTTTTTAATTAGGGTTTACTGATTTTCTCATGCCGGCATTACTCTTCTATTATCTGCCATGTAATAATTATATTCAAAAACCGGCGAAAAAATTATTCGTAA